>Ga0079224_100002980_pt1 | contig 21035 bp, 17 predicted proteins | sample Stecom2015_FD_80414 | JGI IMG/M metagenome (GOLD analysis project Ga0079224, IMG submission 80414) | Agricultural soil microbial communities from Utah to study Nitrogen management - Steer compost 2015 | ecosystem: Environmental > Terrestrial > Soil > Agricultural land | place: USA: Utah...
CGAAGAATTATTCCTCGAATTTTGTGAAGATTTCGAATATACGCCCGTGATTTTCGAAGCCAATCAAACGGTTAATGGCGAGCGAATGCAAATTTATCATACGAACGTAATGATGTGCGTTGCAGACGAATATGCCGTAATTTGTTTGGACACAATTGACGATAAATCGGAAAAGAAAAATGTAGTAGCACACTTGAAAGAATCCGGAAAAGAAATCATCGCAATTACGGAAGAACAAATGCACCAGTTTGCCGGAAATATGCTTCAGGTTGGCGGAATGGGCAATTCCAAATATCTGGTGATGTCGCAAACGGCTTATAATTCCTTGACGAAAGAACAAATCGAAACGATTGAAAAATTCAACCCGATTATTTCGGTTGATATCAACACAATTGAAACTTTGGGTGGCGGAAGCGCACGCTGTATGATGGCGGAAGTTTTCTTGCCGAAAGTTTAAAATGACTTCAACTTTGACAAAGTTCAGTATTTTGTCAAAGTTTCCTTGTGAACTTTGTGTAAATATTTGTGTTCCTTGTGGTTAAATAAGGTCAATTCTTTCCCAATCTCATTGATTTCATCTTGATTTTCATTCAGAAATTCACCTCTTTTAATGGCTTTTTTGTACATAATGTGAAAATCGTTCCGAAAACAAGAAGAAAAGCCGTAAATAAAAAGATGAAAATTCTCATTAAATCTCTTTATTAATTTCTTTCCACAAAGCATCTTTCAATTCGGTTAAACCTTGTTGTGCAACAGACGAAAAGAACAAATGCGGAATGTCCTTTGGCAATAATTTCGAGATTTCGGTTTTCAACTCATCGTCCAGCATGTCGCTTTTTGAAATCGCGAGAATTCGTCCTTTGTCCAATAATTCGGGATTGTATTTTTTTAATTCGTTCAGAAGAATTTCATATTCTTTTGCATGGTCATCGGCATCCGCCGGAATCAAAAACAATAAAACGGAATTTCGTTCAATATGTCTTAAAAATCTGTGTCCCAAACCTTTTCCTTCCGCAGCGCCTTCTATGATTCCGGGAATATCTGCCATCACAAAAGACTGGTGATTTCTGTATTCCACGATTCCCAAATTCGGCGTCAAAGTCGTAAAAGCATAATCGGCGATTTTGGGTTTGGCAGCGGAAACAACCGAAAGCAAAGTCGATTTTCCGGCATTGGGAAATCCAACCAACCCGACATCGGCTAAAATTTTCAATTCCAAGACAATTGGCATTTCCACACCCGGCAATCCGGGTTGCGCATAACGCGGTGTTTGCCTTGTTGCAGAACGGAAATGCCAGTTTCCCAATCCGCCTTTTCCACCTTCCAATAAAATGATTTCTTGTCCGTTTTCCGTAATTTCACCCAGAAAATTTCCTTCTTCGTCTTTGGCAATCGTCCCGATAGGAACTTCAATATAAATATCATTTCCATCGGCGCCAGTGGAGCGGGAAGAACCGCCGTTTTTACCGTTTTCCGCTTTTAAATGACGGGTATAACGAAGTGGCAAAAGCGTCCACTGATTATTACTTCCTTTCATGATGATGTGACCGCCGCGACCGCCGTCACCACCATCCGGGCCACCTTTTTCGATGAATTTTTCGCGGTGCAAATGCGCCGATCCGGCACCGCCATTTCCACTTTTACAATATATCTTGATGTAGTCTACGAAGTTTGAATGCAAAGTTTTTGTTTTGGGCAAAATTACATCAATTTTTTAGGATGAGGTGAGTAGGTAAGTATAAATAGATTTATTAACTTCCATTCCTCAAAAATTAAATAGAATGAACGATATAATTTGCCCGAATTGTCAAAAGGTTTTTAAAGTAGATGAAGCCGGTTTTGCCGACATTCTCAAACAAGTTCGCGACCACAAATTTGAAGAAGAATTGGAAAACAGATTGATGTTGGCGGAGAGAGAAAAGGAAAATGCCGTCCAACTTGCAGAAGCCAATATGAGAACGAAGTTTCTGGATGCAATGGCAAAAAAGGAAAAAGAATTGACCGCCAAATTAACTGAAACTCATAATGAATTAGCCGAATTAAAAGCAAAGAGCAGTAAAGAATTGGCGGCGAAACTAGCCGAAAAGGAATTGGAAATTTCTCAGATGAAATCAAAAATTCAAAATGCAGAAACTGAAAAGAAACTAGAAGTTTCGGAAGCGATAAAACGAATTGAAAAAGAGCGGGATAATTTGGTTAATGATTTGAAAATGAAAGAGAATGAAAAATTATTGCTTGAAAATTCCCTGAAAGAACAATTTCAAAATAAGCTGATTGTAATGAATGAAACGCTTAAAATGAAAGATGAAGAAATTGATCGATTGAAAGATTTCAAACTCAAACTTTCAACCAAAATGATTGGTGAAACCTTGGAACAGCATTGCGAAACCGAGTTTAACAAACTTCGGGCAACGGCTTTTCCAAACGCTTATTTTGAAAAGGACAATGATGCGAGAGGCGGAACCAAAGGGGATTATATTTACCGGGAATTAGACATGGAAGGAAACGAAATCATTTCTATCATGTTTGAAATGAAAAATGAAAATGACGAAACAGCGACCAAAAAGAGAAACGAAGATTTCTTTGCAAAATTAGACCGCGACCGGATTGAAAAAAACTGTGAATATGCAGTTTTGGTTTCGCTTTTGGAAGCCGATAACGAATTCTACAACACCGGAATTGTCGATGTTTCGCATAAGTTTAAGAAAATGTATGTGATTCGTCCCCAGTTTTTTATACCGATTATTACATTGTTGCGAAATGCGGCGATGAATTCTATGAAATACAAAGCCGAGTTGAATATGATAAGAAACCAAAACATAGACATCACCAATTTCGAAGAAAAGATAAATACTTTTAAAGAAGGATTTGCCCGAAATTATGAATTGGCGAGCCGAAAATTTAAAACCGCAATCGACGAGATTGACAAAACGATCATTCACCTTCAAAAAACAAAAGACGCTTTGCTCTCTTCTGAAAATAATTTACGACTCGCCAATAATAAGGCAGAAGATTTAACCATTAAAAAATTAACTTATGGAAATCCGACTATGAAAGCGAAATTTGATGATTTAAATAATTAGGAATTTAAAGAATATCAAACAAAATTCAATTAGTAAGAATTCTTAAAGTTCTCCTTTCAAAAACTTTCCGGTAATGCTTTTTGAATTTTTCACGATTTCTTCCGGTGTTCCTTGTGCCACGATTTTTCCGCCTTTTTCGCCACCATCGGGTCCGATGTCGATGATGTGATCAGCGATTTTTATGACATCCAAATTATGCTCGATGATGATGACCGTATTGCCGTAATCCACAATTTTCTGAATGACTTCCATCAAAATCCGAATGTCTTCAAAATGTAGTCCGGTAGTCGGTTCGTCCAGAATGTAAATCGTTTTTCCGGTTTGTCTTTTGCTCAATTCCGAGGCTAACTTTACACGTTGCGCCTCGCCCCCCGAAAGGGTAGTGGACTGTTGTCCTAAAGTGATGTAGCCCAAACCAACATCTTGCAGAGTTTTCACGGCTCGGTAAATTTTCGGAATCGGTTCGAAGAATTCAACCGCTTCATTTACAGTCATATCTAGTACGTCGGAAATCGATTTTCCTTTGTAACGAACTTCTAAAGTTTCACGGTTGAACCGTTTGCCATTGCAGGTTTCGCAAGGAACATAAACGTCCGGAAGAAAGTTCATTTCTATGACTTTCAATCCTGCGCCCTGACAAGTTTCGCAACGTCCGCCTTTTACGTTGAATGAAAATCTTCCGGGTTTGTATCCCCGGATTTTAGCTTCGGGTAATTGGGTAAAAAGATTGCGAATGTCCGAAAATAAGTTGGTGTAGGTTGCAGGATTAGAGCGCGGTGTGCGTCCGATAGGCGATTGGTCAACTTCAATCACTTTATCCAAATGTTCCAATCCTTCAATTTTTTTATACGGCATCGGTTCTTTTTCGGCACGATAAAAATGTTGGCTCAAAATCGGATAAAGTGTTTCTGTAATCAAAGTCGACTTTCCACTTCCGGAAACGCCCGTTACAACGATTAATTCGCCCAAGGGAATTTCAAGATTTACGTTTTTGAGGTTGTTTCCGCTTGCGCCCGAAAGTTTGATGGAATTTCCGTTTCCTTCACGACGTTTTTCCGGGATTTCGATTTTCAAATCGCCGTTGATGTAATCGGAAGTCAGTGTGTGAGCGGTTTTTATTTCTTTGGGTTCGCCTTGCCAAACGATTTTTCCGCCACGACGACCGGCTTTGGGTCCGATGTCGATCACATAATCCGATTCCAAAATCATATCTTTGTCGTGTTCTACCACCAAAACGGAATTCCCGATGTCGCGCAATTTTTTTAGGGAATCAATTAATTTCACATTGTCGCGCTGATGCAAACCGATGGAAGGTTCATCCAAAATATAAAGCACATTTACAAGCTGTGAACCGATTTGCGTTGCCAATCGAATGCGCTGCGCTTCGCCACCAGAAAGTGATTTGGATGGTCGGTCAAGTGCGAGATAATCCAGCCCCACATCTAATAGAAAGGCCAATCGGGTTTGAATTTCTTTCAGAATTTCTTCGGCAATTTTCTTTTGTTTTTTTTCTAATTTTTTGTCGAGTGTATGAATCCAGTTCAATAAAAATTGTAAATCGAAATGGGCAACTTCGCCAATGTGTTTATCATCAATTTTAAAATGAAGCGATTCTTTTTGAAGTCTGTAACCATCACATTCTGTACATTTTACATTTTTGGAGAATTTGCGTGAAATGGTACTTGATGAAGGATTCATTCTATCGTTTATAATTTCTTCGAGAAAAGGTATAATTCCTTCAAAATCAATTTTATAAGTCTTGTTTATATCAGCAAATTTCAATTGAACATCGACCGTTTCTTTCAAACCATAAAGAATGTCATTCAACAAATCTTTATTAAGTTTTTTATAGGGTGTGTCAAGCTGTTCGCCGTATTTAGCATAAATGGATTCAATTTGTTTGCGCAGTCGGGTTGTGTTTTTAATTTCTTCCAAAGGCGCAATCATTCCGCTTTTCAGATTGCGGTTGGCATCCGGAAAAACTTTGTCGAGGTTGACTACTTTTAATTCTCCCAAACCGTTGCAAACGGGGCAAGCACCTTTTGGCGAATTGAATGAAAAAGTGTTGGGTTCGGGTGTAGGATAGGAGACCCCCGTTGTCGGACACATCAGATTTCGGCTGTAGAAACGGGCTTCATTGGTTTCATAATCGAGCACCATCATCACATTGTCGCCTTGTTGCATCGCCATATCGATGGAGTTCAATAATCTTTCGTCCGAAATTTTATCGTTTAATTTTAATTTATCAATGACCAATTCTATGTCGTGCGTTTTGTAACGATCGAGCTTCATCCCGGGAAGTATTTCCCGAATTTCGCTGTTTACCCGCACTTCCATATATCCTTTTTTGGAAATTTGAGCGAAAAGTTCGCGGTAATGTCCTTTTCTGGAGCGAACCAAAGGGGAGAGGATGGCGATTTTTTTGTTTTGAAAGTTATTTTTGATTAAATCTTTGATTTGTTCATCGTTATAGCTGACCATTTTTTCGCCGGTATTATACGAATAAGCGGTGGATGCGCGTGCGTACAGCAAACGCAGAAAATCGTAAATTTCGGTAATGGTTCCCACGGTAGAACGCGGACTTTTGGATGTTGTTTTTTGTTCGATGGCTATAACGGGCGAAAGACCTTCGATTTTGTCCACGTCGGGGCGTTCCAATCCACCTAAAAATTGACGTGCGTAAGCAGAAAATGTTTCGATGTAACGGCGTTGCCCTTCGGCGTAAATGGTGTCAAATGCGAGCGAAGATTTTCCGCTTCCGCTCAATCCGGTAATGACAACGAGTTTTTCTCTCGGAATTTTTACATCTATGTCTTTGAGATTGTGTTCTCTGGCTCCGTAAACTTCTATGAAATCATTCATTCTTTCGCTCAAAATCAAGCTACAAATTTACGTCATTTAAAGCCAAAAAAAAAGTGCTCTGGTGAACACTTTTTTTGAATTTTATTTTTGAATGGGTAAATAAATTTTGGTAAGCAAATCTTCTTTAGGAGTTGATTCCGGATCGTTGTGGTATTCTTCCCAATAGGAATTGGTCAATTTTAATTTATTTTTCTTTGCATAATCTTGCATTTTGGAAATAGTTTGGGGAATGGTAGCATAAGAGCCTTTGTGTATGCAAACCAAAGTTTCTTCTGCCGGAAGAGCCATGAGTTGCATTCCCTCACCGAGTTTAACGGAACCGGTAATGGGATAACCACAATAGAATTTGGCTTTGTTCGCTGCCGTATCTTTGAATTCATAAAAGGAAATCGGCTCACCTATGTTGCTGGGGGAAATCTTTAGGAAATCGGTCAAATAGCTGAAAAGTAATCCGAAAGATTCTTCAGTGGCCGTTTTGATTTCTTCTTCATCCAGCGAAGTTTCATTCATGAGCGTAATGAGTTTTTTACCTTCAAACATTTCTTTTTTAACATCGCCTGGCAGTAAGGATTCGGCTTGTTGTGAAGTTAAAGTAGAAGTTTGCAGATTGTTTTCAAGTTGTGTTAATCCTTCAGCCATTTTTTCTTTCAGACTTTGAGAAGTAAAATAACTATAATATCTTGAAAAATATCCAATTTCTTGACTTTCAATGCTCCATTTTACTTTTGTTCTACCCGGTGCCTCACTGGTAAACAGCGTTGTCATTTTGGAGGTTTTTCCCAGGTTTAAGCCGTCGAGTTTGTAATCTATTTCTTTGTTTTGGTCAGATTTATTTATGGTAATTTCTCCAGTGGATTGGGAAGAAGACCATTTATAACTCGCACCAAGACCACGGTAGGGAGCAAAAAATTCCTGTTGGGTGAGGGAGTCGGCGGCTGTCCAAGGATCCCATTCGGAATATTCTTTCAAATTATTAAACTCTTCAAAAATAATTCCCACAGGTAATTCAAATTCTTTTTCTACTTCGGCAGTTAGTTTGTTGGGTAGAAAAATGGGGGTTAAAAGGATTGCAAGTGCAAATAAGATAAGAATCTGAGTAAATCTTTTCATACTGTTAGTATTTTTTTCAATATACAAAATTAAAAAAAATCAATTGTTATATTTTTGATTTTACTATATTTGATTTAAACCAATAAAGACAAAATGGATATTTCAAATTTATTACAAGGGGCCATGGGCCAACAGATGATTAACGGAGTTGTTAATCAATTGGGAATCAAAAACGAACAAGCTCAAATGGCCATTTCGGCTGCTGTGCCGTTTTTAATTTCTGCACTCAACAAAAATGCTAACAATGGCGATGCTCAAAATATTGCTAATGCGTTGGAAAGGGATCATGACGGAAGTATACTGGATAATCTGGGTGGATTTTTAAGCGGAGGTAATTTTGCCGATGGTGCCGGTATTTTGAATCATATTCTCGGGAACAGACAAGGACAGGTTGAAAATGCGATAGGTCAATCTTCAGGATTGAACGGTGGTCAGATCGCTCAGATTTTGGCGATTGTGGCACCTATAGTGATGGGTTATCTCGGAAAAGAGAAAAAAGAAAAAGGACTAGATGCAGGCGGGCTTTCTTCTCTTTTGGGTGGAATGGTAACCGGCACGGCACAAACCAACCAAAGAGAAATGAGTACTATTGAAAGACTATTGGATCAAGATGGCGATGGAAGCGCGATGGATGATGTAATGGATTTGGGAAGTAAATTTCTGGGAGGTTTCTTTGGGAAAAAGTAAAATATTTTATTCAAAAAAAAGGGGAAGATCTTAACATCTTCCCCTTTTTTTAGTTCTTGAAAAGAACTATGTTCTTTTTCAAGATTCCACTTCTAATAACTGATAATGTTTTTGAAAAATTTAAAATATTTTGAACCGTTTCCGGTTTTGGAGACAATTTGTCGCCGATAAATAAGTAGTTTTGTTTCATATATTTCAATAATTTAAACGTTTGTATATTTAAACGTACTTAACCCTTAAATTATTGTAACTATCCTATCAACAATAAGTTAAACTAATGTTAAAGTTATGTTGTTCTCTTCTATGAGTTTTCTCATATTTATCAGCGCATAGCGCATTCTGCCCAACGCAGTATTTATACTGACATCTGTTTCTTCTGCTATTTCTTTGAAACTCAATCCTTTGTAAATTCTTAAATGTAGCACTTCTTTTTGGTCATCTGGTAAATATTCAATGATGGATTTGAGTTCTTTGTCAATTTGATCTTTTATCAGTTTGGTTTCTGAGCAATCTTCAGGGTCTGCTAGGAAATCAAAAATACTAAAATCTTCGTCTACAAAGGTTTCGCCAATCAGGGGCATTCGGGATTTAGACCGGAAATAATCTATGGTAAGGTTATGTGCAATGCGCATAATCCACGGAAGAAATTTTCCTTCTTCACTATATTTTCCTTCTTTCAAGGTGAGAATAACTTTTACAAAAGTATCTTGGAAGATATCTTCTGCTATGTTTTTGTCAAGTACTTTGGAAAAAATAAAGCCAAAAACTTTACTTTTATATCGTTCGATTAGTTCTGCCAACGCAGTTTCATTACCAAGAAGGTACGAATCTACCAATTGAGAATCATCAATTAACTCCATATTCTTATTCTTTTGTCTTCAAATGTTAAAAAGATAGAATATTTAATCTATAGGCAGATATTTTTTAAGTGTTACAATGAACAAATATATAAATTTTTCTTAAAATATGATTAATTTCATAAAAAAAGCTGTTTTTTAACAAAACAGCTTTTAGGAACATATCTTAAACTGAATTAGACCGTTGCAGAATGGATGAGCATATCGGCTAATTTATTGGAATACCCCATTTCATTGTCATACCAAGATACCAATTTTACAAAAGTAGGGGATAACATGATTCCGGCGTCTTTGTCAAAAATGGAAGTCCTCTTATCGCCTACGAAATCTTGAGAAACTACCATATCTTCTGTATATCCGAGAATTCCTTTTAGTTCTCCTTCGGAAGCGGCTTTCATCGTGGCACAAATTTCTTCGTATGTAGTTGGTTTTTCAAGACGAACAGTCAGATCCACTACAGACACATCTGCATTGGGAACACGAAACGCCATTCCCGTAAGCTTACCGTTGAGTGAAGGAATAACTTTCCCGACGGCTTTTGCAGCACCTGTAGATGAAGGTATGATATTCAACAGAGCAGAACGTCCGCCTCTCCAATCTTTAACTGATGGTCCGTCAACGGTTCTTTGTGTGGCTGTGGTAGCATGTACAGTGGTCATGAGGCCTTCCAGGATTCCGAAATTATCGTGAACAACTTTGGCAAGAGGTGCCAAACAGTTTGTTGTACAAGATGCATTTGAAAGAATTTTCACATCGGATGTCAATTCTTTATGGTTAACGCCCATCACAAACATAGGGGTATCGTCTTTGGAAGGAGCGGATAAAATTACCTTTTTGGTGCCCGCATTGATGTGTGCCTGAGCGGTTTCCTTTGTTAAAAATAAACCGGTAGATTCAACGATGTATTCTGCACCTACTTCGTTCCATTTTAAATTATTGGGGTCTCTTTCAGAGGTTACACGAATTGTTTTTCCGTTAACTACCAGATTATTTCCTTCTACTTTCACTTCTCCCTGAAAACGACCGTGTACCGAATCGTATTTAATCATATAAGCCATATAGTTAGCGTCAATCAGGTCGTTAATCCCTACAATTTCCACGTTATCTCTTTCCAGAAGAGCTCCAAATACAAGACTTCCAATTCGTCCGAATCCGTTAATTCCTACTTTGATTGTTGACATTTTTGTGATTTTTAATGGTTATTATACTGCTAATATTTTAGCTATTTTTATTAATTCCTTATCGATTTCATTGTGCTTTTGTATGGCTTGTTCGATGGGGGTAAATACAACTTTATTGGATTGAAGTCCTACCATCAAATCTGTTTTACCATCCAGTAAAGCTTCAACAGCAGCTACGCCCAATCGGCTCGCCAATACCCGATCCATACAACTGGGATTTCCGCCTCTTTGAATATGTCCGAGAACGGTTACTCTTACATCATAGCCGGGAAACTTTTTTTCGGTTGCTTTTGCCAATTCAAAAACATTTCCCAGTTCTTCTCCTTCAGCCACAACAACAATACTTGAATTTTTTCCTGATTGCTCAGACTTTTGAAGTGTTTGGAATAAATCTTCTAAACTGTCCTTTCTTTCAGGAATCAATATGTCTTGTGCACCTGAAGCGATTCCACTGCTTAAAGCAATAAATCCGGCATCACGTCCCATGACTTCTACAAAAAATACCCTGTTGTGGGAAGTTGCCGAATCTCTGATTCTGTCAATGGCTTCAATGACGGTATTTAAAGCGGTGTCATATCCAATTGTATAGTCGGTTCCAAAAATATCATTGTCGATTGTTCCGGGAATACCAATGAAGGGCACGCCAAATTCTTCATGAAACACTGAAGCTCCGGTAAATGAACCATCACCACCAATGACAATCAGAGCATCTAATTCGTTTTTTTTCAGATTATTAAATGCTGTTTCTCTTCCTTCTTTTGTGCGAAATGCATTGGAACGCGCGGTTTGCAAAAAGGTTCCGCCACGATTGATAATGTGCTTTACGGAACGGGCTCCCAATTCCGACATTTGATTTTGAATTAATCCTTCATAACCCATTTTTATTCCGACACATTTTACCTGATAATAGGCACATGTTCTAACAACAGCTCTTATCGCTGCATTCATCCCCGGAGAGTCACCCCCTGAAGTCAAAACACCAATTTTTTTCAGCTTATCGTCAGGCACAATTAATTCTAATTTTAAGAATTGCAAATATACAGAATTGACCCTGAATAGGAAAGAAATTCAAATAAAGATTCTCTTGGTCTAATTCCCGATTCGTTCAAGCCGACCTGAACGAAAATCCTTTTCCAGAATTACTTCTATGTATAAATCTTCCCGCGTTCTGTGCGGATCAAATTTAGTCTTTAAATCCAGGTCAAAAGCACCACCGGCTGAATTCCATAAAAAAGCATTCATGCCTCCCCGTAATTCCTTGATGATTTCAAAAGAGGTTTTGTCGGTTTCACGATGAATTAATTTAATGAGGATTTGTCCACGGGAAAGAGAAAGATCCTTGAGTTTGTCTTCAAATTGATTAGCTAAGATTTCCTGACGTGCTTTTATGTAGCGTCGTTTTTCTCTATTATTTTTAAAATATTGAGCTGTATCTTCTATGGAATTATATTCTTCCACCGCAACTTTAACATAAGGCCAAACATCCCGAACCCTTTTGCGTAACCACAAATAATATTTTTTTTCCAATTCAGTTTCAAGATGGAGATGCATTAATTCTGCATTATCCAACTCAATTGTATCAAAAACCGCAAGATCTTCGGGGGAAAGAGAATCCATTTCAGATAATTCTTTTTGAGTTTCTTCGATATTTTTATCGTCTTGTCCAAACAAGAATATTCCCCCAAAAAGAAAAATAATAATTAGTAGTTTCCGATACATATTGCCACCCATAGCAAATATTGTTCCTAAATTTTTAAATTTGCATAAATATCGAACAATGTCAAATTCAAAATTCTTCAATAAGAAATCAATGGATTTCTTGACCCGATACCTCAATACGAGTTCCCCAACAGGTCATGAAACAGCCGGACAATTAGCGTGGACCCAATATATAAAACCTTTTGTGGACGAAATACGTTCGGATAATTATGGAACCGCTTACGGAATAATTAATCCGGATGCCAAATACAAAGTCGTATTGGAAGCACATGCAGACGAAATTTCATGGTACGTAAATTATATATCATCTGACGGAATGATTTATGTCATCAGAAATGGTGGATCTGATGCAGTCATTGCGCCATCTAAACGAGTAAATATCCATACAAAAAAAGGAATTGTTCAAGGCGTTTTCGGGTGGCCTGCCATTCATGTAAGAATTGGAGATAAAGACGAACTTCCCAAAATCGATACTATTTGGATTGATTGTGGAGTTAGCTCAAAAGAAGAAGTGGAGGCTTTAGGTGTTCATGTAGGCTGTGTCATTACTTATCCCGATGAATTCATGGTTTTAAATGATAATTATTTTGTTTGCCGCGCATTGGACAATCGGGTAGGAGGATTTATGATTGCGGAAGTTGCCAGATTGATTCATGAAAACCAAGACAAAATCGATTTCGGATTGTATTTTACCAATTCTGTGCAGGAAGAAGTTGGACTTAGAGGAGCCGAAATGATTACCAAAACTATTAGTCCAGATGTGGCCATAGTTACAGATGTTACGCATGATACCACAACGCCCAAAATGAATAAAATGAAGGATGGTGAACTCAAATGCGGTGGAGGACCGGTTGTAACTTATGCACCGGCAGTTCAGAATAATTTAAGAGAATTAATCATCGAAACGGCCGAAAAGAAAAAGATTCCTTTCCAACGTGCTGCAAGTAGCCGCGTTACCGGAACCGATACCGATGCTTTTGCTTATAGTAACGGCGGAGTTCCCTCTGCTCTGATTTCACTTCCATTGCGTTATATGCACACAACAGTAGAGATGGTCCACAAAAATGATGTGGAAAACACCATCAAACTGATGTATGAATCGGTTAAGAAGATTAAGAATGGACAGAGTTTTAAGTATTTCTGATTTGGATGTATATTGTTTAAATGTATAATGTGAAAAAGCGCAAATTCTGAAGGGAATCTGCGCTTTTGTATTTTTACATTATTTTATTTAATCTAAAGTTTCAGGATTAACCAATTCCTGATAGGCGCCCAAAGTAGGATTAGCAGGGCGAGAATGTCCTAAAATGTCTGTTGTAATATCATAATTACCCGCTCCTGCAGCTTCGGCGGATGATTCAAAAAGAAGTCTCAAATCATTTTTACCAAATCCGGGATTCACAAACAAAGGGTCTTCTGAAATAGTTCCGGAAAAGCCTTCGGACGGAATTTCATTTGGAAAATCAAGTCTGATGATATTGTTTACGAAACTATAATTAAAGGTACTACCGCCATCTTCCAAGATAACTGCATTTCCCGAACGACCGTAAAAAATGCAATTGTAAAAATTGGCCTGGGTCAAAGGAATGTTGACATCGTCATCTGTTACATTTCCTAAATACAAACTGTAATTACTTCCCGCTCCTTGCCCGATATTGTGGTAATTCGCAAAAGTAGAATGAATGAATTCAACCGCACCACCTTCTATCGCCAAAGAAGCTAAATCACTATTATTAATTACCAAATTATGTCCGGTAATGGTAGAATTTCGTCCATACAAACCGATTTTTTCATTGTTAAGGATTTGGGTATTGGAAATATTTAAGGTGGAATTTTCAACTTCAAGACCCGTATTTCCTCCCTTGATGATGGTATGGTCAATGAATGAATTGTTGCTGTTCTTTAAATGAATTTTCCCCCACATATTGGGTAAAGAATCGGAGCGCTCATCCATTCGGTCAGTACGAAAAACCACTTTTTGGTTTAGGGTTCCAATAATGTTTGCATTGCCATTTATGGTCAATTCGGCGCTGTTATGAAAATAAATCTTTGTTCCCTGACTGATATTTACATTGTCGGCCGAAACTTTCCCAAAAATCACTCTGGAATATTCATTGTCCCAATTCACATTACCCAAAGAGAAATTATCAGTTTGATCTGTATTATAAAACAATGCTTTTTCGATATAAGCTAATAGCTTTACTTGCTGTGTGCCTTCGGTAGTTTCAAAATTGATTTCATCTTCATAATTAGGGTTTACGGGAGCTTCGCCTGCAGCCATTTCTACAAAAATCATAATACTGTCGTCCTTGCGGATGGCTATATTTTCAAAATCATAACCAGGCATTCCGTCCACATTGAGTTTGAACAAAGAAGATTCTCCGCGCGACAAATAAATACGCGGAATCTGAACGTCTTTGTCTTGATGGTTATGGACGGTAAATTTATAAGTCTGTGAATTTGTATGGTTAAATAAGGTATCGAGATTTATCGTATCGTTTGAAAAACTTAAATTTTGCGATGCGAAATCATAATCGAAATCATCACGACAAGAAATGAAACCGACAGTTAAACCTGTCAAAATCAATACAATGAAGTTGCGTATTTTCATCTGTTTAAATTAATTGAGCAAAACTAATTAAATAAGTACAATGTACAAAGTAGAACGATTAAAGAATATTTTTATTGGATGAAATAATTATTAACCCATTGGAATAAAAATTTTTGAAAAATCTTTTTTCTTTATGAAAATTAACTATCTTTGCACACTCAAAAATAAGAAAATTAGTTAAATGCAATGGATACGGTAGGAAGTAGAAATTGCGAATTAAAAAATAAATCTCATGAAAAAAGGCATTCATCCCGAAAATTATCGTTTAGTAGCATTCAAAGATATGAGTAATGACGATACATTTATCACTCGTTCAGCTGCAGAAACACGTGACACTATTGAGATTGACGGTGTGGAATACCCATTGGTAAAAATGGAGATTTCCAGTACTTCTCACCCTTTTTATACAGGTAAAGTTAAATTGGTTGACACCGCAGGGCGTATTGACAAATTCAAAAACAAATACGCGAAATTCAAAAAGTAAGATTTTATTTGTTCATAATTTAAACAAAAAGTCCCGAAAGTTTCCTTTCGGGATTTTTTTTGAATCTATTTTTGGTGTGAAAGAAATTATTCGCCCGGATAACGACTATATAATTCCTTGTATAATTCTTTGTATTTGTCTATGATTACTCTGCGTTTTAATTTAAGTGTTGGAGTAAGTTGCCCGCCATCAATGGACCATTCGTCCGAAGTAAGACGAAATGTTTTGATTTGTTCCCAATGACCAAGTGATTTATTATAGAAATCAATTTCCTTCTGAATTAAATCAATTAGATTTTTGTCTTTCACCATTTCTTCCCGTGAGTCCGGTACGCGAATGTTTTGCTCTTTTGCCCAAGCAATTACATTTTCAAAACTCGGCTGGATCAAGGCAGAAGGCATTTTTTCTCCTTCGCCGATTACCATAATTTGTTCAATGAATCTCGATTGTTTGAAATCGTTTTCTATATTTTGAGGTGCTATATATTTTCCACCTGAAGTTTTGAAAATTTCTTTTTTTCGGTCAGTTATTTTTAAATTTCCATTGTGTAATTCTCCGATGTCTCCGGTTTTAAAATAGCCATCATCGGTCATCACCTCCCGAGTCATTTCTGGATTATTGTAATAACCAATCATTACATTGGAACCTTTGATCAGGATTTCTCCGTCAGCTGCAATTTTAACTTCAACACCTTCGATAGGTTTACCCACCATCCCGATTCCAAATCCGTCTTTTGACATCGAATTTACGGTACAAACCGGAGAGGTTTCCGTTAATCCATATCCTTCCAAAATAGGAATTCCGGCACCCCAAAACATACGGTTTAATCTCGGTGAAAGCGCAGCACTTCCAGAAACCATACAAGTCAGATTGCCACCTACTCCTTCACGCCATTTTTTAAATACAATTGCGTCTGCGATCTTATGTTGGATTTTCCAACCTAAACTTTGTGAGCCAAAAGGTTCGTAATTTTCAACCAATTTCAAAGCCCACATAAAGATTTTGGTTTTGATTCCGCCTGCAGAAGCTCCTTTGTCGTAAATTTTTGCATACACTTTTTCAACTAATCTCGGCACAACTGTCATCACGTCGGGGTGGACTTCTTTTAAATTATCCCCAATGGTTTCCATATTTTCCGCATAATAAATCCCTATACTATTGTACATATAAAGATAGATGAGCATACGTTCAAAAATATGGCAAAGGGGGAGAAAGCTCAATGCTTTGGGTTTATCAGAAGGAAATTTGGGAACTCTCGGATTGCTCGAAAGTACATTCGAAAGAATATTATTATGACTCAGCATCACACCTTTGGGCTTTCCTGTTGTTCCGGAAGTATAGATGATGGTTACCAAATCATAAGGTTTTACTTGATTTTTAACGGCCTCCACTTCATGTTGGTTTTCAGTGTCTGACCCTAAATCAAGAATTTCACTCAAATTGGGTGCACCGTCCACAGAATCAAATGTATAAATTCCAATAAGACTCGGAATTTGATCCTTTACTTCTAAAATTTTCTTATATAATTCCGCATCAGAAACAAAAGCAAATTTTACTTCGGAATCATTAAAAATATAAGCATAATCTTTTGGTGAAATCGTAGGATAAACCGGAACGCTGATACAACCAATTTGCTGCAAACCTATATCGAGCAAGTTCCATTCTGTTCGGTTCGTAGATGAAGCAATCGCAATTTTATCTCCGTGCTTGACTCCCAATTTTAAAAATCCACGACTTATAGCATTGGATTTATTTACATATTCTTCTGTTGAAATGGTTTGCCATTCACCCTCTTTTTTCATGGCAATACTATCAGAGCGAGGAGAAGTTTGGAGTTGGTGTTCCAATAAATCAAAGAGTCTTGTTATTTTCATATCATTTAATTCTTTCCTAAATTAACAAAAATAATCTTCAATTCAAATTATTCTTCATTATCGTAAGAATCCATCTCTTTGTCAAAAAATTGATAAGCCTGTTCAAATAATTCAGCAATTTCCGTTTCTATGTCCGATTCCGGATCTTCTTCTATTTCATCGTAAAATTCAATTTCTTCAGTTTCTACATTGAGTAAAAACCTTGGAAAATCTGTGTGTAAAATGTATATTTTATCGGGAAATTCTGAATTGTCAGCGATTAAAAACTTAGGTGTTTCCATGTAATAACTTTTTGGTTTGTTTATGATAGCGTAAAAGTAATAATAAAGCGGACATCGTCAAACCAAATCCCAATCCGATCCACATCCCGAAAGCGCGCATTTCGAAATAAATTGCAAGCGTGACTCCGAGCGGAATGGCGATTAACCAATAAGAAATAAAGGTAATGATGGACGGTATTTTTACATCTTGCATTCCTCTTAAAGCACCGAGTGCTACCAATTGAATTCCGTCTGAAAGTTGAAAAAATGCTGCAACAATCAAGAGTTTGGCAGCCAAAAGTATTACCGCTTGGTTATTCAGATAAAATGTTGGCAAATCAAAACGGAAAATAACCATCAGAATTCCGCAAAGCATCATGAAAGCCGTGACCATACAAATCGCTGACCAACCTGCTTCGCGAAGCGTTTTGAAGTCTTTTAAACCTAATTGATTTCCAACGCGAACGGTCGCCGCAACGCCCAATCCGGTACACATCATAAAGGTTGTCGAAGCTAAACTGATGGCAATTTGGTGCGCTGCCAGATTGGTTTTGGCCAATTGTTGTTCTGCCAAATCAGAAGAAAAGGCATATCCGCAAATGAAAGCCGCACCGGCAAATGCACTGATTTCAAAAAAGGAAGTCAATGCGGTCGGAACGCCCATGCTGATGATTTTTCTGAAAATATTTTTGTTGAATTTTCTAAATGAAACTTCTTTTAAATAGGTTTTGGTTTTCTTGAAAGCCATTAAAGTTATGACTAATGAAATTAACATGGCAATCCGCGCGCAGAAAGTTCCCCAACCTGCACCATCTACTTCGAGGCGCGGAAATCCCCAATGACCGTAAATCCAACCGTAATTCAAAACGATATTGACAACGTTTCCGATAATCGTGGCAATCGTAACCGGAATCGTGAGCGAAAGTCCTTCGGAAAATTGCCGGAAAGATTGGAAAATCATAATCGGAATCATCGACCATGCCATAATGGAAAGGAAAGGAATTGTTTTTTCAATAACATCGGGCGGTTGTCCCATGTAATAAAGCAAAGGCATGATGGATTCAAGAATAATCAATAATGCAATGGCCAAAATCATATTGAGCACCATGCCGTGCGAAAAGATTCTGCCGACTCTTCCTTTGTTGTGTTTGGCATCTGCAGCAGCAATCAGCGGTGACATGGCAAAGCTGAATCCGAAAGCGACAACTAAAGCCGTAATGAAAACTGCATTTCCAAGTGAAACCGCTCCAAGCGCTACTTTTCCGATGTTTTCATCTTTGATATAATCGAAATTTCCGCCCAATCCACCAACCATGAAATTATCGACCAAATTGACCATAATTTGTCCGGCTTGCGTAATCATCACGGGAACCGCAAGGCTTAAATTTCGTCTCAAATGTTCTTTTTTCGTCACTTTCTAATCCTAAATTATTTTAAACAAAAAAATCCTCCAATCCGCCGGGACGGAGAAGGATTTTAATCCGAGAATGTATGATTTTCTATTTTTTCGCTCCAGTTGCTGCTGTTTGAGGAGCATTTGGATTTGCTTCAACCACTCCTTTGATACGGAATATTTTACGTCCTTCCGTTACTGCATTTGAACTAATGGTTACGGTTTTATTAAAGGCTCCAGCTTTTTTTGTAGTCGTATATTCAACTGTCATTGGCGCAGATTTACCAGGCGCGATCGGGTCTTTCGGCCATTTTGGTACAGTACAACCACAACTTGCTTTTGCGTCAGAAATAATCAAAGGTTTATCTCCCGTATTTTTGATTTGTACAGTAGTAATTGCTTTTCCACCATACTGAATACTTCCCAAATCTACATTTGATTCACTTATTTCTATTTCTTGGGCATTTAAAAATGCTAAACCTCCTACAAAAAGTGCACTTGCTAATAATATTTTTTTCATTTTCATTGTGTTTTATGAAACAAATTTAGAAATTAAATTTAAAAATACTTCTTACTAATCTTACATTTGCAATTCATTAACAAATAATATACCGAATAATATTTTTTGAGAAAAATGGAATTACAAACGAAATACAATCCGAAAGAAGTTGAGAGCAAATGGTATTCGTACTGGCTTCAACAAGATTATTTTACGTCAAAGCCTAACGAAAAAAAGGCTTATACCATTGTAATTCCGCCACCGAACGTTACCGGCGTTTTGCACATGGGACATATGTTGAATAATACGATTCAAGATGTTTTGATTCGTCGCGCTCGTATGCAGGGTTTTAACGCTTGTTGGGTGCCCGGAACCGATCACGCTTCCATTGCGACTGAAGCCAAAGTCGTAGCAAAATTAAAAGAAGAAGGAATATCTAAATTTGATTTGGGAAGAGAAAAATTTCTCGAACACGCATGGGAATGGACGCACAAACACGGCGGAATCATTTTGGAACAATTGAAAATTTTGGGTTGTTCTTGTGATTGGTCGAGAACGAAATTCACGATGGACGATGATTTGTCTGAATCCGTAACTAAAGTTTTTGTGGATTTATACAACAAAGGTTTGATTTACAGAGGTTACCGAATGGTTAACTGGGACCCGGAAGCCAAAACCAATATTTCTGACGAAGAAGTTATTTACAAAGAAAAACAAGGGAAATTATATTTCTTAAGATATTTAATTGAAGGAAGTGAAGATTACATTGTAGTCGCTACTACGCGTCCGGAAACGATTTTTGGCGATACAGCGGTTTGCATCAATCCAAATGACGAACGTTATTCATTTTTAAAAGGAAAAAGAGTAATGGTGCCGATTGCAAATCGCTCTATTCCGATTATAGAAGACGAATATGTGGACATCGAATTCGGAACCGGTTGTTTGAAAGTTACGCCGGCACACGATATAAACGACTATGAATTAGGTAAAAAACACGACCTTGAAATTATCGATGCGATTAATGATGATGCAACTTTGAATGATTTTGCGATGCATTATTCCGGAATGGACAGATTCAAAGTCAGAAAAGAAATCGAAATTGAATTAGATGCCAAAGGGCTTTTGGAAAAAGTAGAAAATTATACCAACAAAGTCGGAACTTCTGAAAGAACAGGTGTGGTAATCGAACCAAAACTTTCGGTTCAATGGTTTTTGAAAATGAAAGATTTGGCGCAGCCGGCTTTGGAAAATGTAATGAACGACACGATTCAATTTCATCCGTCAAAATTTAAAAATACGTATCGTCACTGGATGGAAAACGTCCACGATTGGAATATTTCGCGTCAGCTTTGGTGGGGACATCAGATACCTGCGTTTTATTACGGCGATGGACAAGAGGATTTTGTGGTGGCTTTGAACAAACAAGAAGCGCTCGCAATCATAGAAAGAGAGCGGAATTTGGTTTTGACCGAAGAAGATTTACGTCAAGACGAAGATGCTTTGGATACTTGGTTTTCTTCTTGGTTGTGGCCGATTTCGGTTTTCAATGGAATAAACGAACCGGACAACGAGGAAATCAATTATTATTATCCGACACAAGCTTTGGTAACTGCGCCGGAAATTATGTTTTTCTGGGTGGCGAGAATGATTATTGCAGGTTATGAATACCGAAATGAATTGCCGTTCCGACACGTTTATTACACCGGAATTGTGCGCGATAAACAAGGTCGAAAAATGTCAAAATCTTTGGGAAATTCGCCCGATCCGATTGAATTGATGCAGCAATATGGTGCGGACGGCGTTCGTGTCGGAATGTTGCTTTCTTCGCCTGCCGGAAACGATTTGCCGTTTGACGAAGATTTGTGTTTGCAAGGAAGAAATTTTGCCAATAAAATATGGAACGCATTCCGATTGATCAAAGGTTGGGAAGTAGATGAAAATCTTGAAACGCCCGAAGCAAGTCGTTTTGCCACCGAATGGTTTTATTCAAAATTCAATTTGGAACTCAAAGAAATCGAAGCCAATTATGATAAATACCGTATTTCAGATGTTTTGATGTCGGTTTATAAACTGATTTGGGACGATTTCTGTTCTTGGTTTCTGGAAGCGGTGAAACCTGAATATGGAAAGCCAATTGACAGAAACACTTATGATAAGACTTTGGAATATTTGGGGAATTGTTTAAAAATTCTTCATCCGTTTATGCCTTTTCTTACAGAAGAAATTTGGCAATTAATGGTAGAAAGAACGCCGGAAGAAGCGCTCATTATTTCTCAATATCCGGAAGTTGAAAACTACTGGCAAGGCATTTTAGAAGAATTTGAAATATCTTCAGAAGTTATTTCGGGCGTTCGCGCCATCAGAAACGAAAAAGGAATTTCTCCAAAGGAAAATCTGGAATTATTTGCAGTTGAA
>Ga0079224_100002981_pt1 | contig 21033 bp, 15 predicted proteins | sample Stecom2015_FD_80414 | JGI IMG/M metagenome (GOLD analysis project Ga0079224, IMG submission 80414) | Agricultural soil microbial communities from Utah to study Nitrogen management - Steer compost 2015 | ecosystem: Environmental > Terrestrial > Soil > Agricultural land | place: USA: Utah...
GCTGCTGGAGACGGACGACGAGGCCCGGCGCGAGCTCTGGCGCCGCTGGCACTACTTCATGATCGACGAATACCAGGACACGAACGCGGTCCAGCTCGACCTGGCCCGGCACCTGGCCGGCCCGCGTCGCAACCTCTGCGTCGTCGGCGACGACGACCAGTCGATCTACGCGTTCCGCGGCGCGGACGTCGGGAACATCCTGGAGTTCGAGCGCCACTTCCCGGGCGCGAAGGTCGTGAAGCTGGAGCAGAACTACCGTTCGACGCGCCGGATCCTCGCGGCGGCGAACGCAGTGATCCAGGGGAACCCTCACCGTCACCCGAAGCAGCTCCGGACGGAGAACGCGATCGGCGCGCCGATCGACTACTACGAGCACGCGGACGACGAGGCGGAGGCGGAGACGATTGCGAAGGAGATCTCGGTCCGACGCTTCACGCAGAAGCTGGATTGGGGCGACTTCGCGGTGCTGTACCGCGCGAACACGCAGGCCCGGGCGTTCGAGGAGGCGCTGCGGGCGAAGAACGTGCCGTACCGCGTCATCGGCGGGACCTCGTTCTTCGAGCGGAAAGAGGTCGCGGACGCGCTGGCCTACCTGCGCGCCGTCGTCCACCCCGAGGACGAGATCGCGGTCCGACGCATCATCAACTACCCGGCGCGGGGGATCGGCCGGACGACCGTGCTCCGGATCGCCGAGCGCGCGCAGGCCGACGGCATCGGGTTCGTGGCCGCGCTCGAGCGAGTCGACGAGGCGGAGCTCGGCGCCCCGCAGGTCCGGGCGATCCGGGACTTCCTCGCGACGCTCGCCGAGGCGAGGGCCGAGCTGAGGGCGGCGGAGGCGGAGGCCGCGGCCGGGCCGCCCGGCGCGGGCCAGCCGCCGATCGCGCGCTGGGCCGAGGCGTTCTTCCGGCGGCTCGGGCTCGAAGAGGCGATCCGTGCGGACCCGAGGAACGCGCGCACCGCGGAGGTGAGGATCGACAACCTGCGCGACGTGGTGGGGACAATCGCCCGCTACGAACGACGGGTCTGGGCCGAGGCCGCGGAGCTGATCCGGGCCGAGGCCGAAGGCGCGCCAGATCCGGCCACGACCGCGGCGGTGGACCCGCCGGCCGGGGAGGACGAGGCGTGGGCGCCGCCGACGCTGGCCGAGGCGATGGCCAGGATGGCGCTCGCGGATCTGGACGAGCGGGACGACGACGACCCCGAGGACCGGGGGAGCGTCGCGCTGATGACGCTGCACTCGGCGAAGGGGCTCGAGTTCCCGGAGGTCTTCATCGTCGGGCTCGAGGAGGAGCTCCTGCCTCACGCCCGGTCGCTGGAGGACGCGGCGGACCCGGAGCGGGTCAACCGGACCGACCCCCTCGCCGAGGAGCGACGGCTCTTCTACGTCGGGATCACCCGGGCGAGGAACCGGCTCACGCTCTCGCTCTGCCGCGCGCGGCGGCGGGGCGGCGAGCTCGTCCCCCGGCAACCGTCGCGCTTCCTCTCCGACATCCCGGCGGAACTGCTCAACGTCAAGAGCGCGGATGAGATCCTGTCGCCGGAAGAGTCGGAGTCGCTGCGAAAGGACTTCTTCGCAAGGATGCGCGAGATGCTCGGGGCCGAGGACGACGGCGAGGACGGCGGAGATGAAGGTTAGGGCGCGGCAACGCCCGGATCGGCGCGCCGGAAGGCTTGCCAATGCGAACGTAACCGTATACAATAGTCTACCTTGCGACAGCGTTCGTACCCTCACCGACCGAAGATTCCGACCGTCCGTCCGGTCCCTTCGGTGGAGGCGCGAACATTTCATGCTGATCCGGTTTAGATGGTTTCAGCCGAGCAAGCCGCCGAGGCGGCAGAGCGTTACCCCCACAACGTGGAGACCCCAGATGCTGGACAAGCGCAACGATCGGCGACTGACCTTACTCCTGATGTTGGGACTGGTGGCCGGCGGGCTGTTGGCTTCGGCGGCGCCGGCCGAGGCACAGGGCCGTTATCGGGTCCTGGTCCCGCGACTGGAGCGGCAGGGTGATGCCGACAAGAACTTTGGGAGAAGGACGTCCGATGAATTGCGCAAGCTCATCGACGACTTGCCGACGCACGCGCCTGTCGAGAATCGTGATTTGAGGGATGAGCTCCGGCGGTTCAAGCTGAGCGAGGACGATCTCTCGAATTGCGTGACGGCAAGGCAGCTCGCGGCGCAGGCCGGCTATGAGCTGGTCATGTGCGGGAGCTACGCGGCCGCTCCGGGCGGTGGTTTCGAGGTCACCGCGCAGTTCGTCAACCCGAAGGAGGTGCAGAGCTTCGACGTCCCGACGTTCAACGTGCCGGACCACAAGCAGGCGGCTCAGCACATCTTCACCGCGTTCCGTGACTACATCGACCAGGTCACCTACGTCGTCTACTGCACGGACGCCCTCGAGAGCGGTCAGTGGCAGACGGCGCTCGAGAACTGCAACAAGGTCCTGGAGCTGAACGACAGCCACCAGACGGCGCTCTACGGCCGGGGTTACGCGCTGATGCAGCTCGAGCAGCACGATCAGGCGCTCGAGTCGCTGAAGAAGGTCCTGGAGCTGAACCCGATCCATCAGGAGGCGCTGATGGCGGCCGGGTTCGTCGCGGCCGCGATGGGGCGGATGGAGGAGTCGCGGGGCTACTACCGCGAGTACCTCGAGCTGAACCCGGGTAACGCGCAGGTCCGACTGACGATCGCGATGGACGCGGCGAAGGCGGGCGACAACGAGGGCGCGCTCGAGATCGCAGAGGCGGGGCTCGACGGCGATGCGCCGGATCCGGTCCTCATGGAGTACGCCGGGTACTTCGCGGTCGCCGCGGCGCAGCGGATGGAGAGCTCTGCGCAGGGCGGTCAGAACGGCAACCAGCTCTCGCCCGAGGTGCAGGCGCTCTACAACAAGGCGATCGGCTACTTCGAACGGGTCTACCCGATCAAGGCCGATTCGGCCTCGGCGACGTTCCTGAACGGGTACATGAACGCGCTGAACAAGGCGGGGCGCACGGATGAGGCGCTCGAGGTGGGCTCGAAGGCGGTGGCCACCCACGGCGACGAGATCAGCGTCTGGAACACGTACGCCACGGTCCTGCGTGACGCGGACCGGATCGACGATGCGCTCGCGGCGCTCGACAAGGTCCTCGAGCTGGATCCGTCGGCCGAGAACGTTCGGGCGAGGCAGGCGCAGTGGCTGCTGCAGAAGGGCGACCTCGACCGTGCGAAGGGCATGTTCCGGCAGGCCGTCGACCGCGGCGAGATCCAGTCGAACGCGGCCGCGCTCGCGATGCTGTCGGTCGGCTTCAACCAGCACTTCCAGGCCCGGCGCTACGACCAGGCGGAGCCGTACCTCGATTCCGCGCTCGAGTTCGCGACGTCCGACGAGACGAAGGGGATGGCCCACTTCTTCCTCGGGTACATCTACTATAGCCGCGGCGAGCAGGTCCAGGCGCCGAGCACGGCGGAGTCGGCGCAGCGCGCGCTCCCGATCTTCCAGCAGGCGCTCAGGCACTTCGAGGCCAGCCGCCCCTACGCGGAGAAGGCACAGGCCCAGAGCCTGCAGCAGTTCCTCCAGAACACGCAGCAGTTCATCGAGATCCAGGAAGCGCTGATCAAGCGGGGCCGCTGACGGTCGGCCACGCCGCATCGGCGGGATCGACGGGCCGGGGCGCAAGGGGCGTCCCGGCCCGTTTTCATGGGCGACGACGGGCCGCTTCCCGCTCGACCTCCGGCCACGAGACCATCACCGTCACCGCCCCAGGATCGGCCGTGTACTGCAGCCTCCTCGACCGCAGCGGCTCCCCATCCGCGTTGACCGCGAGCTCCTCGCCTGCCTCCACGACGATCTCCCTCGCCTGCGTGTAGAGCACGCCCGGCAGGTCGATGTGAGTCCCCGCACGCAGCTCCGGGAGGAGCGCCAGGAGCGCCAGGCGCGAGTGGGCGGTGATGATGAGGAGGTCGAGCGCGCCGTCGTCCAGCTTCGCCCAAGGGGTCACGAGATTGCCGCCGCCCGTCTGCCACCCGTTCCCCACCGCGAAAAGGAGGAAGTTGCCCGCATAGAAACGGCGGCCGTCCACGAGGAATCGGCCGCGGATCGGGTTCAGCTCGACGAATTCGCGCACTCCCGAGAGGAGGTACGCCAGCGGGCCGAGCTGGCGCTTGCGCTCATTCGAGACCTGCTCCGTCGCCTCCGCGCCGAAGCCGCCGGTCGAGACGTTGACGAAGAGACGACGGTTCACACGCCCCACGTCCACCCGGAGGGGACGGCTCGTGAGCGCCACGGCGGCCGCCTCGTCCGGGTCGAACGGCAGACCGAGTCCGGATGCGAAGTCGTTCGCCGTCCCGAACGGCAGAATGCCGATCGAGGGACGGCGGCGACGCAGCCGCCCCACCCCGTTCACTACCTCGTTCACGGTCCCGTCGCCACCCGCCGCAAGGATCAGATCCGCACCGGACCGCGCCGCGGAACGCGCGAACGACGCCCCATCACCCGGCTCGAAGGTGAGGCGCACGCTCACACGATGGCCGTCGCCACGGAGCCGGTCCACGATCCGCCGCAGCGTCGACAGACGCTCGTCGTCACAGCCGGGGCGAACGACGATCGCAATCCTCGAACCCAAGGACTCGCCTCCAGACCGATAAGTCGCGACATCGCGCGTACATGTAGTGCAAATCCGCGTCCGCGCCCGGCCGCGCGCGAAAGAAGATGCTTGACTCCGGTGGGACCGGTGCGGTAGCTTGAGGGCCGTTGTGGGGAAGGGTGGGGAACAGTGGGGACCACGGCCGGCACCCCGATCACCCCGGAGGCCCGATGGCGGGAGCTCCTGCCCCGAGGAGCGGGGGAGTGACATTCCTGGGGAGCTACACGTACCAGCTCGATGAAAAGGGGCGGGTGAGTCTCCCGGCGGCGTTTCGTCGTGCGGCCCCGGGCCAGGGCTTCGTGTTGCTGCAAGCGTATCGTCCCTCCCTGGCGCTGTATCCGGAATCGGAGTGGTTGGGCGTGCAGGAGCGTTTGAAGGAGCTGATCCGGCATCAGCCGGATGCTCGCATGTACGTCCTGTCGGTTCTGGCGAATGCGGTGGAGGTGGTTCCGGATGCGCAGGGCCGGATCCTGATCCCGTCTCGGCTCCAGGAGGCGGCGGAGCTCACGGGTCCGGTTCTCCTGGTGGGTGCGATGGACAAGATCGAGTTGTGGAATCCGGATCTCTTCGAGGCTGCGCTGCGATCCGGAGTCGAGAAGTTCGAGCGATTCGCGCCCCAGATCTTCCGGTAGCGGTGGTGGGGGGGTCGGTCCGTCACGTCCCTGTCCTGGTCGACGAGGTCCTGGCCTATCTGCGTCCATCGCGCGGTGGTCTGTATTTCGACGGTACGTTAGGAGACGGCGGTCATAGCGAAGCGATCCTGGAATCGGGCACGGATGCCCGTGTGATCGGAGTGGATCGGGACCCGGAGGCGCTCGAGGTGGCGTCACGTTGTCTGGCTCGGTTTGGCGAGCGTATCGAGTTCGAGCGGGCGAACTTCGCGGATGCGGCGGAGCGTCTGGACCGTCGGCTCGCGGGCGCGCTCCTGGACCTGGGTCTCTCGTCGCGTCACCTGGACGTGACGGAGCGAGGGTTTTCGTTTCGTCCCGGCACTCCGCTGGACATGCGGATGGCCGGCCGTTCGTCGTCCGGCACCCCGACGGCCGCGGATCTCCTGAACGCGTTGTCGGAGCGGGAGCTTTCGGATCTCTTTCGTCGTTATGGCGAGGAGCGCCGTTCACGCCGCCTCGCGTCGGAGATCGTGCGTCGTCGTCGCGAGTCCCCGTTCGAGACGAGCGATGATCTGGTCTCGGTCCTCGAGCGTGTCTACGGGCCCCAACTGACCACGCAGGACAAGGCGAGGATCTTCCAGGCGTTGCGGATCGCGGTGAACGACGAGCTGGGGGCGCTGGAGCGTGCGCTCCCGGCGCTCCGTGATCGGCTGGAGCCGGGCGGCGTCTTGGTCGTGATCTCGTACCACTCGCTGGAGGACCGGCGCGTGAAGCTCGCGTTTCGGGAGTGGAGCCGCGGGTGTGTCTGTCCTCCGGAGCTCCCGGTGTGCCGTTGTCGGGGCGAGCCGCTGGGCGAGGTGCTGACGCGCCGTCCGGTCGCTCCGACGCCGGAGGAGGTGGAGCGCAACCCTCGTTCTCGGAGCGCACGTCTGCGGGCGTGGCGGAAGGCGGCGTGATGCGCGGTCCGCGTGGAGTGATCCGTCTCGCGCTCGCGTTCGCGGTCCTGCTGGCGTCTCTGAGCCTGGTCATCTGGCGTCAGAGCCGTGCACTCGAGGTGCTGCGTGCGCTGGACGGCGTGCGACGCGAGCGTGCGGTCGCGGAGGCGGAGCGCGCGGAGGTGCTGCAGCGGATCCGCGAGCTGGAGAGTCGGAGCCGCGTCGTGTCTGCTGCGGGCGCGAGGTTGGGGATGCGGGTCCCGACGGGCAGCGAGCTGGTGATTCTGCGTCTGGATGGGTTCGGGCCGCTGGACCCGGAGGGCCGATGAAGTGGTCACGGGGTTCGGGCTCGTGGCGGCAGGGTGGTGCGCCGTCGCGTTCGGCGCCGCGTCGGGCCGCGGAGTCGCAGCGTTGGCGCCGGCGTGCGCTGCTGGGCGGTGTGCTCGTTTCCGCGTTCGTCGTCGTCGTGCGCGGCTTCCATCTCCAGGTCGTGGAAGGCGAGGCGTGGAGCGAGCGTGCGGTGGGCCAGCATCGTCAGCGTCAGGTCCTGCCGGCGCCGCGGGGTTCGATCTACGACCGGAACGGCGTTCCGCTGGCCGTCAGCCGTGAAGCGTACCGGATCGCGGTCGCGCCTCGCGAGTTGAGGGATCCTCGTGCGACGGCCGCGCGTCTGCAGTCGGTGCTGGGTCTCTCGGCGTCCGCCGCGCGGCGTGCGGTGGACGAGCGTCGCCGCTGGGTTGTCCTGCCCGGTCGTTACGACGCGGTCGCGAGGCAGGCGCTGGGTTCGGAGCCGGGGATCCACTTCGAGCTGGTCAGCGAGCGGATCTATCCTCACGGCTCGCTCGCGGTCGAGCTCCTGGGCCGTGTCGATGGCGAGGGGCGTGCGCTGGGCGGGCTGGAGCTGGCGTTGGATTCGCTGCTTCGTGGCCGCCCCGGCCGTGCGGTCGGGCGTCGGGACGGCCGCGGCCGTGTCGTCCCGGGCTCACTGCTGGTCGTGGAGGACCCGGTCCCGGGTCACGATGTGTATCTAACGCTCGACCACGAGCTACAGGAGATCGCGGACGAAGCGCTCCGTGACGCGATCGAGCGGACCGGCTCCCAAGGCGGCGACCTGATCATGACGGATCCTCGCACGGGCGAGATCCTGGCCGCCGCGAGCGTGCGGGTCGGCGGCCGTGCGACCTGGTACGGCCTGACCGAGCCGTACGAGCCGGGCTCGACGATCAAGCCGTTCCTCGTGGCCGCGCTCCTCGCGGAAGGCCGGGCCGCGCTGGGCGACAGCATCTACGCCGAGGAGGGCCGTTACGTGCAGGACGGCCGGACCATCACCGATGAGCAAGGGTACGGTTGGATCGCGCTGCGGGACGCGCTTCGGTACTCGAGCAACATCGCGATGGCGAAGGTCGCCGGCCGCCTCGATCCCGGGCAGCAGTACGTGTACCTGCGGGACTTCGGGTTCGGCACGCCGACGGGGATCCGGTATCCGTCCGAGTCGTCCGGCATGCTGCGTCGCCCGGAGCACTGGTCGCGCTACTCGCAGGCGAGCCTCGCGATCGGGTACGAGATCGCGGTCACGCCCCTCCAGATGGTGCTGGCCTATGGCGCGCTGGCGAACGGCGGCGTGTTGATGGAGCCCCGGCTGATCCGCGAGGTCCGGTCACGGAGCGGGCGAGTCGTCGACCGGTTCGAGCCGCGGGCGCTGCGCCGTGTCATCCCCGAGTCGGTCGCTCGGGAGGTCAGCGCGGTGCTGGTCGAGGTCGTCGAAGCGGGCACGGGCCGTGAGGCGGGCCTGGGCACGTTCCGGGTCGCGGGGAAGACGGGCACGGCGAAGCAGGTCCGTGGCGGGCGCTACGAGGCGGGGAGCTACACGGCGTCCTTCGCGGGCTTCTTCCCGGCCGATGACCCTCAGCTCGCGTTCCTGGTCCGTCTGGACCGCCCGCGGGGTACGTACTATGGCGGCGCGGCCGCGGCGCCGGTCACCCGGGCGACGCTGGCCGCGGCGCTCGCGGCGCGTTCGACGGCGCTCGACCGCCGGGCCGTGGCGTCGCTCGCGGCGGCGCCAGGGACCGGTGAAGCGGACGGCGCGCCCGACGGCGGAGAGGTCCGCAGCGTGGCCCGCGTGTCCCGGCCGGCGGACGCGGGGCTGGAGCCGGCGTCTCCTCGCGCGCCGGACGCCGGCCCCGATGCGGCCGAGCGGGCCGCCAGGACGCCCGGCCCGTACACCTTCGTGGTGGGCGGGTCTCCGGCACCGGAGGAGACGGCTCCCGTGCCTGGGTCAATGCGCGTCCCGGACGTGCGTGGGCGACCGGTCCGCGACGCGGTCCGCGACGTGCACGCGCGCGGATTTCGCGTCATCGTCGAAGGCGAAGGCGTGGTGGTCGGCACGGACCCGGCGGTCGGTTCGTCGGCGTCGCCGGGTGCGGTGGTCCGGGTGCTGGCGAGGCGGGCGTCGCGGTGAGGGGCGCGATGGGGGGCGCGGCGTGGTGAAGGGGCGAGGCGCTGGAGTGTGCGCGGTCGAGGGGGCGGTATGGAGCGATCGATCCGGTTGAGCGAAGTCGTGCGTCGGCTCGAGTCCGACGGCCGGCTGGTCGCGCGCCCGTCGTCCGACCCGGAGATCGTCGGGATCAGCGACGACAGCCGTCGTGTGCGGTCCGGCGACCTCTTCTGCGCGTGGTCGGGCACGAACGTGGATGGCCATGCGTTCGTCGCCGCGGCGGAGCGCGCGGGCGCGGTCGCGGCGCTGGTCGAGCGCGTGGTGCCGGCCGCCTCGCTCCCCCAGGTCGTGGTCCGGGACGGACGTCGTGCGGCCGCGGTGGCGGCCTCGGCGGTCTACGGCGACCCGCAGGACCGGCTCCGGCTCGTCGGCGTGACGGGCACGAACGGCAAGACGACGACGACGTGGCTGGTGAGGCACCTGCTCGGCGCGCGGTTGCGGACGGCGTCGATCGGCACGCTGGGCGTGATCCTGGATGACGACGAGCCGCTCGCCGGGAGCGAGGCCCTGACGACGCCGGGCCCGGTCGAGCTGGCGAGGGTCCTGGCCGACCTGGTCGCGCGCGGGATCGAGGCGGTCGCGATGGAGGTCTCGTCGCACGCGCTCGACCAGGGCCGAGTCCACGCGCTCGGCTTCGACGTGGCGGTCTTCACGAACCTGTCGCGGGACCACCTGGACTACCACGGCACCGAGTCGGCGTACCGTGCGGCGAAGTACCTCCTCGCCGACCGGGTCCGGGAGGGCGGAGCGCTGGTCCTGAACGCGGATGACGCGGCGTGGGACGCGCTGGGCGGGCGCGACGGCCGGGTGCTCCGTTTCACGACGGAGGGCCGGCCCGCGGAGGTCCGGGCCGAGTCGTTCGAGCTGGGCGGGTACGGCGCGCGGTTCCGGCTCGAGACGCCGGCCGGCGGTGCGGCGGTCGAGCTGCCGCTCCTCGGCGCGTTCAACGTCCACAACGCCCTCGGCGCGGCGGCGGCCGCGTATTCGCTCGGGCTCTCCCCGGCCGAGGTCGCGGACAGGCTGGCGAGCACGCCGCAGGTCCCCGGCCGTCTGGAGCGGATCGCGTCCGACCCGTGCCCGGTGCTCCGGGACTACGCGCACACGCCGGACGCGCTCGAGCGGGTCCTCGCCACGCTGCGCCCCCTCGTCGCGGGGCGGCTGATCGTCGTCTTCGGCGCGGGCGGCGACCGCGATCGCGGGAAGCGGCCGCTCATGGGCGCGGTTGCCGAGCGGTGGGCCGATCTCCCGATCGTCACCTCGGACAACCCGCGGACGGAGGATCCGGAGACGATCATCGACGAGATCGAGGCGGGGATGCCGGGCGGCAAGCACCTCCGGATCACGGATCGTCGTGCCGCGATCGCGCGGGCGCTCCAGCTCGCGGCGCCCGACGACCTCGTCATCCTAGCCGGGAAGGGGCACGAGACGTACCAGATCATCGGGACGGAGAAGCGTGACTTCGACGAGCGCGTGATCGTACGGGAAGTCGTCGAGGCGGGCGTCGGCGCGGGCGCCGGCGCCGGGGAGGGGGACGGTTGAGCGGGTTCTGGACGGACGTCGAGGTGAGGGCCGCGCTGGAGGGCGCGCTCGTGGAGGTCGAGGCCGGTCCTGTCCTCGCCTACTCCGGCGTCGCCACGGATACCCGCACCCTCGAGCCGGGCTCGCTCTTCGTCGCGCTCCGCGGCGAGCGGTACGACGCGCACGCGTTCCTGAACGAGGCCGCGGCCCGGGGCGCGTCGGGCGCGGTCGTGGAGCGTGTGCCAGAGGGCGCGCCGGCGGAGCTCACGTACTACGTCGTCCCGGACACGCTCGCGGCACTGGGCGCGCTGGCCCGGAGGTACCGGCGCTCGCTCGATGCGCGGGTCGCGGCCGTCGTCGGGAGCAACGGGAAGACGACGACGAAGGAGCTGGCGCGCGCGGTGGTGGCCTCGCGCTACCGTGTGCACGCGACGCACGGGAACCTGAACAACCTGGTCGGCGTCCCGCTCACGCTCCTGGCCTCGCCTCCAGACGCGGAGGCGCTCGTCATCGAGATCGGCACGAACTCGCCGGGCGAGGTCGAGCGGCTGGGCCGGATCGTGGAGCCGGACGTCGCGATCGTGACGGCGATCGCGGAGGAGCACCTGGAAGGGCTGGGCGACCTGGCGGGCGTGCTGCGGGAAGAGACGTCGATCCTCGGCCTGCTGGGCGAGGACGGTCTCGCGCTCGTCTCGGAGGAGCCGCCGGAGCTGGCGGAGCGGGCCCGGTCGCTCGCCGCGCGGGTCCGGGTCGCGGGCTGGGGCGGCCGCGCGGACGCGGAGCTCCGCGCGGAAGGCGTCGCGCTGGACGAGGAGGGCCGTGCGCGCTTCACGTGGCGAGGCCGCGAGGTCCGGCTCGGGTTCCGGGGCCGGCCGAACGTGAGGAACGCGCTCCTCGCGCTGGGGCTGGGACTGGAGTGGGGCGTGGACCCGGACGCGGCGGCCGCGGCGCTGGCCGCGGTCGAGCCGGCCGGGATGCGGGGCGAGCTGCACCGGTACGGCGAGCTGGTCGTGATCGCGGACTGCTACAACGCGAACCCCGCGAGCGTCGACGCCGCGCTGGACCTGCTCTCCTCGCTGCCTCGCGGGCGTCGTCGCGTGGTGGTCCTCGGCTCGATGCTCGAGCTGGGCGAGTCGAGCGACGCGCTGCACCGTCGGACGGCGTCGCTCGCGGCGGCGTCGGACATCGACCTGATCGTCGCGACGGGCGAGTTCGCGCGTGCCTTCGCGCCGCACGCCGCCGAGCTAGGCGACCGGCTCGTCGCGGCGGAGGACCCGCTGGCGGCGTACCCGGCGCTCGCGCGTCGTCTGACCGGCCGAGAGACGGTGTTGCTGAAGGGTTCACGGGGCGTCGCGCTGGAGCGGCTGCTCCCCTGTTTCGAAGAGGATTGGGGCCGCCCCGCCGGGCTCGATGCCGGGCCGGGGGGCGATGCGACGAGGGTCGTCGAGGGAGAGTGACGGGTGCTCTATCACCTGCTTGCGCCGCTGGCGGAGTACCACATCGTTTTCAACCTGTTCCGTTACATCACGTTCCGCTCCGCGGGCGCGATGGTCACGGCGCTCGTCCTCTCGTTCCTGCTGGGGCCCACGGTGATCCGGTGGCTGCGCACGCTGCGGGTCGGGCAGGTCGTCCGGACCGATGGCCCGGAGACGCACCTCGGCAAGGCCGGCACGCCGACGATGGGCGGCGTGCTGATCCTGATCGCGACGACGGTCGCGACGCTGCTCTGGGCCGAGCTGACGAATCCGTACACGATCATCGCGCTCGTCGTCCTGATCTGGATGGGCGCGCTCGGCTTCCTGGATGACTACCTGAAGGTCGTCCGCCGGCGGACCGAAGGCCTGGTCGCCCGTTACAAGCTGATCGGCCAGGGGCTGCTCGGCCTGGCGGTCGGGTGGTTCCTCTGGCGCCATCCGATCAGCCCGATCCCTGCGAACTGGACGGGGCTGCCGTTCTTCGCGGACCACTACTTGGTCATCTGGCCGATGCTCTTCGTGCCGTGGGTCATCCTCGTCCTGGCCGGGAGTTCGAACGCGGTCAACCTGAGCGATGGGCTGGACGGCCTCGCGGCCGGCCTCTCCGCGATCGCGGCGGCGACGTTCGCGGTCTTCGCGTACCTGATCGGCCGGGTCGACACGGCGAAGTACCTGGGGTTCTTCTACCTCCCGGGCTCGGGTGAGCTGGCGGTCTTCTGCGTCGCGCTGACGGGCGCGGCGCTGGGCTTCCTCTGGTACAACGCGCACCCGGCGGAAGTCTTCATGGGCGACACGGGCTCGCTCGCGATCGGCGGCGCGATCGGCGCGGTCGCGATCCTGCTCAAGGCCGAGTTCCTCCTGGTCATCGTCGGCGGCGTCTTCGTCCTGGAGGCGCTGAGCGTGATCCTGCAGGTCGGGTGGTTCAAGTACACGGCGCGGCGGTACGGCGAGGGCCGGCGGATCTTCAGGATGGCGCCGCTGCACCACCACTTCGAGAAGGCGGGGTGGGTCGAGAGCAAGGTCATCATCCGGTTCTGGATCCTCGGGATCCTCTTCACGCTCCTGGCCTTCAGCACGTTGAAGATCCGATGACGGACGCGCGGCGGATCGGCGTGCTCGGGCTCGCGCGGAGCGGGCGGGCGGCGGCGGAGCTCGCGCTCGCATCGGGCGCGGACGTTTATGCGTCGGACGCGGGCGACACAGCGGCGCTCCGGGAGGCGGCCGGCGCGATCCGTCGGGCGGGCGGCGAGGCGGAGGTCGGCGGGCACGCGGTCGAGCGGCTGGCCGGGTGCGACCTCATCGTCGTCAGCCCCGGGATCGCGCCGACCTCGCCGGTCCTGACCGACCCGCGGCTCGGCGGGGTGCCTCGCGTCTCGGAGCTCGAGTTCGCGTACCGCCACCTGCGGAGCCCGGTCATCGCGGTCACGGGCACGAACGGAAAGACGACGACGTCGTCGTGGATCTCGCACCTGCTGGAGTCCGCGGGGCTTACCGCGCCGGCCGCGGGGAACATCGGCCTCGCGCTCTCGGAGGTCGCCCGCCGGCCCGGCCCGGCGCCGGACTGGATCGTCGTGGAGGCGAGCTCGTTCCAGCTCGCGGGGATCGAGACGTTCTCGCCGGCGATCGGCGTCGTGACGAACCTCGCGCCGGACCATCTGGACCGGTACCCGTCGCTCGAGGCGTACTACGCGGACAAGGCGCGCCTCTTCGAGAACGCGACGGAGTCGAGCATCTGGGTCCTGAACGGTGAGGAGCCGGACGTCCTGGCGCTGGCGGCCGGCGCGCCGGGCCGGCGTCTCACGTTCCGGGTCGGGAGCGAGCCGGGCGCGGACGAGCGCGGCGGGTACGTGTCCGGCTCGGGCGAGCTGGTCCTCCGGACCGATGCGGACGACGTGGCCCTGGTCCACGCCTCGGAGCTGCGACTGCTGGGCGCTCACAACCGTGCGAACGCGCTCGCGGCTGCGCTCGCGGCGTACGCGGCCGGCGTCCCGATCGACGCGCTCCGGGCGGGGCTCCGCAGCTTCGGCCCGCTCCCGCACCGGCTGGAGCCGGTCGTCGAACGCGACGGCGTGCTCTGGATCAACGATTCGAAGGCGACGAACGTGGACGCGACGCGTGTCGCGCTGCGGAGCATGACTCGCCCGACGATCGTCCTGCTGGGCGGTCGTCCCAAGGGCGAGGCGTACGGCGCGCTCGCGCCGGCGCTGGATGCGCACGCGCGTGCGGTCCTCGTGTACGGCGAGGCGGGCGCGACGATCGAGGCGGAGCTCTCGGGCCGGGTCGGCGTCCCGGTCGAGCGCGTCGACGGCCCCTTCGAGGCGGTCGTGGCCCGGGCCGCGTCGCTCGCGCGGCCGGGCGATGCGGTGCTCCTCTCACCGGCGTGCGCGAGCTTCGACATGTTCCGCGACTACGAGGAACGGGGCCGGCGGTTCCGGGAGCTGGCGGAGGCGGGCCATGGCTCGTAACGCCTCGCCCATCGTGCTCGCGACGCGCGAGGACGCGTCGTTCGCGTCCGCCGCCGGAGTGCTCGGGATCGGGTGGGAGGGCCCCGCGCTCCTCGTGCTGACGATGCTGCTCCTCTCCTTCGGGCTCGTCATGATGTACAGCGCGAGCGCGGTCATGGCGCAGACGATGGGGCTGGCGGACCATCACTTCGTGGTCCGCCAGGCGGCGGGCGGCGCGGTGGGGCTGGTCGGACTCGCGCTCGTCTCGCGGCTCGACTACCGGCACCTGCGACGGCTGGCGTGGCCGCTGCTCGCCACCGCCGCGCTGCTCCTGCTCGTCGTTGTGCTCCCGGGCACGGACGCGATCGCGCCGACGGTCAAGGGCGCGCGGCGGTGGCTCATGATCGGGCCGGTCGCGGTCCAGCCGTCGGAGTTCGCGAAGCTCGCGGTCATCATCTGGACGGCGATGCTCACGGTCCGGAAGCAGGATCAGCTCCCGAGCCTGAGCCGGGGGCTGGCGCCGTTCCTCGTGGTCTGGTCCGCGGTCGTGGGGCTGATCATCCTGCAGCCGAACTTCTCGACCGCCGTGATCGTGCTGCTCCTCGCGCTCCTCGTCGTTTTCGCGGGCGGCGCGCGGATCGGGCACTTCCTGGTCCTGGGCGCGGTCGGGCTCCCGGTCCTCTGGGGCCAGGTCGAGGGCGCGGCGTACCGGATGCGGAGGCTCGTCGCGTTCCTGGATCCGTCGACGGACCCGGCGGGGCTGAGCTACCAGATCAACCAGGCGCTGATCGCGGTCGGGAGCGGCGGTCTCCTCGGCCGTGGGGTCGGCCGCGGCGAGCAGAAGTTCGGGTTCCTTCCGGAGCCGCACAACGATTTCATCTTCGCGATGATCGGCGAAGAATGGGGCTTCGTGGGGCTGGCGGCGCTCGTCGTCGTGTACGCGTCGTTCGCGCTGATCGGCTACCGGATCGCGAAGCAGGCGCCGGACCTCTTCGGCTCGCTCCTGGCCGTGGGGCTGACGAACCTGATCGTGGTCCAGGCGCTCCTGCACATGGCGGTCAACCTCGCGCTCGTCCCGACGACGGGGGTCACGCTCCCGTTCATCTCGTACGGCCGCTCGAGCCTGCTCGTGTGCCTGGCCGCGGTCGGCGTCCTGATCAGCGTCGCGCGCGCCGGCGCGCGTGCGGCGTCCGGGCTGGACGTCCCGTCCGCGCCGGTCGAGTCGCCCGGCCCGGGGAGGTGGGTCGCGTGAGCCGCGTCCTCTTCGCCGGCGGCGGCACGGGCGGGCATCTCTACCCTGCGCTCGCGCTCGCGTCCGCGCTCGAGGCCGAGCGGCCGGACATCGAGGTCCACTTCGTCGGCGCGCGGCGCGGGATCGAGGCGAGGGTACTGCCGACGACGGGGCGCGCGCACACGCTGCTCCCGCTCGAGCCGATGCGCCGGGACCGGGTGTGGCGCAACTGGCGCCTCGTTCCGTCCGTGATCCGGGCGGCCGCGGGGCTGAGGCGCCTCTTCCGCGACTTCCGGCCCTCGCTCGTGGTCGGGACGGGTGGATACGCGGCGGGGCCGGCGTGCGCGTGGGCGCTGCTGCGCGGCGTCCCGCTCGCGGTGCAGGAGCAGAACTCGTATCCCGGCCTGACGACCCGCGTCCTCTCGCGCTGGGCGCGGCAGGTCCACCTCGGGTTCCCGGAGGCGGCCCGGCATCTGCGCCCCGGTCCCCGGACGGAGGTCCTCGTGCTCGGCAACCCGATCCGGCCGCCGGACCCGTCGCTCGACCGGTCGGAGTGCCGGCGAGCGCTCGGACTCTCGCCGGACGGTGTCGTCGTCCTCGTCGTCGGCGGCAGCCAGGGCGCGCAGGCGCTGAACGAGACGCTCGTCGCCGTGCTCGGATCCGTCGCGACCGGCGAGCTGGAGCCGATGCCCGACGGCGTGCAGCTGCTCTGGGCGACGGGGCCGGCACACCTGGATTCGGTCCGGCGGCGGCTCGAGCCGTTCGGCGTCGAGGGCTGGGTCCGGACCGTCGGCTACATCACCGAGATGCCGGCCGCGCTCGCCGCGTCGGACGTCGCCGTCTCGCGGGCCGGCGCGATGGCGACGGCCGAGCTCCTCGCGTGGGGCGTGCCGTCGCTCCTGGTCCCGCTCCCGACGGCGGCGGCCGACCACCAGACGCACAACGCGCGGGCGCTCGAGCAGGCGGGCGCGGCGGTCTGCGTGCCGCAGTCGGATCTGACGCCGGGGAGTATCTGGGCGGAGCTCCGCCGCCTCGTGACGGACGACGAGGTCCGGCGCGCGATGAAGGAGCGGGCGGTGGCGAGATCGAAGCCAAACGCGGCGGCCGAGATCGCGCGGCGGCTCCTCGAGCTGGCGGCGTGATGGGGGGCGGGATGGTCGACCTCTTTTCGCTGGCCCGGACCGGACCGGTCCACTTCGTCGGGATCTCCGGCGCGGGGATGTCCGCGCTCGCGGAGCTCGTGCTGAGGAACGGCGGTCGGGTCACGGGGTGCGATCTCCGGCCCGGCAAGGTCGCCGCCGCGCTGCGCGAGCTCGGCGCCGAGATCGTCGAGGGGCACGACCCGTCGCACGTCGAGGATGCCGTCGCGGTCGTGCGCACGGCCGCGGTCCCGGACACGCACCCGGAGATCGAGGCGGCGAGGCGCCGCGGGATCCCGGTCCTGAAGCGGGCCGAGGCGCTGGGCGCGTTCGTGAACCGCGGGACCGTCGTCGCGGTCGCCGGGACGCACGGGAAGACGACGACGACGGCGATGACGACGGCGATCCTGGCGGCGGCGGGGCTGGACCCGACCGGCTTCGTCGGCGGTCACGTCCCGGGCTGGGTCGGCGGGCTGCGGCCGGGCTCGGACCGGCTCTTCGTCGTCGAGGCCGACGAGTACGACCGCTCGTTCCTGACGCTCCGGCCGAAGGTCGCGGTCGTGACGACGCTCGAGGCCGACCATCTGGATGTGTACGGCTCGCTCGCGGCCGTGGAGGAGGCGTTCCGGGCGTTCCTGGCGCCGGTGCCTGACGACGGGCTCGTCACGCTCTGCGTGGACGATGCCGGCGCCCGGCGCCTCCTCGACGCCGTGCCGAACGCTCCGACCCTCGGGTACGGGCTTTCGCCGGACGCGGCGCTCCGCGCCGTCGAGGTGCGGGCCGAAGGGTGGGGGACCCGCTTCCGGGTCGAGGAGCGGGGCGAGCCGCTGGGCGAGTTCGAGCTCGGCGTGCCGGGCGAGCACAACGTGCGGAACGCGCTCGCCGCGCTGGCCGCGGCGCGGCACGTCGGCGCGGGGCTGGACGCGGCGCGTCGCGCGCTCGCAGACTTCCGCGGCGTCGCGCGCCGGTTCGAGCAGGTCGGCATGGCCGGCGACGTCGTCTTCGTCGATGACTATGCGCATCATCCGACCGAGATCCGCGCGACGCTCGCGGCGGCGAGGGGCGCGTTCCCGGGGCGGCGGCTGGTCGTGATCTTCCAGCCTCACCTCTTCACCCGGACGCGCGACTTCGCCGACGAGTTCGGCGACGCGCTCGCCGCGGCGGACGCGGTCTGGGTCGCCGGGATCTACCCGGCCCGGGAGGCGCCGATCGAGGGCGTCACCGGTGAGCTGGTCGCGGCCGCGGTCCGGGGCGCGGGCCGCGCCGAGGTCCGTTACGTTGAGGACCGCGCCGCGCTCGTGGACGAGTTGACGGCGTCGCTCCGGCCGGGCGACGTCTGCCTGACGCTGGGCGCGGGGGATGTGGACGAGGTGGGACGGATGGTGATGGCGGGGATGGAGCGATGAGCGAGGGCGCAGGCGGGCGACGGTTCCCCCTTCCGCGGTGGGCGTGGGCGCTCGTCGGGCTCGCGGCCCTGATCGGCGCGTTCGCCGAGGCGCCGCGGCTGCTCCGACGGATGGACGCGTTCCGGGTCGAGCGCGTCGAGGTCGTCGGCGTGCGGTACCTGGCGCCGGACGCGGTGATCGAGACGGCCGGGATCGCCGAGGGCTCGAGCATCTTCGACGATCCGTCGCCGTGGCGGGACGCGCTGCTGGCGCACCCGATGGTCGCCGACGTCCGGTTCGGACGGCGGCTGCCGGGCACGCTCGTCGTCGAGGTCGTCGAGGTTGAACCGGTCGCGCTCGCGCGCACGCCGGAGCTCGTCGCGGTCGATGCGGCTGCCCGGATCCTGCCGGTCGAGCCGGGCCGCGGCGAGCTGGACCTCCCCGTCCTCGCGGTCCGGGCCGACGTCGGCGCGGATGGCCGTCTCTCCGACGCGGCGGCCGCGCTCGTGGAGTCGTATCTTCGGATCCGGTCGCAGGACGCGGCGATTGCGGCCCGGATCTCGGAGCTCGGACCGGGCCTGGAGGAGGGCGGCGTGCGGCTGATCCTGCGGGAGCCGTCGGGGTGCGAGGTGCTCCTCGCGGCGGGGGCGGACGCGCTTCGTCTCGCGCAGCTTCGCCTGACGCTCGCCGACCTGGAGGCGAAGGCGGAGGCGGAACGGGTGCGTCGTATCGATTTACGGTTCCGGGACCAGGTCGTGGTCTCGCTGGACCCTGGCTCGAGAAGCTGATATGCGTCCGAATCTCTTTGCGGGACTGGAGGTCGGGTCCACGAAGACGTGTGCGGTCATCCTCGAGGTCGGCGGCGAGACGCCGCGCCGCCCGTCGTTCCGGGTCCTGGGCGTCGGCCAGTCCAAGACGGGCGGGATGCGCCGAGAGGTCGTGACCGACCTGGAGGAGACGACGGAGTCGGTCCGGCGCGCGCTGAAGGAAGCCGAGCTCATGGCCGGCGCGTCGGTCGACCGGGTCTGGGTCGGCGTCGCGGGCGAGTACATCCATGCGAAGACCTCGACCGGCGTCGTCGCGGTCGGCCGCGGCGAGATCGACGTGGGCGACGTCAAGCGCGTGCACGAGGTCGCGCGCGCCGTCGTCGTCCCGGCGGACCGCGAGGTCCTGCACGTGCTGCCCCAGGAGTACGTGGTCGACCACCAGGCCGGGATCCGCGACCCGATCGGGATGGCCGGGACGCGGCTCGAGGCCGAGGTCTACATCATCACGAGCGCGCTGGCCGCGACGCAGAACCTGAGGAAGGCGATCGCGCGGGCCGGCTACCGGATCGAGGCGCTGGTGCACGAGCCGCTCGCGACGTCGCTCTCGGTCCTGGTCGAGGACGAGAAGGACGTCGGGATCGCGCTCGTCGACCTGGGCGGCGCGCGGACCGAGGTCACCGTCTTCCGGGACGGGAAGATGCGGCACCTCGCGACGATCCCGTGGGGCGGCGGCACGGTCACGAACGACCTGGCGAAGGGCCTCTCGATCACGTACGCGGAGGCCGAACGCGCGAAGGAGCGCTACGGCGTCGCGTCGGCGACGCTGGTCGACCCTCGCGAGGAGATCAAGGTCCCGGGCCCGGGACCGGGCGACGAGCGGACGGTCTCGCGCGAGCTGATCGCGCACATCATCGAGCAGCGGCTCGACGAGATCCTGGGCCTCGTCGCGCGCGAGCTCGAGGGCGCGGGCGAGATGGAGAAGCTCGGCGCCGGCGTCGTGCTCACGGGCGGCGGCGCGTCGCTCGTCGGGACGACGGACCTCGCGCAGCACGTGTTCGGGCTGCCGGTCCGGATCGGCTCGCCCGGCGAATCGCTGAGCGGCCTCGTCGACGCGGTCCGGCACCCGAAATTCGCGACCGCGACGGGGCTCGCGCTCTACGGCGCGCACCGCGGGCTGGACGCCGGGCTCGGCGGCTCCTTCGCGGACGGACCGGTCGGACGCCTCGTCGCGTGGCTCAAGGAGTTCTTCTGATCCGGATGGGTTGGATCTGACCGAATAGACGTGGGACAGCAGTCGGTTACCTTACATCCCCAGCGGGGGGCGCTGACCGCCTCCCGGACACCCAAAGGAGGGTGAAATGATGATCTTCGAATTCGAAGAGGCAGCAGCGCAGAACGCGCGGATGAAGGTCGTCGGCGTGGGCGGCGGCGGTGGGAACGCGGTCAACCGCATGATCGACGAGGAGCTGGAGGGCGTCGAGTTCATCAGCGTGAACACGGACGCGCAGGCGCTCAAGAGCTCCCGTTCGCAGATCAAGATCCAGATCGGGAAGAAGCTGACGCGCGGTCTGGGCGCCGGCGCGCGGCCGGAGATCGGGCGTCAGGCGATCGAGGAGAACCGGGACGAGGTCGCGCGCGTGATCGAGGGCGCGGACCTGGTCTTCATCACGGCCGGGATGGGCGGCGGGACCGGGACGGGCGCGGCGCCGGTCATCGCCGAGATGGCGCGGGAGATGGGCGCGCTTAGCATCGGGATCGTGACGAAGCCGTTCCTCTTCGAAGGCCGGAAGCGGATGCGTCAGGCCGAGCAGGGGCTCGCGGAGCTGAAGCGCGCGGCGGACACGGTCATCGTCGTCCCGAACGAGCGGCTCCTCTCGGTCGTCGGCAAGGGCGTCTCGTTCCGCGACGCGCTGAAGAAGGCGGACGAGGTCCTGCTGCACGCGACGCAGGGGATCAGCGACCTGATCAACGTGACGGGCGAGGTCAACGTCGACTTCGCGGACGTGCGGACGGTCATGACGAACCGCGGCCCGGCGCTGATGGGGACCGGTTTCGGCCGCGGCGAGAACCGCGCCGTCGAGGCCGCGCAGGAGGCGATTTCGAGCCCGCTGCTGGACAACCTCTCGATCGAGGGCGCGGCCGGCGTGCTGATCAACATCACCGGCGGGATGGACCTGACCATTGACGAGGTGACGACCATCGCGTCAATCATTCAGGAGGCCGCGGGCGACGACGCGGAGATCATCTTCGGCGCGGTCCACGAGCCGACGCTCGAGGGCGAGGTCCGGGTCACGGTCATCGCGACGGGTCTCGAGAGCCAGGACGAGCCGGCCCAGGACAACATCCTGCGCCCGAACTTCCAGGCGCGGGCCGTGGCCAGTGCCGGGTCGGTCCCGGCCGCGCAGGCC
>Ga0079224_100002982_pt1 | contig 21028 bp, 14 predicted proteins | sample Stecom2015_FD_80414 | JGI IMG/M metagenome (GOLD analysis project Ga0079224, IMG submission 80414) | Agricultural soil microbial communities from Utah to study Nitrogen management - Steer compost 2015 | ecosystem: Environmental > Terrestrial > Soil > Agricultural land | place: USA: Utah...
CATCGGGGACCATTGTCGGTGCAGGTGTCGCTCCGCTCTCGCTCAGCGACTCGAACACGCCGGTCTCCCGGTTCTTCCGCACGTCGTTCCACGGGAACCAGCGGCCGTTCATGGCGACGTACACGCCGGGCGGCAGCACCTGCACGAAGGAGAGGGCGCTGCCCAGGTTGAACAGTCCGTCGGAGCTGCCGAACGCGTAGGGCACCATCGCGCCGGTGAGCACGATGGTCTTGCCGGTCACGTCCCGCGCCAGCGCCCGCGCCGTCTCGACCATGGTGTCCGTGCCGTGGGTGACCACGATGCGACGCTCCTCGCAGCGCCGGCAGTGGTCCACGATGATGGCACGGTCGGCGTCGGTCATGTCGAGGCTGTCCTTCATCATCAGCGTCTGCACGGCCACGTCCAGGCGGCAGCGGCCGAGCTTCAGCATCTCGGGCACATGGGTCTCGCGGAAGAAGAGCACCCCGCGCAGCTCGTCGTATTCTTTGTCGAACGTCCCGCCTGTCACGAACACGCGGATCGTCATCGGAGTCTCCGGTTGCGGTTGTCGGCATCATCATACGTCCGGCCCACCGGTCGTGCCACTGGAGGAGGCGGCGCGCATGGGGTCATCGCGTTGACGCGCGTGCCGGCGTACTTTGGTTCCTGTCATGGCACGCAGGCACGAGGAGCAGGCGGTCGAACTGCCTCGCGCCCTGGGGCTGCTGGACGCCGTCGGCATCGGCATCGGCGCCATCGTGGGCGCAGGCATCTTCGTGGTCACGGGCGTGGCCGCGGGCGTGGCCGGGCCGGCGTTCCTGCTGGGGTTGCTGCTGGCGGGCGTGGCGGCGGCGGCGAACGCCCTGAGCTCGGCGCAGCTCGCAGCGGCCTACCCCCGCGCGGGCGGGACGTACGAGTACGGTTACCGGGTCCTCTCACCCGCCCTCGGCTTCGCCGCCGGCTGGCTGTTCCTCGCCAGCAAGATCACGGCGGCGGGCACGGTCGCCCTGGGGCTGGCCGGCTATCTCGAGGCGCTGCGCCCCGGGCTGCCGCCACGCGCCGTGGCGTTCGGTGCCGTCGTCGTTTTCACCGCGCTGAACTACTTCGGCATACGCCGCTCGAGCCGCGCGAACCTGGTGATCGTCGCGATCTCCGTGGGCGCGCTGCTGCTGTTCGTCATCGCGGGGATCCCGTCCTTCCGCATGAGCAACCTCCGGCCGTTCGCGCCAGCGGGCTGGGGGGGCGTACTGCGTGCCGCGGCGCTGCTGTTCTTCGCGTATACGGGCTATGCGCGCATCGCCACGCTGGGCGAAGAGGTGCGCGAGCCACAGCGGACGATCCCACGCGCCATCGAGATCACCATCGGCGGTGTCCTCATCCTGTACCTCGCCGTCGCGCTGGTCGCGACGGGCACGGCGGGCACGGATGCACTGGCGCGGACCGCCGCGCCGCTGGAGGCCGCGGCCCGCTCGTTCCGCCCGGGTTGGGTCCCGACGGCGGTCGCGGCCGGCGGCGTGGCCGCGATGCTCGGCGTGATCCTCTCGCAACTGCTGGGGCTCAGCCGGATGGCGTTCGCAATGGCGCGGCGAGGCGACCTGCCCCGCTTCCTCGATGCGGTGCACCCGCGCTACGGCGTGCCCGGCCGGGCGGCGCTGGCAGTGGGCGGCGCTGCGGCCGTCGTCGCCGCCACCGGCACCCTGGCGGGCGTGGCGGCCACCGCGTCGTTCACCATCCTCCTGTACTACGGCATCGCCAACCTCGCGGCGCTGCGCATGCCGCGCGAGGCGAAGCTGTTCAGCGACGCTGTGCCGGTGTTCGGGCTCGCGGCGTGTACGCTGCTCGCGTTCTCGCTCTCACCGCGCATCATTCTGACCGGTCTGGCGCTCCTCGCGGTGGGGTTCCTGGTGCGTTGGATCGTGCGGGGGGCGTGAGCGGGATGCGCGCCGTGAAGGTGGAGCCCTTGCCGAGTTCGCTCACCACCGTCACGTCGCCGCCCAACATCCGCGCCAGCCGGCGTGCGACCGTCAGCCCGAGGCCGGTGCCGCCGACCTCCCGGGTGAGCCCGCGTTGCTCCTGCCAGAACGGCTCGAAGATCCGCTCCAGCGACTCGGATGCAATGCCAATGCCGGTGTCCTGGACGTGGAAGAGCACCTGGTGGTCACCTTGCTCGAGCACGAGGCGGATGCCGCCCTCGTTCGTGAACGACACGGCGTTGTTCAGCAGGTTGAGCAGAATGCGGCGCAGCTTGGCCGGATCCGTCGTGGCCCGCACGGGATGGTCGGGGACGATGACGTCGAACGTCAGGCCCTTCTCCCGCGCCGCCGGCGCAACGACATCCGCCGTGTCGGTGGCCAGGAGCGTGAGGTCCGTCGGCTCCGGGCGCAGCATCTCGCGTCCGGACTCGAGCCCCGAGAAGGTGAGGATCTCCTCGATGATCTCGCGGAGGTGCTGGGCGCTGGCGCCGATCCGGCGCAGGTATTTCATTTGCTCGTTCGTGACGCTGCCGGCAACGCCTGCGGCGAGCAGCTCCTGGTAGCCGACGATGGCGGTGAGCGGCGTACGCAGCTCGTGGCTCATGACGGCGAGGAAGTCGGACTTGGCCTGGCTGGCGGCCTCGGCCGCTTCGTAGAGACGCGCGTTGTCGGCGGCAATGGACGCGCGCCGCCCCAGCTCGCTGGCGAGCCGCAGGTCGTCTTCGTCGTAGGGCGGGCGCGGCTCGGTGCGGATCAGGACCAGCAAGCCGAGGGTGCGGCCGCGCGCGGCCAGGGGAACCACGATGGCGGAACGGGGCTGCACCGTGCGAAGGAGCTCCAGGCGTTTGCCATCGCCCGTGAGCTCCTGCAGCTCCTCGTTCGTGATCTGGCGTAGGATCTGCGCCTGGCCGCTGCGCATGGCGCGTTCGGACGTGCTGCCTGGCGGCGGCGCCGGGAACTCGCGTGTTGCGCTGGCCAGCGCGTCCCCATTCGTGCCGCGCTGCACGACGGCGACGCGCCGCATGCCGCCCGTCTCCGTGACGACGTCCACGACGCAGAGATCCGCGAGCCGCGGGACGGCGAGGCGCGCGAGTCGCTCGAGCGTATCGAGGTAATCGAGCGAGGAGGACAGCGTTGCGGTCGCTCCCGCGAGGAGCCGGTGCTCGGCGAGCGCCCGTTCCTGCTCCTCCACGCGCGCTCGCAGGCGCGCGATCTCCTCCTCCGCCATCCTGCAGCAGCTTCGCGAGCCGCCGTCCGCCGCACGCATCTCGCCCACCTCGGGGGACGCAGCGGTCCGATCCTGTGGCAGCCAGAGGGTGAAGGTCGAACCCTTGCCGGGTCGGCTCTCGAGCGTGATGTCGCCGCCGAGCAGACGCGCGAGCCGCTGGCTGATGGCGAGGCCGAGGCCGGCGCCGCGGCGCCGATCCCGGCCCGTGTCCAGGCGGATGAATTCCCCGAAGATCGCCTCTTGCTGGTCTTCGGGGATGCCGGGACCCGTGTCGGAAACGGCGATGGTGACCCACGGGCCTGGGCCGGGGGCGCGCGGATCCGCCTCACGGGGCTCCACCGACACGGTGATGCGGCCGTGCTCCGTGTACTTCACCGCGTTCACCACCAGGTTCGCGAGGATCTGTCGGATGCGGTCCACGTCGGAGTGGACGATGGGCAGCGTTTCTGCGAGCCGGACGTCCAGCTCCAGTCCCTTCTCCTCCGCCGCGGCGCGGTACTCCTCGGCGACCTCCTGCGCGACGCTGCGCACGTCCATGGGAGCGCGCTCGATGGTGAGCCCGCCGGTCTCGACGCGCGCGAGCTCGACCAGCGAATCGATCAGCCGCAGCGCCGTGCGGATCGACGCGCGTGCGCGGGCAATGCTCACGCGCTGTTCGGCGGGCAGCTTGCCGAACACCGAGTCCGCGAGCAGCGCGAGCTGGCCTTCCGCCGCGCCCAGCGGGTTCTTCACATCGTGGCTGAAGCCGCGCATCAACCGGCTGCGGCTCTCGAGGAGGCGCTCCGTCTCCTGGCGCCTCCGTTCGGCGTCATCGAGCAGGTGGATCTTGCGGAGCGCGAGCGACGCGAGATGCGCGAACGTGCCCGCCCGCTCGAACTCCTCGGAGCTGAACGCTCCCTGTTCCGGCATCCGCAACAGGATGAGGGAGCCGATCTGCTGGCCCGCGTCCACCAACGGCACGATGATCGCGGCGCAGTGCGGGCACGTGCGACGCAGCTCCTCGCCATCGAATCTCCTCCCCCCCGCGCCGCTCAGGTTCTCCGGCGCGCCGCGCTCCAGCACACGCTCGGTCAACGAGCCGCGGAACGGGAACCGCTCGCCGATCCGGGGCACGTGCGAGCCCGCCGCGGCGGTGACGCGCAGCTCCTCGCCACCAGGATCCAACTGCAGCACGAACGCGCCCTCGGCGCCCGTGGCCTCGAACGCCGTGTCCGCGATCGTGCGGATCACCTCGGCCGGCTCGTACGTGGCGGTCAACGCTTCCGCGGCGCGCCGGAGCGCCGCCTCCTGGTGCGCGCGCTGCTCTGCCTCCCTGCGCGCGCTCTCTGCCTCGGACCGGGCCGCCTGCGCATGGCGCAGCAAGCGCTCGCGCTCCGCCTCGGCCCGCTGCTCTTCCGTGATGTCACGCGCGATGGCAGACCATCCGATCACCCGCCCGGTTTCGTCCGTGATCGGCGAGGCAGTCACCGCGACGTCGATGCGGTGTCCGTCCTTTCTCTGGCGCACGGACCGGAGGTTCTCGATCCGTTCTCCCCGCCGGAGCCGCTCCAGCCGACCGCGCAGCTCCTCCCGCTCGCCGGGTGGTGCGATCCGGAAGATCGGGCTGCCGATCATCTCCTCGGCGGTGTAGCCGTACATGCGCTCGGCGCCGCGATTCCAGCTCGTCACCGTCCCGTCCGGCTCGCCGCTGATGATCGCGTCGTTCGTGGACTCGACGACCGTCGCGAGCAACGCCTCGGCCTCGTGGGTCTCCACACGCTCGGTCACGTCCCGGCACATGCCGACCATCCGTTCGGGCTCGCCGTCCGGCGTGCGGAGCACCCGGCCCCACGCCTCGAGCCAGCGTACGCTGCCGTCCGGCCGCACCGTCCGGTACTCGGCGTGGTATGGCTCGTCGCCGCGTATGGCGCGCTCGATGGCGGCGCGGACGCGTCCCCGGTCTTCCGGGAAGACCCTGTCCCAGAAGGCGTCGTGGGTGCCGGCGAAGCTGCCGGGGGCGAGCCCGTGGATCGCCTCCATCTCCTCGGACCACACCACTTCGCCCTCGCGGAGCGCCCACTCCCAGGTCCCCATCTGACCCGCCTCGAGGGCCAGCCGGAGCCGAGCCGCGGCTTGCGCCCGCTCCGCGCGCTCGGCCTCGGCGCGCTCGAGGGCGCGCCCGCGGTCGGCGTCCAGCTCGTGGACGGTGCCCGCGGTCCACCACACGAGCGCCACGATGGCTGCCATGGTGAGCGCGAGGACCAGAGCGAGACCCGCCACGGGGGAGAAGAGCCTCGTCGCGATGCCCAGTGCGCGGAGCAGGCCGAACACCACGGGCGCGGCCAGCACGGCCGGCAGGATCTTCCGCGCCAGATGGCCGCCGAGGTCGTCCGCGATGACGGGGCGCATGAGCCCGAGGTCCGGCCTGGCCAGCATGACGCCCACGGAGAGGATGAACAGCGCCGCCGCCGTGTGCAGCGCCATGGGCCGGAACGGCGTGAGGCCCAGGAAGACGCCGATGTCGTAGATGCAGAGGATGAGCGTGTGGAGCGCGAGGAAGCCCATCGCCAGCGCGATGACCTGGGCCGCCGGCACGTAGCGACGCTCGGGCGTGGACAGCAGCAGCAGCGCTACCGCGGCAAGGACGAACATCGCGGCGGAGGTGGGCGCCGGCCACGGCTCCGGCGCGGCAGGGTCGGCTTCGACGGCGGCCGGGAACAACGTCCTGCCGAGGGGCGGATCGATGCCGGTGAGATAGTGGAGCACGCTGGCCGCGCCCAGGAGCAGCAGGAGGGGCGCGAGGGCGCCGCCGGCGTACCGCCGTACCGGGCTCACCCGCCCCGGCCGGAGCAGGAAGAGCGACAGACCGGCCAGCACGAGCCCGAGGGCGGTGAGCGGCACCATGGCCATGTAGCCGGCCTGCACCCGCTTCAGCGGATCGATGTGTAGCGTCCAGCCGACGAGGGCCGCGGCGCCCGTCGCCGCCACGAGCGACGCAGCCGCTTGTGACAGCGCCGCGTAACGCATACAGCGCGCGGCCTCTCCGCTGATCCGCCCGGGTTCGCCCGGCTCCGGGCGCCTTCCGTCCACTCGCACCTTGCGCTCCCCGCTCGGCCGTATGGCGCACGTCTCCAGCGGGGCATCATGCGTGCCGCGCCCGCCCGTCGGCCGATGCGCCGGCGCGCCGCCGGGGTTGCAGGGTATACACGCACGAGACGCTGGGACGACCGCACCGATGCGTGCGATGGTAGGCGGCCCATGATCCGTACCTGGACGACCCTTGCAGCAACCCTTGCCTGGATGGCCGTGACGACGACTGTCCTGAAGCCCGATCACGCTCTCGCGCAGATCCCGCCGACGCCCAACGAGGATGACATCCCCAAGCCGGTGCCCGTCGAGATCGGGCTCGCCGGCGACCGCTACCCGGACATCAGCCGGTTCCTCAACGTCCGCACCGCAACGGCGCCGTCGCTCTCGCCGGACGGCCGGAAGCTCGCGTTCCGGACGCAGATCAGCGGCGCGCCGCAGCTCTGGGTGGTGGATGCGACCGGCGGCTGGCCGCGCCAGCTCACCTTCGGCGAGCCGGTGACGTTCCACGCCTGGTCGCCCGCCGGCGACTGGATCATCTACGGCGTGGACCGTGGCGGCGACGAGCGCGAGGGCTTCTACCTGATCTCGCCGGACGGCACGCGGGAGCGCGAGCTGCTCCCGCCGTCCGACGCCTTCCGTGTGTTCGGCGACTTCACCCGCGACGGCCGGCGCATCGTCTACGCGACGACGGAGCGCAACGGCGTCGACTTCGACATCCATCTGCTGGACATCGAGACGGGGGAGGACCGGGAGATCTTCCGCGGGCGGATGGGGCTGTACGCGGCGGCGTGGCGGCCGGACGGCGGCGCCGTGCTGCTCACCGAGGCACGGGGCGAGGATGCGAACGACGTGTACCTGTACGACGTCGCGACCGGGCGGCTCGACACGCTCTTCAGCCCTCCGGACCGCGCGAGCTACGACTCGTTCCAGTGGACGCCGGACGGCTCGGGGTTCTACCTCGCGACGAACCAGGAGGGCGAGTACGCGGCGCTCGCGTACTACGACGTCGCCCGCCGCGAGCTGTTCATCCTCGAGGCGCCGGACAGCGACGTGGAAGACGTCGCGCTCTCGGCCGACGGCCGGTTCATCGCCTGGACCACGAACGAGGGCGGCTACTCGGCGCTGCACGTGCGGGACCTCGGCCCGGGCGGCGGCGCGCCGACGCCGGAGCGGTGGCGGGCCGCGCGCCACGTCCCGGTGCCGGAGCTGCCGCGCGGCGTCTACAGCGTGACGTGGGCGTCGGACGCGCCCGTGGCGGCGATCACGGTGGCCAGCCCCCGGGTGCCCGGCGACATCTGGACGTGGAACGCAGAGACCGGAGAGACGCACCGCGCGACCCACTCCGATGGCGCCGGCCTCGACCTCGAGACGATGATCCTGCCCGAGCACCACTCGTTCCCCGCGCGCGACGGAGTGATGCTGCACGGGCTGCTGTACATGCCGGACGGGCTGCCGTCGGGCGTGCGGCCGCCGGTCCTGCTGTCCGTGCACGGCGGGCCGACGGCGCAGGCACGGCCCGTCTTCGAGCCGACGCGGCAATACCTGCTCACCCGCGGCATTGCCGTGTTCGAGCTGAATTACCGGGGCTCCACCGGCTACGGCAAGACGTTCGCGCGGCTGAACGACGGCCGGCTGCGCGAGGCCGAGCTGTACGACCTGGAGGACGCCGTACGGTGGCTCGCGAGCACCGGCCGCGTGGACGCCTCCCGCGTCGCGCTCATGGGCGCGTCGTACGGCGGTTATCTCACCATGGCGGGGCTGGCCCGGCTGCCGCACCTGTGGCGCGCGGGCGTCGCGGCCGTCGGCGTTTCGAACTGGATCACCGCGCTGGAGGGCGCCTCACCGCAGCTCAAGGCGAGCGACCGCATCGAGTACGGCGACATCGACGATCCCGCGGACCGGGAGTTCTTCCGTTCCATCTCGCCGATCACCCACGTGGCCAACGTGCGCGCGCCTGTCATGGTGATCCATGGCGCGAACGACCCGCGCGACCCGGTCGAGGAGTCCGACCGCTTCGTGCGCGCGATCCGCGAGCGGGGCGGCGTGGTCGAGTACCTGCGCTTCCCGGACGAAGGGCACGGCGTGCGCAAGTTGTCCAACCGCATCATCCAGGGCCGGCGCATCGCCCGATTCCTGGAGCAGCACCTGGAGGTCCGGGCGGCGCGCTAGCTTCGATCGTTCGACGAACGAGGAACGCATGGAACTCGGCATTTACAGCTTCGGCGAAACGACGCCGGACCCGGTCACGGGCTACGCCATCAGTCCGGGGGAGCGCATCCGTAACCTGCTGGAGGAGATCGAACTCGCGGACCAGGTCGGGCTCGACGTGTTCGGCGTCGGCGAGCACCACCGGCCGGACTTCATCGTCAGTGCGCCGGCGATCGTGCTGGCCGCGGCGGCCGCCCGCACCGAGCGCATCCGGCTGACCAGCGCCGTCACCGTCCTCAGCTCCGACGACCCGGTGCGCGTCTTCCAGCAGTTCGCCACGCTGGACCTCATCTCCCGCGGCCGGGCCGAGATCATGGTCGGCCGCGGCTCGTTCGTCGAGTCGTTCCCGCTCTTCGGCTACGATCTCGCCGATTACGACGAGCTGTTCGCCGAGAAGCTGGACCTGCTGCTGCGGCTGCGCGACAACGAGCGCATCACGTGGCGCGGCAAGCATCGCCCGCCGCTGAACGGCCAGGGCGTCTACCCCCGGCCCCAGCAGCAGCCGATCCCCATCTGGGTCGCGGTCGGCGGCACGCCGCACTCCTTCGTGCGTGCCGGCATGCTCGGCCTGCCCCTCGCCGTGGCGATCATCGGCGGCGAGCCGGCACGCTTCGCGCCGCTGGTCGAGCTGTACCGTGAGGCCGCCAGGCGCGCGGGCCACGACCCGGCGAGACTGCCGGTCGGCATCAACTCGCACGCGTTCATCGCGCCGACCTCCAAGGAGGCGCGGGACATCTTCTATCCCACCTACGCCGAGGTCATGAGCCGCCTGGGCCGCGAGCGCGGCTGGCCGCCCATGACGCGTGAGCAGTTCGATGCGCTGTGCGGCCCGCGCGGCGCGCTGCTCGTCGGCAGCCCGCAGGAGGTCATCGACAAGATCCTGTACCAGCACGAGGTCTTCGGTCACCAGCGCTTTCTGGCCCAGCTCAGCGTGGGCGCGATCCCCCACGACAAGATGCTGCGCGCCATCGAGCTGTTCGGCACAGAGGTGGCGCCGGTGGTGAGGAGGGAGCTGGGGGCGAAGGGCACAGCGGCCGCCGGCGCCTCGTAGTCCACGCTCCGAGCGGCTCCGGGCGAGTTCGGCAAGCGCCAAGTGGGTCCACATCTTCCCACTCCTCTGCGCTGGCTGGGCCGTGCCCTCGCCCGGCCCGCAGCGTGCTCACCCCGGCGCTCGCTCACGCGGCGCGGCCCAACACGCCGCGCGCAAAGGCAGGACCGCTCATCGGAGCCGTGCTCGTGCGGCGTATGGTCGCGCTTCTCGCCCTGGTGGCGTTGCTCGCCGTCAACCTCCGCTGGGCGGAGCCGTACTACGACTGGGACCTGCTCGGCTACAGCGGCGTCGCGGCGCGGATCGGCGGCGCCACGCCGGCCGAAGCGCACCGGCGGGTCTACGACCTGGCGTACCGGAACGTGCCGCCGGAGCAGTACGCGTGGCTGGTGGAAGGTGGGGAATTCCAACAGGCGGTTGCCGCGGACCCGGCGGCGTTCGAGCAGCAGCTCCCGTTCTACCGCCTCGAGCCGGCGTACCCGCTGTTGATCCTCGCGCTGGACCGGCTGGGCGTGGACCCGGTGCACGGGAGCGTATGGATCTCGCGCGTCGCGTACCTCGGCATCGGCGTCGTCGCCTTCGTCTGGCTGTCGGGTTTCCTCTCGCCGCTCGCCGCGCTCGCGACCGCGTGGGGCGCGATGAGCGTGCAGGTCGCGCTGGAGGCCGCACGGCTCCCGACGCCGGACGCGCTCTCGGCGCTCGTCGTCCTCACCGCGCTGTGGCTGGTGTTCGAGTGCCAGCACTTCGGCCGCGGGATGCTGGTGCTCCTCCTCTCGCTGCTGATCCGGCCGGATAATCTGCTCTGGATTCTAGGCATTGCGGGCTGGCGCGCGCTGCGGGTGCGGCGGGACCGCGCCGTCGCGGCGCTCGGCGCGCTCGCGGGCGTGGCGGTCTCCGCGGCGCTCCGCATCTGGTCAGGGAGTTTCGGCTGGCGGGTCTCGTTCCACCACTCGTTCGTCGAGCCCCTGCCCTACCCCGAGCAGTTCGTGCCGTCCCTGGGCTTCAGCGACTACGCCTGGATCTACCTGCGCGAGACGCACCCCGCCAACCTCCCGCTGTTCGCGGCGCTCTTCGCGCTGCTCGGCGCGTGGTTGCTCGTCTCCCGGGCGCGTCGCTTCGGCTGGCGCGATGCCGGCACCGCCCTGATCGCGTGCACCGGCGCCTACGCGGTCACGCACTGGTTGGTCTTCCCCAACGATGACCGTCTGCGGCTCGCCGCCTATCTCGTCGTGCTCATCCTGCTCGTCAGGACGCTGGCAGGGGCCGCCACGCGCCGGATGCCGGGCGACGCCGTGCGATTCTCGGCACCACGCTCACTCCGCCTCACCGGGCTCCCGCGCCTCGAGGCGCTGCTCGGCCGCCGCGCCGGACCAGGCGCCTGAGCGGACCCTCCTGCCGCTCTCGCTCGCCGCCGACATCGTCGCCGAGCACCACGCGCGCATCCACCGCGACTGCGCCGCGCTCGAACGCGAGCAGCGGGTTCACATCCAACTCCGCGATGGCCGGGAAGTCCACGGCGAGCTGCGAGAGCCGACGCAGCACCTCGACGAGCGCCGCGGTGTCACACGGCTTCTGGCCGCGCACGCCCGTCAGCAGCCGTGCACCCCGTAGCCCCGTGACCATCCGTTCCGCCTCGAGCTCGTCGATCGGCGCGAGCCGGAACACCACGTCGCGCAGCACCTCGACGAAGATCCCGCCCAGCCCGAACGCCACCAGCGGGCCGAACAGCGGATCGCGCGAGATGCCCGCAATGGTCTCGCGCCCTCCCTCGAGCTGCTTCTGGACCAGGATGCCGTGCAACTCCACGTCCGGCGCCACTCGCGCGGCGATGTCCACCAGCCGCTCGTAGGCGGCGCGCGCCTCCTGCAGGTTGCCGATCCCGAGCTCCACGCCGCCCACGTCCGTCTTGTGCACGATGGCGGGCGAGGAGACCTTCATCACCACGGGGAAGCCGAACTCCGCGGCGAAGCGAACGGCCTCCTCGGGGTCGCGGGCGAGCCGGGCCGGCGTGATCGGGATCCCGTACGCCGCCAGGAGCTCGAGCGACTCGATCTCCGTGAGGCGCTGCCGCCCTTCCCGTCGCGCGCCTTCGATGAGCGCGGCCGCCCGGTCCCGGTCCACGGGCAGCGGCACCACCTCGGCCACCGGCCGCTCCAGCCACTCGCGGTAGCGGTTCAACGCAGCGAGCGCCCGCGCCGCCGACTCCGGGAACGTGTACGCCGGGATCTGCAGCTCCTCCAGCGCGGCCCGGCCCTGCGGCAACCCCTCCCGGCCCATCAGCACCGCCAACACCGGCTTCGTCCGACACGTGCGAGCCGCCTCGGCGATGGCCTCCGCCACGTCCTCCTGCCGCACGCCGAGCGGCGGGACGAAGATCGCGATCGCGGCGTCCACGCCGTCGTCGCACAGCACCGCCTCGAGCGCGCCACGATACGTCGACGGCCGCGCCGTCGCGATCATGTCCACCGGATTGCGGAGCGACGCCTCCTCGGGGAACAGCGGCCGCAGGCGCTCGACGGTCTCCGGCGCCAGTTGCGCCAGCTCCAGACCGTTCATCTCCAGCGCGTCCGCCGCCAGGATGCCCGGGCCACCTGAGTTGGTCACGATCGCCGTGCGCGGCGAGCGCGGCGGCGGCTGCACGCCCAGCGCCATCGCCATGTCGAAGAGTTCCTCGATCGAGGCGGCGCGCAGCACGCCCGCCTGCGCCAGCAGCGCGTCCACCGCGATGTCATCGGCCGCGAGCGCGCCGGTGTGCGAGAGCGCAGCGCCGGCGCCCGCCTTGGAGCGGCCGGCCTTGAGCGCGATGATCGGCTTCTTCCGCGAGACCCGCGACGCGATCTCCCGGAACCGGCGCGGATTGCCGAAGCTCTCCACGTACATCAGGATCACGCCGATCGAGTCGTCGTCTTCCCAGTACTCCAGCAGGTCGTTGCCGCTCACGTCCGGCTTGTTGCCCACCGAGACGAACTGGGAGACCCCGACCCGGTACTCGCTGGCGTAGTCCAGGATGCTCAGCCCCAACGCGCCCGACTGCGAGAGGAACGCCACGCGGCCCGGCGCGGGCATCACCGGCGCGAACGTTGCGTTCATCGAGACGCCGGGGGTCGCGTTCAGCACCCCCAGGCAGTTCGGGCCGACGAGCCGCATGCCGTGTCGCCGGACGATCTCGACCAGCTCCCGCTCCCGCTCCGCGCCCTCGCGCCCGATCTCACGGAACCCCGCGGAGACGACGACCACCCCCCGCACGCCCGCGGCCGCACACTCCTTCGCCACGGCGACCACCCGCTCCGCCGGCACCGCGATCACCGCGAGATCCACCCGCTCCGGCACATCGCCGATCCGAGGATAAGCGCGGATCGAGTGGATCGAGTCCGCGTTCGGGTTGATCGGGTAGACGGCGCCCGTGAAGCCGTGCCGCACGAGGTTGGAGAGGATCTGATGCCCGATCGCGTCGGGTGAGCGCGACGCACCGATGACCGCGATGCTGCGCGGCCGGAGGATCGCATCGAGGCCGGCGGCGCCGCTGGACGCCGCCGCCGGGCCCCTTGCCGTCTGAGCCGTCATCTTCGCCTCCTTTCCACGCGAGCCCGCCCGGCCCGCGCCGGACACCACGTTCGCCCTCGCAGCCGCCGGAACGCGGCCGTGGGTCCACCGGCACGCTCCAAGGTACGGGGTCTGCTCCGGGGAATGATATCCGCCGACCTCCAGCCCGACAGCCGGGCAAACACCTACACGTTTTCCTCCGCGCCCCGACAGACCCGGCACTCCCCGTGCCCTAGCTTCGTGGCGTACGGCTAGGACTCCGCCCGGAGGCACACATGAGCGCCGGTCTCAACGTCGGCACCGCCGACCGCGTCGTTCGGATCGTCTCGGGCCTCGCGCTCGTCGCCTTCGCCCTCGCGGCGGGCGGGCTGACGGGCACCGAAAAGGCCATCGCGTGGGGGGCCGGCATGGTCCTGTTCGCGACCGGCGTCACGGCCTACTCCCCGGCGTACGCGCTCGCCGGGATCCGCACCCGCAGGAGCGCGGAGCGGGACCGCAGGACCGCAACGCGTACGTAGAAAGGACGGTGACGACCATGTACCGCTCGATCATGGTTCCGCTCGACGGCTCGCCGTTCAGCGAGCAGGCGTTGCCGGTCGCCATCGCACTCGCCAAACGCTGTGCGGCGCGCCTGCACCTCGTCCACGTCCGCACCGGCTCGAGGCCCGTGCGCGGGCGCGCCGGCGTCCGTTGCGACCCCGAGCGCGACTACCTCGACGCCATCGCGGCACGCACGTCAGACGAGCTCTCCGATTCCGTGTCGTTCGCCCTGCTCGCGGACACCATCGCCGGCGTGTCGTACTCCAACCCGCCGCGCCGCGCGATCGCCGACGTGCTCCGGAGCTACGTCCGCGAACACGGGATCGAGCTCGTGGTCATGACCACCCACGGCCGTGGCGGCCTCAGCCGCGCGTGGCTGGGCAGCGTCGCCGACTCCTTCATCCGCCAGTCGAGCGTGCCGGTCCTGCTGATCCGGCCGGAAGAGAAGGACCGCGCCCGCGTTCGACGCACCGCCGTCCGTCACATCCTGATCCCGCTGGACGGCTCCGAGGCGGCCGAGCACGTCATCGAGGAGGCCATCAAGTTCGGCAAGCCGACGGACGCCCGGTACTCGCTGCTCCGCGTCGTGACGCCGGTCTCCGTCATCGCCGACTTCGGCCCGCCGTCCGCCCTCTTCGACGACCCGACGCTCTCCGACCGCCGGCGCGAGGCCGTCGAGTACGTCTCCCGGCTCGCTGAACGCTTGAGCGACGAGGGCCACGACGTCGCCGGCGCCGTCGTGATCGCGCCGTCCGCGGCCTCCGCCATCACCGAGTACGCGGAGGCCCACGACACGGACCTCATCGCCATCGGCACCCGCGGCCTCGGCGGGCCGCAGCGGCTGTTGCTCGGCAGCGTCGCGGACAAGGTGGTGCGTACCAGCAAGCAGCCCGTCCTGGTCTGCAACACGGCCCTCGCCGCCACCGGTTCGCCGCGGAATGAGGAGATGGTGGCGATGGCCGTGTAGGGAAACTCCCTACACGGGTTGGGGCGTCGCCGGACAGACGCGCCCCACCGATCCTGTAGACTTGAGCGACAGGCAGTCGGGTTTCATGGAAGGTATTGCGGCGGCGCGTAGAGTCGGGATGACGGGACGGGACGCTCCCGGAGAAGTCGAGGGCAAGGGCCGGGGCGGGGCGCCGGGAGCGCCCCGTTCGCTCGTCGGGCGCTTGCTCGGCGTCAGCCTGTCTGCCAAGATCCTGATCGCGAACGGCGTCATCGTCACGCTGGCGATGCTGGTCGCGGCCGCGGCGGCGGTCGGGTTGTTCGGCGGGCCGGTGGACCGGGCGGCGCTGTTGCGCGTTGCCCCGCTGGTGCTGGTGGGTGCGGCGGCGAGCGTGGCGGTGAACGCGGTGCTCGTGCGGCTCGCGCTGGACCCGCTCCGCGAGCTGGAGCGCACGGCGCGGCGGGTGGCCGCGGGCGACCTGGAGGCGCGGGCACAGCCATCTCGTCTGGCGGACCGGGACCTGCGCGCGGTGATCGATGTATTGAATGAAATGTTGGACCGTGTGGCCGCGTACCGGGCGCGGCTGCGGGCGATCACGGCGCGGGCCCTCGAGGCGGCGGAGGAGGAGCGGAAGCGGCTCGCCCAGGAGCTGTACAGCGACACGGCTCAGTCGCTGAGCGAGCTGATGATCCGGCTGCGGCTGGCCCGGACCAAGGCCAACGGGGCCGAGCGGGACAGCGCGCTTGACGAGGTCCGGGAAGGCCTCGCCGCAGCGACGGAGCGGCTGCGGCGCTACGCGTCCGACCTGCGTCCGCCGGCGCTCGACATGCTCGGCCTGCTGCCGGCCGTGGAGGCCTATGCCCGGTCTCTCGCCGAGCCCACCGGCTTCGTGGTCCGGGTGCGTGCCGCGCCGGTCGCGGGCCTGCTCACGCCCGAGGCCGAGCTGGCGCTCTATCGGATCATCCAGGAGGCGTTGAGCAACGCTGCCCGCCACTCGGGCGCGAAGGAGGCAGAGGTCGTCATCGGGCGGGAGGAACGCCACGTCGTCGCGACGATTGCGGACTCCGGCCGCGGCTTCGACCTCGCAGAAGCAGAGCGCCGTGGGGCGATCGGGCTGCTGGGCATGGAAGAGCGTGCGGCGTGGGTCGGCGGCACCGTTCAGGTGCACAGCGAGCCGGGTCGCGGTACCCGCGTGGTGGTCCGGATCCCCGTGCCGGGAGAGGAGAGAGCCTGACATGTCGCAACTCATCAGGATCCTGCTGGCCGACGACCATGCTGTGCTGCGTGCCGGTCTGAAGGCGCTGCTGGATGCCGAGGAGGACATGCACGTCGTCGGCGAGGCGTCCACGGGCGAGGAGGCCGTGGATCGGGCCAAGGCGCTCAAGCCCGACGTCGTCGTCATGGACCTCTCGATGCCCGGGATGAACGGACTGGAGGCGACGCGCCAGATCGCCGCGCTGAACCAGGGGACCAAGGTGCTGGTGCTGACCATGCACACCGAGGAGGAATACCTGCTCCCGGTGCTGGAGGCGGGCGGCAGCGGCTACGTGAAGAAGACCAGCGCGGACGAGGAGCTGGCGCACGCGATCCGCACCGTCGCGAAGGGCGAGGTGTTCCTGTACCCGAGCGCCGCCCGGCTGCTGCTCGAGGGCTTCAAGAACAAGCGGCAGGAGGCCGAGAAGGACCCGCTGGCCCAGTTGAGCGAGCGCGAGCGGGAAGTGATGGCCCTCACCGTCCAGGGCTACAGCTCCAGCGAGATCGGCGAGAAGCTCTTTATCAGCCCCAAGACCGTCGACACCTACCGTTCCCGCATCATGGAGAAACTCGGGCTCACCCACCGCTCCGAGCTCATCCGTCTTGCCGTCCGCACAGGGATGCTGACCGGCGACTGACGGCCTCCGTCCCATCGGCCGGAGGACCACGTGGCGCAAACGCGGGTAGGACCCCATATTCCCGGGAGTCGGCCGGGCGCCGTGGTCCGCCGAGCGGCCCGCGCCACGAGGCCGGTTCGTCCGCCCTCTGCATCCGACGGCCATGGTGTCAAACGTTTCGAGCATCCCTTCCGCAGAAGTGCCTCGGCGCGATGCGGATCGGATCCTCGGCGCCATCCTCGACATCGCCGCCGACGCGATCATCACGATCGACGAAGATCAGCGGATCCTGATCTTCAACCAGGGGGCCGAGGAGATCTTCGGCTACTCGCGGGATGAAGTCATCGGCCAGCCGCTCGACATCCTCATTCCCGAGCGGTTCCGGCGCGGCCATCGCGGCCTCCACATCCCTGCGTTCGCGGCCGGCCCCGAGCGGGCGCGGCGCATGGCCGAGCGGAGCCAGATCTACGGGTTGCGGAAGGATGGCACCGAGTTCCCGGCGGAGGCGTCCATCTCGAAGCTCGAGGTGGACGGCCGGCTGCTGTTCACGGCGGTGCTGCGCGACATCACGGAGCGGCAGCGCGCCGCCGAGCGCCTCCAGGTGCTTGCCGACGCGGGCCGCGAGCTCGCGTCGTCGCTGGACTACGAGGTCACGCTCCGCAACATCGCACGCATCGCCGTCCAGTCGCTCGCCGACTTCTGCTCCGTGGACATCGTGCAGGACGACGGCACCGCGCGGCTCGTCGTCGCGCACCGTGACCCGGAGGATGCCGATCTCGCTGCCGCGCTGCAGCGTATCCCGCTCGACCGCAGTCGGCCGCATCCCGTGTGGAAGGTGCTCGACAGCGGCGAATCCGTCCTGATCGATGACTTCTCGGAGGCGTTCCTAGCGGAGATCGCGGCGAATGACGAGCACCTCCGGGTGCTGCGCGAGATGGCGGTGCGGTCCGTGCTGTCCGTGCCGCTCGCCGCGCGGGGCCACCTGCTCGGCACGATGCAGTATTTCTCGCGCACGCCCGGCCGCTTCCGTGACCCAGCGGACGTGGCGCTCGCCGAGGACCTCGGCCGTCGGGCGGCGCTCGCGCTGGACAACGCCCGGCTGTACCGTGAGGCGCAGCGGGCGATCGCTGCGCGGGACGACGTGCTCGCGATCCTCTCGCACGACCTCGGCAACCCGCTCAGCGCCGTGTTCATCCGCAGCCGCGTCCTGCTCCGGACGTTGCCCAGGGAACTGGTCGCGGCCCGCGAGCAGGTGGAGGGCATCCGCACCGCGGCCGAGGAGATGGACCGGCTGGTGACCAATCTGCTCGACCTACGGCGCATCGAAGCCGGGCGGCTGGTGGTGGAGCCGCGGCCCCACAGCGCGGCGGCGCTGCTCCAGGGCCTGGACGACTCCTTCCGTGTCCTCGCGAAGGAGAAATCGCTCGACCTCGAGCTGCGGTGCCTGGAGCCGGAGCCGCCGGTGGTGCGCGCCGACCGCGACCGCCTGCTGCAGGCGCTGGGCAACCTGGTCGGCAACGCCATCAAATTCACGCCGGAAGGTGGCCGCGTGGGCGTCTACGTCTCGCGCGATGGCGACCAGGTCCGCTTCGAGGTCCGCGACACGGGGCCCGGCATCCCGGCCGATCAGCTTCCTCACCTGTTCGACCGCTTCTGGCAGGCACGCAACTCCGGCCGCCGGAGCGTCGGCCTCGGCCTCTCCATCGCCAAGGGCATCGTGGAGGCGCACGGCGGCCGTATCTGGGTGGAGAGCGAGGAGGGGAAGGGCGCGCGGTTCTTCGTGACCGTCCCGTCCGCCTGAACGAACGGGAGCGGCGGCCAGGTCGGTGTGTATGGCCGCCGCCCCGTGGTGCCGACGTTCTTCGAGGGCGCATGACCGGCCCCTCGCCGTTTCCGGGCTCCCGATCCGGTCAATCCTCGCGGAGCCGGAGCTCTACCTGCCCGTTCCTGATCCGCGTGTCGAACACCGGCTGCGGCTGCGTCGCGGGCCCGTGCACGATGTGGCCGTCGGCAAGGTCGAAGACCGAGTCGTGCCAGGGGCACTGCACGCACGTGTCGTAGAACTTGCCCTGGTCCAACGGGCCGCCCGCGTGTGCGCACGTCGCGCCGATGGCGTAGATGTCGTTTCCCTCGCGGAACAGCAGCACGGGCTTGCCCTCGACCTCGATGCGCCTCGGCGTGCGGTCCTCGAGCTCGTCCGCATCCAGGACGGGCGTCCAGTCCTTCGGGCCGCTGAACGTGTCGCTGTGGTCCACGCCGACCCCGTGCCTGTAGACCATGTGCCCGCCCAGCCACGCGGAGATGCCGGTGAGCCCGAGCGCGAGCGATGAGAACAGCAGGCCTCGCGCACGCCTGCCGTTGCGGCGGTCGCGCAGCGAGAGCAGGTACAGGCTGAGGCCGACGGTGTTCAGCAGGCCGTGCAACGTCCCGGCCGTCGCGGCCTGCTGCGGGATGGTCGAGTAATCCGCGATCCCGGCAACCGCGGTGGGCACCGCCGAAGCAGCGCCGATGCCGATCAACGTGTCGCCCGCGCGGCGCGCAAAGCGCGAGCCGGTGAGCGCGCCCACCGCATCGAACACGCCGCCCAGGATCCACGCCCCGATCGTCACGTCCGTCAGCACCGGGTGCAGCGGGTGGCCCAGCCAGGTGCCGTGCAGCGCGTCCGCGACGCCGCGCGCCCGCTCGTCGCTCAGCACCGCGTCGTGCACCGCACGGGCGGTCTTCAGCCCCGCCTCCTGCACCGGCTCCATCCGCTCCAGCGCGGCCTCGACGCTGTCCTCGAACGCTCGCGTGACCATCTCGCCTCCCGGGTTGGCTCCGAGGCGAGAAACCGCAAGGATTGTGCAGTCCGCGCCCCCGGGAACTCAGCGGATCGCGACCGTCACTTCGGCCTCCGTCGTCAGCTGGCCATCGACGAAGGCCTCGGCGCGGAACCGGTACACCGATCTCCGCGCCTTGAGCATGGTCGCCTCGATGCGGAGCTGGTCCCCCGGATGCACCGGCCGCCGAAACTTCACGCGCTCCGCTCCCGTGAAATAGGCCACCAGCCCCTCGCCCTGGGGGCTGCCGCTGAGAATCAGAATGCCTCCGGTCTGAGCCATTGCCTCCAGGATCAGCATCCCGGGCATGACGGGGTGATCGGGGTAGTGGCCCTGGAAGAACCAGTCGTTGAACGTGACGTTCTTGATGCACACCACGCGCACACCCGGGTCGACCTCCACCACCTGATCGATCAGCAGGAACGGGTACCGGTGAGGAAGGAGCTCGAGGAGGTTCAGCGGCCCGAGTTGCGCTGGCTTCATCACACGCCCCCTTCTTTCACTCCGCTTGAAGGAAGCGGACCCCGCTCCGCCGCGGCTGACGCGGGTTCCTCGACGGCCGGGCCCCAGGGCGACGGCGACCACATGAAGAACGCGGGCAAGCGCACCTGGACAATGATAGGAAGGCCCGAGGCGATTTGCCGGTCCCGCTGATGTGGGCCTTGCCGCACCGGCACGCAAGGGGACGCCGATGTGTCTCCGGGGTATTCGACCTCCACCATGACACGACCCTGGCACGCGGAGCACCCGATCACCCCGGAGCTCGCGCGCCCTCTCATCCGCGCGCGGTTCCCGGACATCGCGGCGGAGCGCGTCGAGCCGCTCGGCAGCGGTTGGGACAACACGGCGTTCCTGGTGGACGGGACGCTGGTGTTCCGTTTCCCGCACAAGCCGAGCGCGGCCGCGTTGCTGGAGACGGAGGCGCGCGTGCTGCCCGCGATCGCGCCGCGCCTCCCGCTCGCGGTTCCGAATCCGCGCTGGGTCGGCGAGCCAGACGACGCGTTCCCGTGGCCCTTCGTCGGCTACCCGATGCTTCCGGGCCGGCCTGCGTGCACGCTCGCGCCCGCGGAAGAAGCGCGCGCCGCCGCCACGACGTCGCGGGCGCCGGAGATCGTCTCCCGGCACCGGGTACGGCGCTCCAGGTGGCGCGCCACCCGACGACGCTGGGCCTCGTCGGCCTCGCCGAAGGCGAAGGCGCGGATGCGGTTGAAGGACGGGTGACGCGAGAACCGCAGGTTCGTATGGACCTCCGGACGAGCTTCCAGGCGCGATGCAGTCTCAGCTCGGGGGCCGTCCGCGTGATGCCCAGCAGTTCGGCGATCTCGGCGTGGGTGTAGCCCTCGACCTCGCGCAGCACGAACACGACGCGCAGCGGATCGGGCAGCGCCGCGATCGCTCGTTCCGGCTCAGGGGGCGCGGCGGCGACGTCGGCCGCCGACTGCAACGGCTCGTGCCGCATGCCCCCTCGACGCCGCAGGACCATGAGCGAGGCGCGCACGGCGGCCCGCCGGATCCACGCGCCGAACGCACCGCGCTCCTCATCGCACGCGAGCGCCTCGGGCGGCCCCACGAACACGTCCTGGAGCACGTCCTCCGCGTCCTCTCGCGAGCCGAGCAGCCGCAGCGCCGCGGTGAAGACCGCCGGCGCATGCCGTGCGTACAGCTCCGCGAGCGCCTGCGTGGATCCGCTCCGGACCGCTGCGATCAGCACTGCATCGTCCGCGTCGCGCACGGTCGCGCGCTCCGGCGTCTGCGTTGGCGTGTCGGACATCGTGACATCGGCCTCCATCCCTCTCAATGCCGG
>Ga0079224_100002983_pt1 | contig 21026 bp, 22 predicted proteins | sample Stecom2015_FD_80414 | JGI IMG/M metagenome (GOLD analysis project Ga0079224, IMG submission 80414) | Agricultural soil microbial communities from Utah to study Nitrogen management - Steer compost 2015 | ecosystem: Environmental > Terrestrial > Soil > Agricultural land | place: USA: Utah...
CGGGCGCTCCGGCCGGCGCCTTTGGACGCCCTTTTTGCAGCGGGCCTAGGGCCCTGGGGGAGAGGATCTTGCTGTCGCGGCGTCATACTGATAATGACTGGCCTTTGGCTCTGCCGTGGGGCGGCTGGCGCAGGAAAGCCTAGGGCGATGCCGAAGGTGTGGCTAGGGAGCCTTTGTCGATCCAGGAGGAGTCCAGCATGTCCCAAGCCGTCGCCGTGGTTCTGGCCGCTGGGCAGGGCACCCGCATGCGCTCCAAGCGGCCCAAGGTGCTGCATCCCTTATGCGGGCGGCCCATGCTCCACACGGTGGTGGAAACGGTGCGGCGGGCGGGCGCCGGGCGAGTCATCGTCGTCGTCGGCCATGGGGCCGACGAGGTGCGGGCCGCGTGCGCCGGACTGGACGTGGAGTTTGTGGAGCAGCGGCCGCAGTTGGGGACGGGGCACGCGGTGGCCCAGGCCGAGCCGCTGCTGGGCCAGTACGACGGGCCTTTGCTGGTCACCTACGGCGATACGCCCCTGTGGCGTCCCGAGACGCTGGCCGACTTGCTGGCCCGCCACCGGGCCAGCGGCGCGGCCGCGTCGGTGATCAGCGCGGTGGTGGATGAGCCGGCGGGTTACGGCCGCGTCGTGCGGGACAAGGTCACCGGCCGGTTTCTGCGCATCGTGGAGCAAAAGGATGCCAGCGCGGAGGAGGCTCAGATCCGGGAGATCAACAGCGGCACCTACTGCTTTGACGCACCCCGCCTTTTTGCTGCCCTGCGGGAGGTGGAGCCCGTCAACGCCCAGGGTGAGTATTACCTGCCCGACGTGCTGACGGTCCTGGAGCGGGCTGGCCATGCCATCGAGGTGGTTATCGTCCCCGACGCCCGGGAGGTGCTGGGGGTCAACAACCGGGCGGAGTTGGCCCGGGCCGAAAAGATCTTGCGGCGGCGCATCGTGGAAGAGTGGATGCTGGCAGGCGTCACGGTGGAAGATCCCGACACCGTCTACATTGATCCCCGGGCCCGGCTGGAGGCCGACGCGGTGATCTTGCCCTTTACCTTCATCCGCGGCGCGTCGGTCATCGGCGAGGACTGCCGCATCGGCCCCCACGCCGAGATCGAGGACAGCGAGATTGGGCGGGGTGCGGTAGTGGAGCGGGCGGTGGTGCGCCAAAGCCGCGTGGGACCGGGCTGCACGGTGGGGCCCTTCGCGTTTCTGCGGCCGGGCACGGTGCTGGAGGCGGGGGCCAAGGCGGGGACCTTTGTGGAGATAAAGCAGTCGGTCATCGGTCCGGGCAGCAAGGTGCCCCACCTGGCGTACCTGGGCGACGCCACCCTAGGCCGGGACGTCAACGTGGGGGCAGGCACCATCACGTGCAACTACGACGGGGAGCGCAAGCATCCCACCTTCGTCGGCGACGGGGCGTTCATCGGCAGCAACACCAATCTGGTGGCGCCGGTGCGCGTTGGCGAGGGCGCCTACATCGGCGCCGGATCCACCATCTCCCGCGACGTGCCCCCCGATGCGCTGGCCGTAGAGAGGGCCGAACAGCGCATCATCGAGGGCTGGGCGGCGAAGCGACGGTCAAAGAGAATGGCACAGGAGGCGCCTTAGGTCCAAATGCGTGTCAGCTCGGTCAGCCACAAAAAGATCAAGGTTTTTACGGGCACCGCCCACCCCGAACTGGCGCGGGAGATCTGCGACTATCTGGAGCTGCCGCTGGGGGACGCGGTCGTGGGCCGGTTCCGGGACGGCGAGATCAACCTGCGCATCGGGGAGACGGTGCGGGGCGCCGAGGTCTTCGTCATCCAGCCCACCTGCAATCCGGCGGACAGCAACCTGATGGAGCTTCTCGTCATGATCGACGCCCTCCACCGGGCGTCGGCCAAATCCATCGCGGCGGTCATTCCGTACTACGGCTACGCGCGGCAGGACCGCAAGACGCAGCCCCGGGATCCCATCGCTGCCAAGCTGGTGGCCAACCTGCTGACCGCGGCCGGGGCCGACCGGGTGCTGACTATGGACTTGCACGCGGGTCAGATCCAGGGTTTTTTTGACATCCCGGTGGACAACCTCAAGGCCCTGCCCATCCTGGCAGACTACTTTGTCCAAAAGGGATTGGACGACGTGGTGGTGGTGTCGCCCGACGTGGGGGGCGTGGCCCGGGCCCGGGAATTTTCCCAGCGGCTGGGGACGCCCCTGGCCATCATCGACAAGCGCCGTCCGCAGCCCAACGTCTCGGAAGTGATGCACGTCATCGGCGATGTGCAGGGCAAGACCGCCATCCTCATCGACGACATCGTCGACACCGGCGGCACGCTGGTCAAGGCCGCGGAGGCGCTCCTGGCCCAAGGGGCCAAGGAGGTGTACGCCGCCGCCACTCATCCGGTCCTGTCGGACCCGGGCGCCGAGCGGGTGCAGGCGTCGCCCATCAAGGAACTGGTGGTGACCAACACCATCCCCTTGCCGGTGCACAAGCGGGTGCCCAAGATCCGGGTGCTGTCCATCGCCCCCTTGTTCGCCGAGGCCATCCGGCGCATCTTCGAGGAGATCTCCGTCAGCAAGCTCTTCGAGGTGTAGGCGGCGCGGCGGCGCCCGGCGCCCTTGGCGCGTGGGGCACCCGCCCGCGGGGAAGGACTTTGCTCAGGTACAGCGAGGAGGGGTCGCGATGAGCGAAGCAGTACTGGCCGCCCAGCGGCGGTCCGAGACAGGAAAGCAGAGCGCGAGAAGCCTGCGGCGCGCGGGCCGGGTGCCCGGCGTGCTATACGGCGGCGGCCAGGGGCCGACGCCGGTGGCCGTGGACGCGCGGCAGCTGGAACGGCTGGTCCAGGGCGCCGGCGCCCATGGGCTCATTGAATTGCAGCTGGACAACGGCAACGGTCCCGCCCGCCACCAGGTCCTCATCAAGGAGCTGCAGCGGGATCCGGTGTACGGCACCATCCAGCACGTGGATTTCCAGGCGGTGGCCATGGATCAGGAGCTGGAGACCACGGTGCCGGTGGAGCCGGTGGGCAGCCCCGAGGACGGCGTGGTCAACGTGGTCTTGTGGGAGCTGAACATCGCCTGCCTGCCCAAGGACATTCCGGAACACATCCCCGTGGATGTGTCCGGCCTAGAGGTAGGCGCCACCGTCACGGTCCAAGACCTGGCGTTCCCTCCGGGGGTGCGGGTCCGCCACGAACCCGATGAAGTGGTGCTGACCATCACCCGGGCGCGGGCGACGGAAGCGCTCGAAGCCGAGGCGGAAGAGGGCGCGGAGGGCGAAGCCGCCGAGGCTGGGGACCAGGGCGAGGACAAGGGGGAGTAACGGGCCCTGAAACTGGTTGTCGGATTGGGCAATCCCGGCTCGCGCTACGAGCGGACCCGCCACAACCTCGGCTTTTGGGTCGTCGACCTGCTGGCCGGGGAACTGGGCATCCGCTGGCGCCGCCATTGGTCCAACAGCCTGGTGGCCAGCGGGAGCCTGGAGGGCCAGCCCGTCCTGCTGGCCAAGCCGCAGACCTTCATGAACCTCAGCGGCGAAGCGGTGGAGCCGCTGGTCCGCTATCACCGCCTGGCCTTGGAGGATCTCCTTGTCGTCTACGACGACCTGGACCTGCCCGCGGGCACCCTCCGGGTCCGGCCCGCGGGCGGCCACGGCGGCCACCGGGGCGTGCAGTCCATCATCACCCACCTGGGCAGCCAGGGCTTTGCCCGGGTGCGCCTGGGGATCGGCAGGCCGCCGGCGCCCTTGACCGCGGCCGAGTACGTGCTCCAGCCCCTGACCGGGGAGGAGCAGGCCTTCTTTGAAGGGCTGGCGCGGGAGGCGGCCGCGGCCGTACGCACGTGGCTGTTGGAAGGCACAGCGGCGGCCATGAACAAGTACAATAAAGGGAATAAGTCCCCCGGGGCGATGCCATAATACGAGCCGGACCCGGCGCCAAGGGGTCCGACGGGCCGCGGGGCGTGAGTTGATCTCGTCCTCGGCCCTTGCCTATAATGAATTGGACATTAAAGGCGGTCGATCATCTTCGCGTGGGCGGAAAAGGCCGTTTTTCCCACCAGGATGGCCGTGCCTTTCCGAATAGCTTGACGCACCCTGCGGCAAGGCAGCGGCGCGTCCCTCGCACCAGGACCGGGGAATGCCGCCGCGGGCATGGGGGGATCTGCCCGTGCGCGGCCGACGGAGGGACATCGATTTGGATATTACGGCAATCTTTGATTTGTTGGCCGACTCGCGCGCCGCGCGCTGGGCAAAGGAGGTGCCGCGCGCGCCGGGGCAGCCCCCCGCCGGCCTCTTGCACGGGTTTACGCCGGCCCACAAGGTCCTGCTCTTGGCCGCGCTTTACCGCGCCGGCTGGCCGGGGCGCCGCCGGCAGCTGCTGGTCGTGGCGGCGGGTCCCCACCAGGCGGAGCGGCTGCGGGACGACCTCGTTTGCCTGTTGCCCGAAAACGAGGTGCTCCTTTTTCCGGCCCGGGAGATATGGCCCCATGAGGAGCTGCCGGTGCCCAAGGAGTTGTCGGCGGCCCGCCTGGCGGTGCTGCAGCGGCTGGCCCTGGGCGAGCCGGCGCTGGTGGTCGCGCCCGTGCAGGCGGCGGTGGAGCGGCTGGCGCCCCGGGACGTCTTCGCGGCCGCGATCCGCACCGTCGCGGTGGGCCAGCAGGTGCGCCCCGAGCAGCTGACGGCCCATTTGGTGCAGCTGGGCTATGAGCGAGTGGATATGGTGGACGGCCCGGGCCAGTTCAGCGTGCGGGGCGGCCTCATCGACGTGTTCCCGCTGACGGCCCCGCAGGCGGCCCGCATCGACTTCTTTGACGACGAGGTCGATTCCATTCGCTGGTTTGACGTGGACACCCAGCGTTCCTCGGGCCATGCCCAGCAGGTGACCATCGGGCCGGTGTGGGAGGCGCTCATGCCCGCGGACCCTGCGGCCGCAGCCGAAGCTGTGGAAGCCGCTGCCCACCGCCAGGCCAACCGCCTGCACCGGGCAGGCTTTGAGGAGGCTGCGGCCGAGCTGCGCCAGCGGGTGGCGGAACATGTGGAAGCGCTGCAGACCGGCCGGCGCTTTGCGGGCATCGAGCAGTACAAGGGCTTCTTCTATCCCCGCCTGGAGACGGTGCTGGAGTACATGGGCGATGGGCCGGTGGTGCTGGATGAGCCGGCCCGTACCCGGGAGCAGCTGCACCTTTTCCAGAGCGACTACGCCCACAGCCACGCGGGTCTCCTGGAGCGGGGCCGGGTGCTGCCCGAGTCCGCCGAGCTGTTTGCCGACTGGGAGGACTTGCTGCGGCTGGTGCGGGCCCGGCCCGCCCTGTTTACGTGCGGGCTCAAGCAGCATGTGCCCGGGCTTGAAGGCGTGCCGGAGCTGGAGGTGGCCTCCCGCCCGGCGCCCACGTTCCAGGGACGGCTGGAGCCCTTCGTGGAAGCGGTGCGGGAGCGGCGCCGGCAAGGTTGGCGGGTCATCATCGCCGCCTCCAGTCCCGAGCGGGCCCAGCGGGTGGAGACGGTGCTGCGGGATGAGGAGATCCCGGTGCAGCGGCTGGCTTCGCCCCACGATGGGGCCGGCAACGGCGCCGCCCCGCCCGGCGGGCAGGGGAACGCCCCCGACGGGGCCGTGGCCGCTGGGCCCGGGGCCAACGGGGCGGCTGGCCCGGGGACGGATCCGGCGCCCTTTCCGGCGGCGGATTCTGACGCGGCGTCGGCCGCGGCGCCGGCCGCAAGGCCAGCGGCCGCCAGCCAGGGCAACGGCGCGGCAGCAGCCAACGGCGCCGCGCCACGCGCCAGGACCGTGCCGCCCTCGGGCTCGGTATCGGTGACAGCGGCGGCTTTGAGCGCGGGGTGCGAAGTGCCCGAGCTCAAGCTGCTGCTCCTGACGGAACTGGAGATCTTCGGACAGCGCAAGGTGCGCCGCCGCCCGCGGCCCAAGGGGGGCACCGCGGCCCGGTTGGAAGAGCTCAAGGTGGGCGATCTGGTGGTCCACGTCAACCACGGTATCGGCCGCTACATGGGCGTGGAGACGCTCCAGATCGGCGGCGTGCACAAGGACTACCTGGTGGTGCACTACGCGGGCGACGACAAGTTGTACGTGCCCACCGAACAAGTGGACCTGCTGCAAAAGTACATCGGCGTGGACGGGCAGGCGCCCCGGTTGAGCAAGCTGGGTGGGGGCGACTGGGCCCGGGTCAAGAAGCGGGTCACCGAATCCGTCAAAGAGCTGGCCGAAGGGCTGCTCAAGCTGTACGCGGAGCGGGAGGCTCTGCCCGGGTACGCCTTTTCCAAGGACGGCGTCTGGATGCAGGAGTTCGAGGAGCAGTTTCCTTATGAGGAAACGCCGGACCAGTGGCGGGCCATCCAGGAGGTTAAGGCCGACATGGAGCGGCCGCGGCCCATGGACCGGCTGCTCTGCGGCGACGTGGGCTTCGGCAAGACGGAGGTGGCCATGCGGGCCGCCTTTAAGGCGGTGGTGGACGCCAAGCAGGTGGCGGTGCTGGTGCCCACCACCATCCTGGCCCAGCAGCACTTGCGCACCTTCCGGGACCGCTTTGCCAAGTACCCGGTGCGCATCGAAGCCTTGAGCCGGTTCCAGTCGCCGGCCGAGCAGGCCAAGATCCTCAAAGGGCTGGCCGACGGCACCGTGGACATCGTCATCGGCACCCACCGCCTGCTGTCCAAGGACGTCAAGTTCAAGGATTTGGGCTGCGTCATCATCGACGAAGAGCAGCGGTTTGGCGTGGCCCAGAAGGAGCGGCTCAAGGAGCTGCGCCGCTCGGTGGACGTCCTCACGTTGAGCGCGACGCCCATCCCCCGCACGCTGCACATGGCGCTGGTGGGCGTGCGGGACATGAGCGTCATCGAGACGCCGCCCGAGGATCGGTTCCCCATCCGCACCTATGTGGTGGAGTACAACGAGGAACTGGTGCGGGAGGCCATCTTGCGGGAGCTGGCCCGGGGCGGCCAGGTGTACTTCGTCCACAACCGGGTGCAGGACATCGAGCGGTTTGGCGAACGGCTCCGGGAGCTGGTGCCCGAGGCCCGCATCGCCATCGCCCACGGGCAGATGGACGAGGACCTGCTGGAGCGGGTCATGCTGGACTTCCTCAACGGCGAGATCGACGTGCTCCTGTGCAGCACCATCATCGAAACCGGCATGGACATCGCCAACGTCAACACCCTTATCGTGGACGAGGCAGACCGTCTAGGCCTCGCACAGTTGTACCAGCTCCGGGGGCGGGTGGGCCGCAGCAATCGGGTGGCCTATGCGTATTTCACCTACCGCAGGGACAAAATACTGACCGAGGACGCGGAGAAGCGCTTGCAGGCCATCCGGGAGTTCACGGAGCTGGGCTCGGGCTTCAAGATCGCCCTGCGGGACCTGGAGATCCGGGGCGCCGGCAACCTGCTCGGCCCCGAGCAGCACGGCCACATCGCCTCGGTGGGCTTTGAGCTCTACTGCAAGCTGCTGGAGGAGGCCGTGCGCGAGGTGAAGGGCGAGGTGGTCCAGGAGCCGCCGGAGCCCGTCATCGACCTGAACGTGGACGCGTACGTCTCCGACGACTACGTGCCGGACCCGCAGCGCAAGGTGGAGGTCTACAAGAAGGTGGTCGCCATCCGCCGGGCGGAAGATGTGGCCGACCTGCAGGAAGAGCTGGAAGACCGCTTTGGGCCGGTGCCCGGGCCGGTGCGCAATTTGCTGGCGGTGGCCCGGATCAAGGCGCTGGCCCGGGAGCTGGGCGTGGCCAGCATCAGCGGCGGCCCGGGCGAGGTCGTTATCCGGTTGCTGACGGGCCTCGTCCTCCCCAGGGAGACCGCCCTGCACTTGAGCCGCCAGTTCCGCGGCCGGGTGCTCCTGTCGCCGACCCGCACGTCCCTGGTGAAGCTGCGCACCCGCGGCTTGGGTGAGCGGGACATCCTCTCGCTGCTGGAGCAGGTGCTGCGGGAGATGCGGGCGGCCTGGCCCAGCGCCGGTGCGGCCAAGGAAGCCGACCCGCCCCGGGTGCAGGCGGTGCCAGGCGGCCGGGCTTGACGGGCCCGGACGGCGGGAAGCCGGCGGCCGGCGCAGGCCGGCGGCGCCCGCCGGCCACTACAAGGCAAAGGAGGGGGGCTGCTCCAAGTGAAAGCGACCGGAATCGTGCGCCGCATCGACGACCTCGGCCGTGTCGTCATCCCCAAGGAAATCCGCCGCACCCTGCGGATCCGGGAAGGAGATCCCCTGGAGATCTTCGTCGACCGGGAAGGCGAGGTCATCCTCAAGAAGTACTCGCCCATCGGGGAGCTGGGCGAGTTTGCCCAGGAGTACGCGGATTCCCTGCACGAGACGACTAACCACATCGCCCTGATCACGGACCGGGACGCGGTGGTGGCCGTCTCCGGCGCGCCCAAGAAGCAGTGGATCGACAAGCCGGTGCCATCCATCGTGGAAAAGGTGATGGAGAGCCGCCGCTCGCTGCTGTTGCCCAAGCCGGGCGAGGCGGGGCCGGCGCTGGAGGAGGACGACGACCAGATCTGGGCCTTCGCGTCCCAGGCCATCGCGCCCATTATCGCCGAGGGCGACCCCATCGGCGCGGTCATCCTGGCCACCCGCGACGGGGACAAAAAGATGGGAGAGCTGGAGCTAAAGCTGGTGGAGACCGCCGCCGGCTTTCTCGCCAAGCAGATGGAACAGTGAGGGGGCCCGCCCCTGGGGCAGCCCCGGGCCAGGGCGTTTCAAAGAGTCCAAAGAGTCGGGCCTCCGGGAGCGCCCGTCAGGGCCGCTCCCGGAGGCCTGTGCGTTGGATGGGCAACCGTCGGGGGAGGACGGCGCCGGCGGGCCGGGTCTAACCCGGGGCGGGCTTGTCCGGCTCCGTCCGGTCCGGCGCGGCGCTGGCCTTGGCCTCGTCCCATAGGGCATCCATTTCGGCCAAGGTCATGTCCTCCAGGCGGCGGCCCAAGGCCTGGGCCCGGGCTTCGATGTGCTGGAACCGGCGGCGGAACTTGGCGTTGGCCGCCCGCAGCGCCTGCTCCGGATCGACCTTCAGGTACCGGGCCACGTTGACCAGGGCAAAGAGCACATCGCCCAGCTCTTCCGCGACGCGGTCCTGGGCTGTCCCGGGGGCGGACGGGGCCGCATCGCCGGCCCGGCGCAGCTCTTCCAGCTCCTCTTGGACCTTGTCCCAAGCCCCGGCCACGTCGTCCCACTCAAAGCCTACCCGCGCCGCCCGGGCCTGCAGCTGTTCAGCCTCCATGAGGGCGGGCAGGTGGCGCGGGATGCCCTCCAGCAACGAGGGCGCTTCTTTCCCCGCGTCGCGCACCGCCTGTTCCTGCCGCTTGATGGCGTCCCAGGTGCGCACCACCGCGGCCGCGTCGGGCGCGTCCGCGTCCCCAAAGACGTGGGGATGGCGCCGCACCAGCTTTTCCACCAGCCTGTCGATCACGTCGGCCATGGTGAACCGGCCGGTTTCCGAGGCGATCTGGGCGTGAAACACCACCTGCAGCAGCACGTCGCCCAGTTCCTCGACGAAGGCGCGGTCGTCACCGGCGTCAATGGCGTCCAGCAGTTCGTAGGCTTCCTCCAGCAGGTACCGCTTCAGGCTGGCGTGGGTCTGCTGCCGATCCCAAGGGCAGCCCTCCGGCGAACGCAGCCGGGCCATCACGTCCAGCAGCGGCTGCAGATCCGCCTGGGGGGTGTCGGCCATGGGCTACCGACCAGCGACCATCTGCTTGAGGGATTTGCCCGCCTTGAAGGCCGGCACCTTGCTGGCCGGAATCTGGATCGCTTGCCGCGTCGCGGGGTTTACGCCGCGGCGGGGCGCCCGGTTGCGCACCTCAAAGGTGCCAAAGCCCACCAGCGTGACCTTTTCGCCGCCGGCCAGCGCCTCGGAGATGCTTTCAAAGACTGCCTCCACCGCTTCCCCGGCTGCTTTCTTGGTCAGGTTGGTCTTCTCGGCGACTCGCGCGACGAGTTCGCTTTTGTTCACAGAAGGCGCCTCCTTTGGAAAGTTTTTCATTGCTGTCTATTCGGGGGCCTAGATCGAATTCCTGCTGGTGGCATAGGCTGGGACGCTCCTTCGCAGACTATACCACGACACGGGCAGGAGGTGGAAGGGTTGGACAGCGCGCGCCTGCGGTCCATGACCATCGTGGCCGTCATCCTGCTGCTGGCCTTGGGGGCTCTGTTCCTGGTGAGCGGCCGTTCGGGGGCGCCCGATCAGGCCCGGGGCGAGGAGCCCACCATCACCCTGGTGCACCGGGACGGCCGCCGGGAGCAGATGCCTATGGAGCAGTACGTGAAGGGCGTGGTGGCAGGCGAGATGGGGCGCCTTCCGCCCCGGGGCGAGACCGAAGAGCAGGACTGGCCCGAGGAGGCTTACGCGGCCCAGGCCATCCTGGCCCGCAGCTTCGCCGTCCGCTACCTGGAGGAAAGCGGCGGCAGCGAGATCCCCGCCCAGCACGAGGCGGCCCAGGCCTATAACCCCGGCAATATTACCCCCGCCATCGAGCGGGGCGTGGACCGCACCCGGGGCGAAGTCATGACCTATCAGGGCGAGACGGTGCGGGCCTGGTTCCACTCCTACAGCGGCGGCCGCACGGCCACGGCCCGGGAGGGGCTCGCGCAGGAAGAGGACCCGCCCTATATCAAGAGCGTCGACACCGGCGAGAACGAGTTCGCGCCCGAGGACGTGGTGAGCTGGCAGGTGAGCCTGGGCCTCGACGAGATCGGCGCCGCGTTGCGGGACGCGGACGTGGACGTGGGCGAGGTGCGGGATGTCCGCATCGCGGCCCGGGGGCCGTCCCGGCGGGTAACGGAGTTTGAAATCGTCGGCAGCCAGGGCACCCGCACCGTCAGCGGCAACGACTTCCGCCTGGCCGTGGGCCCGGAGCGGCTCAAATCCACCCTCATCGACGAGCTGGACGTCCGCGGCGGGCGCCTCATCGCCACGGGCAGGGGCTTTGGCCACGGCGTGGGGTTGAGCCAGTGGGACGCGTACAAGCTGGCCCGGGAGGGGCGATCGCCTGAGGAGATCGTGACGTTCTTTTTCGAGGGGATCGAGATCCAGCGGCGGTGGTAGCCCGCGGGCCGCGGCGCCGTGAGGCAGGCATGGCGGACTCCCAACCGGCATAGTTTTTAGCGAGGCCGGGCGCGGACAGGCAGCGCCGGGAGGGGGGTCCCGCCGGTGACCGACGAGAAGAAGACGCTGGTGCGCCGCAAGCACCAGCTGTCGCTGCGCAACCGCGAAGCCCTCCACATGGAAGGGGTGGTCCATGTGGAGAGCTTCGACAACCAGGAAGTCGTCGTCGAGACCGACGCCGGTTTGCTCTTGGTGCGGGGCGAGGACTTGCACATCAAGGAGCTCAACCTGGAAACCGGGGCGCTGCAGCTGACGGGGCTGGTGCACGGGCTCGAATACGCCGGCGAGAGTATGGCCAAGAAAGGAAAGGGGCTCTTGGGCAAACTGTTCCGGTGAGCCCATCGGCCTTCTCACCTGTGGGGCGGCAGGTGCATAGGATGGTGCGGTGCATGGCGCGAGCGCCTGCCTGCCGAGGTGAAGGCCGATGGTATCGCTGTGGGACCAGCTCCATGCGTTCGCCGTGACCGCCCTGGGCGGCGTCGCCATGGGCGTGCTGTTTGACTGCCTGCGGGTGGTGAGGCGGTGGACGCCGCGGCGCGCGCTGCTGCCGTGGATGCTGGATCTGTTGTACTGGGCGGTGGTGGCCCCGCTGATGGCCGGGCTGCTGTTCTTTGCCAACTGGGGCGAGCTGCGGCTCTATGTGCTGCTGGGCATCGGCACCGGCCTGGCCCTGTATTTTGCCTTTGTCAGCGGGCCGGTGCTGGCCGCGCTGTGGGCGGTTTCCCGGGGCATGGTCGCGCTGGCGGCTTGGGCTGCCCACCTGGTGCTGGCCGTGGCCGCCCTGCCGGCCGTCGCGGCCCGCACCGCGGCTTACGGGATGGGCCTGCACCGGTGGCTGCCGGGCCGGCGGGCCAGTGGGTCCGGACCCCGGCGGCGGCTGCCGTGGCCCGTGGGACTGGCCTGGCGGCGACGCTAGCGCCGCCGGGCCGCGGCGGGGGTCCAAAGCTGCCGGGGCGGGCGGCCGCGGCCAGCCGCCGCCGGCCAGGGGGTTGCCGCCGGCGAAAGGAATCCCCTCAAGCGGCGTCGAAAACCCGGGTGCACGCATCCTCCCAGCCCGGGGTGATGGCCATGGCCCGCAGCAGCGGGGGCCGGATTCGCGTCAGGCCCCGCTTTTTCGTCATCCTCGGGGTGCTGTTCCTTTCCGCCTATCTGCTCTATGGGTATGTGGACGGTTTCGTGCGCATGGGGGCCATGCGGGCCGAACTGGAGCGGGTGCGGGCGGAGATTGCCCGCTACGAGGCGCTGAACGCCCAGCTGCGGGCGGAACTGGAGCACTACAACAGCGACGCGTACATTGAGCGCGTCGCCCGGGAAGAACTGGGGCTGGTCAAGCCCGGGGAGACGCCGGTCATGCTCATTGAGGAACCGTAAACGGTGCAGCCCGCGGCGGGGAAACTGCACAGGATCGATTGACACAAAAATTCTCAACACGTATAATAGTGGTGCCCGGGGGGCCGTCCCCGCGGTAACTTTATAGGGGAGGAATTGCTTTCCGCATGTCCATCGAAGTTGGCAGCATTTTGGAGGGGAGGGTCACCGGCATCACCAACTTCGGCGCGTTCGTCGAGTTGGGTGAGGGAATGACTGGTCTGGTGCACATCTCGGAGGTTGCGGACGCGTACGTCCATGACATCAAGGACTATCTCAAGGAGAACGACATCGTCAAAGTCAAAGTCATCAACGTCCGCGACGGCAAGATCGGTCTTTCCATCCGCCAGGTGAACAATCCATCCTCCGCTGCCCGCAAGCCCGGGCGCGGCCGCGGCCGGGCCCCCAAGTCGTTTGAGGATAAGCTGTCCCGGTTCATGCGCGAGAGCGACGAGCGCCTGGCGCATCTGCGCAAGAGCCTGGACGCAAAGCGAGGGGGACGGGGCACCCGGAGAGCGTTCTGACACCGGTCTGCTGCCACAGCTGTCGCTGCACAACAAAGGCATCCCTGTCGGGATGCTTTTTTGCTGCAAGGAAGGTGGCCACGATTTCGGCGTCCTTGGATGAACGCGTCATCGCCCGGCAGCTGGGCCGCCGGCCCAGGCCGGTCACCGGCATTTGCCGCCGCTGCCGCTACGGCTACCCCCAGGTGGCGGCGACGGCACCGGCCAGCCGGCGCAACGGCCGCTGGGACCTTTTTCCCACCGTCTACTGGCTGACGTGTCCCTTGCTGGCCCGGGCCATCAGCCGGCTGGAGGCGGAGGGCTGGATCGCCCGCTATGAGGAGCGGCTGGCGCAGGATCCCGAGTTTGCCGCGGCCATGCAGGCGGCCCACAAGGCCGCGGCCGCGGACCGGGTGGGCCGGGTGCCGCCGGCCTGGCGGGAAGAGCTGGCCCGCGAACACCCCCGCCAGTGGCGGGCGTTGAGCGAAACCGGCGTCGCGGGCATCCGCTCCCAGACGGGCGTCAAGTGCCTTCATGCCCACTTCGCGGATTACATCGGGCGGGGCGACAACCCCATCGGCCAAGGGGTATACCGCCAGCTGGTGGCGGAGGGCATTCCCCTGGACGGCACCGACGCTTGCTGGCAGTGGTGTACAGTGGAGGACAGGCCCGAGGCTCCTGATCCAAAGGGGGCCGCCGCGCGGTGACCCGCGAGGCCGCGGTCCGCTGGGCAGCCATCGACATCGGCACCAACTCCGTGCGGCTGCTGGTGGCCGACCTGGGGGGAGACACCCTGGTGCCCGTCCGGCGGGACCTGCGCCTGGTGCGCTTGGGCCAAGGCGTTCACGGCCGCAGGCGGCTGGACCCGGAGGCGGCGGCCCGCACCGCGGCGGCGGTGGGCGAGCTGGCGGCCCAGGCTCGGGCGCTGGGGGCCCGGGACGTGGTGGTGGCGGGCACCAGCGCGCTGCGGGACGCGCAGGACCGGGAAGCGTTCTGCCGCCGGATCCAGGAGGCCTACGGCCTTTCCGTGGCTATCCTAAGCGGCGCCGGCGAGGCGGCCTTGTCCTTCTTGGGCGCGGTGCGGGGGCTGGGCGGGAACACGGCCGGAGCAGACGGCGGTTCCGGGGCAGCGGTGAGGGCGGACGGCGGCCCAGGGGCCCACGGTTCGCCGGCGGGGCGCGGCGCGCACCCCGTGTGGGTGGTGGATGTGGGCGGCGGGAGCACCGAAGTGGTCCGGGGCACCGCCGACGGCCAGGTGGCGGCCCGGGCCAGCGCGGACGTGGGCGCTGTGCGCATGACCGAGGCGTGGGTCCGCTCCGACCCCGTCAGCCCCCGGGACTGGCAGCACCTGACGGCGGCCATCCGGCGGGGTCTGGCGCCGCTGTGGGAGCACCTGGCCGCGGCGGCGACGGCCGCCTCCGGCCTGGCCCCGGCGGATTTTGACGAAGCCGCGGGCCACCAGCTCATCGGCGTGGGCGGGACGGCCACCACCCTCGCGGCCATGGACCAGCGTCTGGACCCCTACGATCCGGCCAAAGTACACGGCTATTGTCTGGGCCGGGAGGCGGTGGATCGCCTGGTGGACCGGATGCGGGCCGCGACGGTGGCGGAGCGGCGGACCTGGCCCGGCCTGCAGCCCGCCCGGGCCGACATCATCCTGGCCGGGGCCGCCATCGTGCAGGCGGTCATGGCCCACCTGGGCGCCGGGCAGCTCGTGGTCAGCGAGGCCGATCTCCTGGACGGCCTGATCTTGTGGGCCGCCCGCGGCGGGCGGGACCCTGCCTATCTCGTTGACCCCGTTCGCGGGCCGGGGATATAATGGGTCTGCCAGCGGGCCGATGCCGGGCCGGAGTGGCGGAAAGGCAGACGCGGGCGACTTAAAATCGCCTGGGCAATCCCGTGCGGGTTCGAGTCCCGCCTCCGGCACCATCCCTTTTGCCCAACCGGTCCGCGGACGGCACGGGGGGTTGCCATGAAACCCAAGTCGTGGCGGGAATCCTATACCGAGCTCAAAGAAATCGTGGTACCACCCCACTGCAACCACCATGGCACCGTCTTTGGCGGCCACATCCTTGCCCTCATCGACCAGGTGGCCGGCGTCACGGCCATGGAACATTGCGGCTCCTCGTCCGTGGTTACCCTGATGATGGATCGGGTTCACTTCTTCCGCCCGGTCAAGGAGGGGCAGCTGCTGCACTTGCAGGCCCGCGTCGTGCACACGGGCCAAAGCTCCCTGGAAGTGTACGTCAAGGTGTACGGCAAGGACTTGTCCGGTCCCCAGCCCAAGGCGTGGCTGACCTGCGAGGCCTACACCATCTTTGTGCTCGTGGATGCCGAGGGGCGGCCCGTCAAAGCCGTCCCGCCGCTGCTGTTGGAAACCCCCGAAGACCACGCGCTGTTCCAAGCCGCCGCCGCCCGGCGGCAGGCGCGGCTGGAGGAAGCGCGCCGGCTGCGCTCCACAACGTAGCGGGTTGGAGCCCTCCTTTGGACTCGCCTCGGGGGACCGGCGCGTCCCATTGCCACCACCTAGATGCGTCAGTAAAATGAGGACCAGAAAGGAGCTGGTGCTCGTGCGGGGCCGCATACGGGCCGCTGCGGGTTGGGCGCTGCTAGTGGCGCTGCTTTCGGCGGCGGGTGCATCGGCGCAATACCAAGGGGAATTTTACGTTCATACCGATCAGCGGTTCTGGTGGTACCAGGGAGACAACCGCCTCTTTGAGCTGCTGGTGCCGTCCCAGGGCGAGCAGTACATGGAGCGGGACGTCTTTGGCGAAAAGATGCTGGAAATCACCTTGCGGGGCGGCAGCCCCATCATCCGGGTGGCCAGCTTCCCCGGAGGCAGCGCGGCGCTGGACCGGGCGCGCCAGGCGGTCACAGGACGGTGGCAGCATGTGCTCAGCAACGCCCAGACCACCGAGAACCGCACCATCACCACCAGCAACGGCCTGCAGGCGCGGTCTGTGGTCATCCAGGGCCGCACCCCCAGCGGCCAGACGGCCATGATGCGGGCGGTCTTCTTCAACAACGGCGACCACAACGTGTATTTGCAGTGGCTGGGCCTCACGTCTCAGTACGGCGGCGCCAACCAGGAATTTTGGCTGCAGGCGGTCAACACCTTCGCCTGGCTGCGCTGAGCGCGCCGGCTGGGAGGCACGCGGGTGATCTCCGTCACGCCGCAGGCGGCGGCGAAAATGCGGGAGTACATGCAGGCCCGGGGCAAACAGGACAAGGCCTTGCGCATCTGGATCAAGAGCGTGAGCCGCATGGCGTACGGGATGGCCTTTGACGATCACCGGCCCGGCGACGTGCGGGTGGAATGCCACGGCCTGACCGTGGTGCTGGATCCAGTGAGCGCGACGTGCTTGGCGGGCGCGCGGCTGGTGTGGATCGACCGGGCGCCGGGCGGCTTCGCGCTGGAGATGCCGGCGGCTCCGGGCGCGGCTCCCAGCGGCGCGGGCGAGCCGGCCCCGGCCCGCACCCTCTCCAGCGGCAACGGCCGTGCCGGGCCCACCGGCCGCCCTGTCTCCCCGGGCGGCCTCACCGAAGCTTGACGGCCAGCACCCGCACCAGGTCGGCAGAGTCCTCGGCCCGGTCGGCGGTGTTTTCCATGGCCTCGATCAAGTCGTGCAAGAGCAACAGCGCGCCAGCGGGCAGGTCCAGGGCCAGCAGGCGCCGGTAGAGGCTGGCCTTGAGGGCGTCTCCTTCCTCTTCGCAGCGCTCCACGGCCGTGCACAGCCGCAGCGTTTCCCTGCGCTGCCCGTCCAGGAGCTGGTCCAGGGCTTGGGCCAGCTGTTCCACGGCCCGCACCAGCAACTGGCCAAACCGGACCAGATCCTCCCGGAGCTCTTCCGGGGGAGCTTCCTGGAACAAGACCAAGAGCCGCGAGGCGGCATTGGCGTAGTCGGCCACGTCGTCGGTGCGTTCCACCATATGGACCAGATCTTCCCGGTCCGCAGGCAGGAACATCCCCTCCGAGAGCTGGTCCAGCAAGTCCCGGCGCAGCTCGTCGGCCTCCCGCTCCGCGGCGGTGACCTGCTCGTGGATCTCCCGCACGCGCTCCAGGTTGCCGGCGGCAAACTGGTCCAGGGCCTCCTTGAGCAGGTGCACCACCTGACGCACCTGCTCCATGTGCTGCTGGGAGGCCTCCAGGGCCCGCTGCTGCTCCCGCATGCCCATCCAGCCGAAAATGTTGCGCATCCCCGTCCCCCTCTCGCGCTTGCGTACCGCTCCCTGGGTGCCGCCGGCCAGCCTAGACAATCCGTGCCAGCAGCAGGAACAGCACCGCCGACACGAAGCCGGCGGCCAAAGGCGTCGCCGCCCAGGCCAACACGATATCCCGGGCCGTGCGGGGATCGATGGCGGCGCGGCCAAACACCAGCCCGACGCCAAAGACGGCGCCGACGATGGAGTGGGTGGTGGACACCGGCAGCCCCAGCAGGGTGTACAGCTGTACGTTGAGGGCCGCCGCCACTTCCGCGATAAAGGCCATGGGCGGGATCAGGTGGGTGATGCGGGTGCCCACCGTTTCCATGACCCGGTAGCCCCAGGTCGCGATGCCCAGCACGATGGCCAAACCGCCCACCAGGGACGCAGCAAAGGGGCTCATCAGGCTGGCCCCGACGATGACGCCGGTGGCGTTGGCCACGTCGTTGGCTCCCCACGAGAAGGCCATCCACATGCCGCTCGCGGTAAGCAGCCACCCCCAAATCCGATCAGGGATCGCAACGTGGCGCATGACCAAGATCTGCAGCGCCTGGTAGAGAACGTAGGCCACGATGGCCGCGCCCACGGGCGTCAAGATCCACGCCAGGAAAATGTCCACCAGTTGGCCCCAGAAAATGGGCACGCCACCTGCAGCAAGGCCCGCGCCGGCCACGGCGCCCACGGTCGAGTGGGTGGTGGACACCGGCAGTTTGAGATAGGTGGCCCAGAGCAGCCACACGCCGGCGGCCAGCATGGCGGCCAGGGCGATCAAAGTCGCCTGGCGGGGATCCAGTTGGTCCAGGGGAACGATCCCCCGGCCAATGGTCTTAATGACGCGGTGGCCAAAGGCCAGCGCCCCGGCCAGGCTGAAGACGGCGACGATGATGACGGCCTCGCGGATGGTGCGGACACGGGCGCCCACGGCGGTGCCCATGGCGTTCGCGGCGTCGTTGGCGCCCAGGTTCCAGCCGACAAACACACCCGACAAGAGGATGAGGAGGCTCAACAATGTCATGGACCGTCTTCTCCGCGCCCGGGGTCCGCGACGGCGGGCCTTGGGCATGCTGCCATGGTATAGTGCTCCTGCCGATTTCCACACCGGTGCGCCGCACACCTTCCCTGCCGGCGCGTAACATGGAGAGAAGCCGGCGCGAAGGGGGGACGCGGTCCGTGGACGAGGTTTATTATTTCGCCTACGGGTCTTGCATGAGCCCCGACGACCTGGCGCGGGATGTGGAGGAGTTCCAGCTCATCGGCCCCGCCCTGGTGCGGGGCTTCCGCCTGGGGTTTACCCGCTGGTCCCGGACGCGCCGGGGCGGCGTCGCGGACTTGGTGCCCGACCCCGACGGCGTGGTGGAGGGCGTGCTTTACCGCCTCCCCGCCGAACAGCTGCCGGCGCTGGACGAGCGGGAGGGGGCGCCTGAGCATTACCGCCGGGAGCATATCCGCGTGGAAACGCCCGGCGGGCAAGTGTTTGAGGACGTGGTCACCTACGTGGTGGTGGACAAGGCGGCGGAGGACATCCCCCCGCATCCCGACTACGGCGACACCATCCTGCGGGGCGCCGAGGCCTATCTCAGCCGGCCCTACGTGGCGCAGCTGCGGGAAACCTTGCGGCAGCTGGGCCAGCGGAGGAGCCAGGAGAAGCGCGGCGATGGGGAGGGCGACCCGCCCGAGCGGGGCCGGATAAGCCGGCGGCGCCAGGGCCGCCGCCGGCGGCGGGGCGGGGGGCGCCGGGCAGGCCGCCGGCGCCTGGCCGTGTCCCGCTCCGGGCTCGTGCTGCGCCGCCTACCCGTCCTCCTGCGCCGGATGGCCGGCTGATTCCCCTTGCACAAAGCGGATGACGCCCCGGACGATAGCCGCGGCCACCTGCTCCCGGTAGTCGTCCCGCTGGAGCAGCGCGCGGTCAGTGGCGCTGGTGACAAAGCCAATCTCCACCAGGGCCGCCGGCATGCGGGTGCCCCGCAGCACCCGGTAGTTGCCGGGCAGCGCCTGGCGGTAATTGGGCGGATACACCCGCCGCAGCTCCTCTTGGATGAGCCGCGCCAGCCGCTGGCCTTCGGGCGCGCCGGGCAGATAGAAGGTCTGGGCGCCGAAGCATTCCGGGCTCGGGTAGCGGTTGACGTGCAGGCTGAGGAACACGTCCGCCCCCTGCTCGTTGGCCAGTTGGGCCCGGGCGTCCAGGGACAGGAACGTATCGTCCCGGCGGGTCAAGAACACCCGGGCCCCGCTGGCCCTTAGGGTCCGCTCCAACCGCTGGGCCATGTCCAGGTTGATCTCTTTCTCCACCAAGCCCGAGGGCAAGTGGCAAGCCCCGCGATCGTGCCCGCCGTGGCCGGGGTCCACGGCCACCATGATGCCCGCCAGGGGCGCCGTGGGCACGCCGTGAATCGCCGAAAGCCCGCTGCCCACGGGCAGGGCCCCCAGGCCGGCCGCCGCGGCCAGGAGGGCAGCGCCCACCACGAGGGGGGCCCACGGTACCCGAAGGGCGCGCCGGCGAAGGGGCACGCGCCAAAGAACAAAGGCCATAATCCGGGACCTCCCGCCCATTGTATGCCGTCCTGTGGTTGACCGATGCCCCTGCGGCCGCGTATGTCGTGCTGGTTGAAAGGAGAACCTGCCTGCAGCGTGAATACCCACTGGATATCCGCATGATCGTCGTAAGGAGACGAACCCTTGCGCGTCATCGTCGTCGGAGCGGGCAAGCTGGGCTACGAGATCGCCCAACTGCTGGCCGCCGCAGACCACGACATCGTCGTCATCGATGAGCGGGAAGACGCCCTGACCGAAGTCGCCAACAACCTGGATGTGCTGGCCATCGCCGGCAACGGCGCCAGCCCCCAGGTGCTGGAAAAGGCCGGTGTAGGCCACACGGACCTGCTGGTGGCGGTGGCTGGGCCCGACGAGGTCAACATCATCGCCTGCCTCACCGCCAAGCGCTTGGGCGTGCCGGTTTGCGCCGCCCGGGTGCGCAACGAAGACTACTTGGCCGGCGATGATCCGGCCTTTCACCACCGGCAGCTGGGCATCGACGTGGTGGTCAATCCCGAGCGGGCCGCCGCTTTGGAGATCGCCCGGCTGCTGAAAACGCCCACCGCGACCCAGGTGGATTACTTTGCCGGCGGCCGGGTGAGCCTGGTGCGCCTGAGGGTCGAAGACGGCGCGCCCATCACCCGGGGACCGTTGCGGGAGGTGCGGCCGGAACGGTGCGTCGTGGCCGCGGTGGTGCGGGACGATCAAATCATCATCCCCAGCGGCGATACCACCATCGCCAGCGGCGACAAGATTTACCTGGCCGGCCGCACGGGCAATTTCGCGGCCATGCGCGCGCTGGTGGGTTCGCCGGCCCGCCCCCTGAGGGAGGTCACCATCGTGGGCGGCGGGCGCATCGGGTTTCCTCTGGCGCAAAGGCTTACCAGGGGCTCGCGGCGGGGCGTGGCGGTGAAGCTCATCGAGAAAAATCCCGAGCGGTGCCACGAGCTCGCGGCGGCGCTGTCGGGCGTGCTCATTATCTGCGGTGACGGGGACAAGCCCGAAGTGCTGCGGGAAGAGCTCGTGGACCGCTCCGACGCGCTGGTGGCCGCCACCGGGGATGACGCCGCCAACCTCGTGGCCACCATCGCGGCCAAGGAGCTGGGGGTGGGGCAAGCGGTGGTGGTCCTGTCCCGGGAAGACTATGTGCCCCTGGCCGAGCGGGCCGGCGCGGACGCTGCCGTGGTGCCGCGGCTTATCACCGCCAGCACCTTGCTCAAGCTGGCCCGGCGGGACCCGGTGGTATCCTTGTCCCTCTTGGAAGAGGGCCGCGCCGCGGCGGTGGAGGTCATCGTCGAGGCCGGCGCCCGGGCCGAAGGGGTGCGCCTGCAGGATCTGCGCCAGGCCGAGGGCA
>Ga0079224_100002985_pt1 | contig 21020 bp, 18 predicted proteins | sample Stecom2015_FD_80414 | JGI IMG/M metagenome (GOLD analysis project Ga0079224, IMG submission 80414) | Agricultural soil microbial communities from Utah to study Nitrogen management - Steer compost 2015 | ecosystem: Environmental > Terrestrial > Soil > Agricultural land | place: USA: Utah...
CCCCGGCCCGGCAGGCGGGTCACATAGGACGCGCGCTCCATGTCGTTGAGCGTGCGCAGCAGGCTTGATTTCGGCAGGCCCGTGCGTTGGGCCAGTTGCGTCAGTGTCTGCGGATGGGAGGCGACCGACAGTTTTTCCAGTATCCGCAGCACGCGCAGGGACCGATCGACGAGTTCGTTCATGGTGAAAGGACCCGATGAGCCAATGGCAACTGAAACCATAATGACACATTCTGTGCCACCGGTGGAATTCATAGTGTTAACCCCGTGGTGACGCGCCGGCGAGCCCGTTCACACTGGCCGCAAACAAGAAATGATCGCCGCCGAGTCGGAGCAAGGGAGTCGACATCCTATGAGCCAGGCCGTGGATTACATTATCGTGGGCGCCGGATCTGCCGGCTGCGTGCTGGCCAATCGGCTGAGCGAAAACGGCCGGCATAGCGTTTGCCTGCTGGAGGCGGGGCCGCCGGACTCCAACCCCTGGATCCACATTCCGATCGGCTACGGTCGAACCATGTTCGACAAGCGCGTGAACTGGGGCTTCTACACTGATCCCGAACCCAACATGCTGGGGCGCAGGATCTACTGGCCACGGGGCAAGACGCTGGGTGGCAGCAGCTCGATCAACGGCTTGATCTACATCCGCGGGCAGAAGCAGGACTACGACCACTGGGCCGAACTGGGCAATCCGGGCTGGAGCTGGGACGAGTGCCTGCCGTATTTCCGCAGGCTCGAGCACAACGACCTGGGCCCGGGCCCCACGCGCGGCACGGACGGTCCGCTGTACGCGTCCTCCATCCGCGCCAGGCACGAACTGGTCGAAGCCTTCATCCGGTCAGCCGAAGCGAATGGCATTCCCAGGACCGAGGACTTCAACACCGGCGAGCAGGAAGGCGTTGGCTATTACCAGCTCACCACGCACGGCGGGTGGCGCTGCTCGTCGGCCGTGGCATATCTCAAGCCCGCGCGTGGCAGGCCCAACCTGGAAGTCGTCACCCGTGCGCAGGTGACTCGAGTACTTTTCCAGGATCGGCGCGCCACGGCGGTGGAATATAGGCTCGGCGGCCAGCAGCGGACCCTGCGGGCCAACCGGGAGGTGATCCTGTGCGCGGGCGCCCTGCTGTCGCCCCAGTTGCTCCAGCTCTCCGGTATCGGCCCGGCAGATCTTTTGCGGCGCTACGGCACCCGGGTCATCCTGGATCGGCCCGGCGTCGGCGAGAACCTGCAGGACCACTTGCAATTGCGCCTGATTTACGAGGTCACCAAGCCGATCACCAACAACGACCAGTTGCGCAGCCTCTGGGGGCGGGCCAGGATGGGGCTGCAGTGGCTGCTGTTCCGCAGCGGCCCACTTGCCATCGGCATCAACCAGGGTGCGCTGTTCTGCAGGGCCCTTCCCGAATCGGACCGCCCCGACGTCCAGTTCCACCTGGGAACGCTGTCTGCCGACCTGGCCGGTGCCCAGGTGCATGATTTTTCCGGCTGCACCTACTCCGTCTGCCAGCTGCGCCCCGAATCACGCGGCCATGTGCGGATTCAGTCGCCCGATCCGTTCGAGCCGCCGTCGATGCAGCCCAACTACCTGGATACTGAACTCGACCGACGCACGGCCATTGCAGCGGTACGGCTCGCCCGCCGCATCGCCGACACGGAGCCCATGAAAAACCTGATGAAACGCGAGTATCGACCGGGGCCGGACGCTCGCAGCGATGACGAGATCCTGCATTTCTGCCGCGAGCACGGCGCCACCATATTCCATCCCACCGGTACGGCCAGGATGGGGGCTCGCACCGATCCCATGGCGGTCGTCGACCATCGCATGAAAGTCCACGGCGTCGACCGGCTGCGGGTGGTGGACGGGTCCGTCATGCCCACCCTGGTGTCGGGCAACACGAACGTCCCCATCATCATGATGGCCGAGCGCGCCGCCGAATTCATCCTGGCCGACGCCAACCAGGCGCCCGTTCCACAAGAAGTTCCTCACTGACCGCAAGGAGCTGAGAATCCTCATGGACAACGAACGAGAACCTTCCCCAGGACTGCGCAGGCTGCTGGCGGCGCTGGAATATCCGTCGCTGCTGATCGGCAAGCTGGCGGCCTGGCTGACCCTGCCCCTGACGGGCGCCCTGGTCTACGAAGTCACGTCCCGCTATATCTTCAACAAGCCCACCATCTGGGCCTATGACATGACCTACATGCTCTCCAGCGCGGTGTTCATGCTGGGAGCGGCCTACGCCCTGCAGAAAGGCAGCCACGTCAGGGCGGACTTCCTTCTCGCCCTGCTCAAGCCGCGCTGGCAGGCCTTGCTGGACGCCGTGATGTACGTCGTACTGTATTTCCCGGCCATGGGCCTGTTCTTCATGGTCAGCCTGCGATTCGCCAGCCAATCCTGGACACAGCACGAGCTCTATCCGCAGAGCCCATGGATGCCGCCGATCTATCCGCTCAAGGCGGTGATTCCCCTCACGATTCTCCTGCTGCTGCTGCAAGGCGTGGCCGAACTGGTCAAGGCCTGCTGGGTCATCCGGCACAACGCACCTTTCCGGAACAAGGAACCCCAATCATGAGCGATCCCGTCCTTGGCCTCGTATCGCTGCTGGTCGCCGTGGTGGGCGTGCTCACCGGTTTTCCGATGGCCTTCGTGTTCATCTTCGTGGCCCTGCTGTTCGGCTTTATGGCCATAGGTCAACAGGTTTTCAACCTGTTGACCTATCAGTTCTTCTCGCTGATGACCAGCGTCGAGCTGGCCGCCATTCCCCTGTTCCTGTTCATGGGCTACATCCTGGATCAGTCCGGCCTGATGGACCGCATGTTCCGTGCCCTGCAGATCATGCTGGGGAAATACAAGGGTTCGCTCTACATCATCGTCCTGGCGACGGCCACGCTGTTCGCGGCGGCCACCGGCATCGTCGGCGCGTCGGTGACCGTTCTGGGCGTCATGGCTGCCCCCATGCTGATACGCAGCGGGTACGACACGCGCTTGTCAGCCGGCGTGATCGCCGCAGGCGGGACGCTCGGGATCCTGATTCCTCCGAGTGTGATGCTGATCGTCATGGGACCGCTGGTCGGCATTCCCGTCTCGACCCTGTTCGCCGCCGCGGTAATCCCGGGCCTGATGCTTTCGGGAGTCTACCTGATCTATACCGTCATCCGCTGCCAGATCAACCCCAGGCTGGGGCCGCCGATTCCGTACAACGGCCCACCGCTCTCCTTTCTCGACAAGCTGAGGGAACTGTTCATCGGTGTGATCCCCATTACGGTCGTCATCTTGTCCACCCTGGGGCTCATCGTCGGCGGTGTGACCACCCCGACCGATGCGGCGGCGACGGGCGCGTTCGCGTCGCTGGTGTTGACCGCCGTTTACCGGCGCCTGAGCTGGAAAGCGCTGGGCATCGCCGTCATCCGGACGATGGAGGTCAGCGCCTTCATCATGTTCCTGATCGGCGCGGCCAACTTCTTCGGCGCGGTCTTCGCCCGCCTGGGCAGTGGCCAACTGATCACCGAGATCCTCACGTCCCTGCCGGTCTCGCCGCTGATCATGCTGCTGCTGATGCTGTTCCTGATCTTCCTGTTGGGTGGTCCGCTGGAATGGATTCCCATCGTCCTGGTGGTCGTTCCCATCCTGCTGCCGGTCGCCCACAACCTGGGCTTCGACATCCTCTGGTTCAGCATCCTGGTCGCCGTCACTTTGCAGACCTCCTGGCTCACGCCTCCTCTGGCGTTGTCCTCGTACTTCCTCAAGGGGGTTGTGCCGCAATGGAGTATGAAGGACATCTACCTGGGCATGATCCAGTTCGTCGGACTGCAGGCGCTTGTCGTCCTGTTGCTCATCAAATTCCCGATCCTGGTCCATTGGCTGCCGCAAGTCACTGGGCTGGCGGATTGACGTAGCCATTCTTACGGAGGGTGAGCCATGGCGTGACCCAGCGTGTCCAATCTGTTTCTCTCAAGGAGACCATCATGATTCGTATTTTCAAAGCCAGGTTCGCTGGCATCCTGTGCCTCTCGGCCGGCCTGCTGATGGGCACGCCCGCCATGACCCAGGCGGCGGACCAGAAAGTCTACAAATTTTCCATCCAGACAGCGGTGCCGAACGCCAGCCTGTATTTCAAGCTGCTGGAGCAGTTTTCCAAGCAGGTTGATCTGATGTCCGGCGGACGTCTGAAAGTCGAGGTGCTGGCTGCCGGGGCCGTCGTGGGACCTTTCGAAATCCTGGATGCGGTCAGCAACGACGTGGTGAAGGCAGGTTACGTCTGGCCCAATTATTTCTCCGGCAAGAATTCCGCATTCGTGCTGTTCTCGAACGCGCCGGCCAGCACGGGCCTGGACCAGACCAGCATGGTTGCGTGGTACTACAAGGGGGGAGGGGAGCAGCTCTACAAGGAACTCCTGGAAGACGTGATGCACTACAACGTCAAGGCCTTCCTGATGCAACCCATGGGGCCTGATCCCCTGGGATGGTTCAAGAAGCCGATCAAGGACGTTGAGGAATTCAAGAGTTTCAAGTACCGCTCGCCTCCGGGCATCCCGGGCGAGACCTACCAGGCCATGGGCATTTCGGCTGTGGGCGTGCCCGGCGGCGACATCGTGCCCTCGGCACAAAGAGGAGTGATCGACGCCGCGGAATGGATCGGCCCCGCGGACGACCGCAACCTGGGCCTGCAGAAGATCTGGAAATACTACTACCTGCAGGGTCTGCACCAGCAGACCGACATTGGGCAGATCTTCATCAATGGGGACTTCTGGAAGTCGCTGCCCGACGACCTGAAGGAAATCATCCGGATTGCGGCTAAGGCCAACATTGCCGACACACTGGACGCCAATGTGTACGACAATTCCGTGGCGCTGCACGAGTTCATGGACAAGGAAGGCGTGAAGGTGTTGGACACGCCCCCCGACTACTACACGCGCTTCATCGAGGAAGAAAGGAAAGTCACGGCAAAGTACGCCGCGGCCAATCCCTTCTTCAAGAAGGTCCTGGATTCCCAGAGCGACTTCGCGAAAATGGTCTTTCCGTACCGGTCACGCATCCTGACCCTGTACGACAACATGGTCAAGACGGCCAACGAGCAACGGCAATAACCGCCATCGCCGGCGGCGTCAGTCCAGCACGAAGGGGCGGCCCGAGACTGGCGTCGTGGCGACGGCCATGTCCTGTTCGGCCATGATGCCAGCTTCCCAGGCCAGCCGCCCCGCCTGGATGGCCCATTTGAAGGCCTCGGCCATGCGGACCGGATCCAGGGCACGAGAAACGGCCGAATTCAGAAGGACTGCATCGAAGCCGAGTTCCATCGCTTGAGCGGCGTCCATCGGTGAACCGATGCCGGCGTCGACGATCAGAGGCGCATCCGGCAGACGCTCGCGCAAGGTGCGCAGCGCTGGCGGATTGATCAGGCCCTGGCCGGAGCCGATGGGCGCGGCCCAGGGCATCAGAGCGACGCAGCCAGCGTCCAGCAGGCGCCGGCAGACAACCAAGTCGTCCGTGCAGTAGGGGAAGACCTGGAAGCCTTCGCGCGCCAGCGTTCCGGCAGCCGCGACCAGTTCGAAGACGTCCGGCTGCAGCGTGTGCTCGTCCCCGATGACCTCCAGCTTGATCCAGGATGTATCGAAGATTTCTCGCGCCATGCGAGCCAGTGCGACTGCCTCGGCCGCCGTGCTGCAGCCTGCCGTATTCGGCAGTAAATGGCATCCCAGATCCCGGAGCATCGAGAAAAAGAGTTGTCCGCCGCAGGCGCCGGCTGCTGACTGGCGCTTGAGGCCGACTGTGACGACCTGGGCGCCGGATGCGCGCACGGCGTCCAGCATGATTTGCGGGGAAGGGTAGGCAGCCGTTCCGAGGAGGAAGCGGCTGTCGAGTTCACGATCGGCGATTTTCCAGCTCATGGCGTTCAACCTCCGACGATGGGGGTGAATGTAGTGATGTGGTCTCCCGCTGACACGCGGGTCCGTTCCCGCTGGGAACGAGAGACATGGTTGCCGTTGAGCGCGGTGGCCAGTGGCATGCCGTCCGGCATTCCACCGGGTACCAGCAGAGCCAGGGCCTGCCGCAGGGTAGAGTCCTCGGGCACGGTGCGGGCATCTCCATTGAAGTAGATCGGAATGATGTTCATGCAGCGGTGGCTCCTCGGGAAGGGAAGGGTATGCCGGCCTGGATGATCGCGCGCTCGGCCATGGCCGGTGCGATCATCCATCCATGACGGAATAGGCCGTTGATGCGGGTCAGGCCCGATGCTTGTTCGATCCGGGGCAGGTTGTCGCGCAGGGCCGGGCGCAGGTTGGTTTCCATGTGCACGATGCGCGCTTCGGCCAGGCCAGGCAGCACGCTGTGCGCGGCTGCCAGCAGTTCGACCGTGGTGCGCAATGACACGGGGGAGCGGTCCTCGCTTTCGATTTCGCTCGCGCCGATGACGAAATGATGGTCGCGACGCGGCACGATGTAGACGCGATGACGCGAGTGCAGCAGACGCACGGGCCGCGCCAGCCGGACGTTCCGATTCTGCACCAGGAAGATCTCTCCTCGGACGCCGCGTACATCCATGCAGCCGGCGGCGGGGCCTTTCGCGGGACGCTGTCCCAGGCCGCGCACGTCGAACACATGATCGAAGACATGCCGCAGTCCGCCAGCCACGAGAAAGCCGGTGCCCACTTCTTCCACCGTCCGGCTCCAGCGCCAGTCGGCCGTCTTCGCCCCTTCGTACAATGCCGGCATGAGTTGCGTCGGATCGATGGCCCCCTCGTGGGGCAGGAACCAGGCCAGAGAAGGGCCGTGGACGTCCGGTTCCAGCTCGCCCAGGGACTCGGCGTCCAGCGGCCGGGGTCGGTGGGGTTCTGGTGCCTTGCGCTCGATGAGGTCCACCAGGCGGCGCGCGGCCCCGCCGTCGCCGCGATGCGCCAAAAGCAGGCTGCCGTGGCGGGCGAAATCGGGGGCGCCGGGCAGCGCAGCGACAATCTCCGACCACATCTTGATCGAATCCAGGCCGTCCTGGAAGACCTGGAGGTCGGAGCATTCGAGTTCGGCGGACGGTGAGAGCATGCCCGCCGCCGTCCATCCGGCGGCGCCCCTGGCTTGCGGACCGTCCGCCGGATCGAAGATAGTCACTCGATGGCCTGCACGAACCAGTCTCCAGGCCAGTAGCCGTCCGAGTACGCCAGCGCCCGCGATTCCGATTTGCATCATAAACCTAGCTAAAAATTCTAAAATCGGTACAATAAGTTCCTGTTATTGAAATATAAGACCTAGAACCCCATGCGTCCAGTCGAACTTGCCCCCATGCCGACCAAATTGGATGGCGACACTCCCGCCATTCGCCTGTTCGCGCTCCTGGAAGTGATCGCGGAAAAGGACCAGTACTTCTCTCTCCAGAGTCTGGTAGAAGAACTGGGGCTGCCCAAGCCCACGCTGCACCGCATGCTGCAGCAGCTCGACAGCGCCGGCATGATCCAGCGCGACGGGGATGGTCGCCATTACAGTACCGGCGTACGCTTGCGGCGGATCGCGGAAAACCTGCTGCTGAATAACACCGTGCACGGCGCACGCCGCAACGTGCTGCGCACTCTGGTATCCGAAGTTGGCGAAAGCTGCAACATCACCAGTTGCGCCAGCAGCGAGGTTCTTTACCTGGACCGTGTGGAAACACCGGCGCCCTTGCGTTTCTATCTGCATCCCGGGTCCCGGGTGCCCCTGCATTGCTCTGCCAGCGGAAAACTCTTCCTGACGCAGATGACGGCCTCGCAGCGCAAGCGTCTGCTGGTGCCGGGCACGCTCGAGAAGTACACGGAAAAGACGATCACCGACCCGCAGGCGCTGGAGGCCGAGCTGCGACGGGCCTCCAAGGACGGCTACGCCCTGGACAACGAAGAATTCCTGCCTGGCCTGACCTGCGTCGCCATGCTGGTGCCGATGCCGCCGGGCAAGTCCAACCTGGGCATCGCCATCCAGGCGCCAACGATCCGGTTCCAGGCAGAGCGCATCAAGTCCTGCCTGCCTGCGCTGCGCCGCGCTGCGCAGGCATTGGCGGACATCGAGGCCGGCAGCTATCCGGAGCGCAGCCCCACCCGGCAGCGGGCCACATCGTGAAGCGTCTGGTCGACACGGACCTGGGCACGACACGACTGTCCGTGCGCGACAGCTTCGGCCTGGACAGCGACCTCGAGGTCATGGCGTTCGCCGAACCCGGCGAGCATGTGCCCGAAGCCGATCCGAACTACCACTTCGACCCGGACACGACCCTGGCTATCCTGGCCGGGTTTTCGTGCAACCGGCGCGTCCTGATCCAGGGAATGCACGGTACGGGCAAGTCCACGCATATCGAACAGGTCGCAGCCCGCCTGAACTGGCCCTGCATCCGGGTCAACCTGGACGGCCACATCAGCCGCCTGGATCTGGTCGGGCGCGATGCCATCGTGCTGCGCGATGGCCGCCAGGTCACGGAATTCAAGGAAGGCATCCTGCCCTGGGCGCTGCAGCGTCCCATGGCGCTGGTGCTCGACGAATACGATGCGGGACGGCCGGAAGTCATGTTCGTCCTGCAGCGTATCCTGGAGCGCGACGGGTATTTCACGCTGCTGGACCAGAACCGGGTCATCGCCCCGCATTCAGGTTTTCGCCTGTTCGCCACCGCCAACAGCGTGGGGCTGGGCGACAGCAGCGGCCTGTACTACGGTGTCCAGCGCCTCAACCACGCGCAGTTGGATCGCTGGAACATCGTCGCTACCCTGAATTATCTCAGTCCCGAGACGGAAATCGAGATTGTTGCCGTGCAGGTGCCCGAACTGAACCATCCCGAAGGCCGCCGCCTGATCGCCGCCATGGTCGAAGTCGCCGCGCTGACGCGCGCCGGGTTCCAAAGCGGCGACCTGTCCACGCTGATGTCGCCGCGCACCCTGATATCCTGGGCGGAAAACCTGCGGATCTTTCAGTCGCCTGCCCGCGCTTTCCGCTACGCATTCTTGAATAAATGCGACGCTTCTGAGCAAGACGTCGTGGCGGAGTACTTTCAGCGCTGTTTCGACATGGATCTGGGGACGACGGCTGCCGACCCGCTCCGCGGGCATGGCGACGGCATCTGACCCCCGCGACTGGGCACGTCGCCATGCGCTGGAGGCCCGGACGGCCGCGACGGTCCGGGCACTGTCCCAGCAGCCGCGGGTGCACTTCGAAGCTGGCCGGCCCTGGAACGGCGACACCCCCTTGCCAGCCGGTGCCCCTCATCTGCAGACGCAGCCGGGGCTGGACGATCCGTCTGCCTACCGCGCACTGGCTGACGCGCTGGCCCTGCGCCTGCTGCAGTCAGACGCGCGGCTTCATCGGAATCACAGCCCCTCCCGTGACCCAGTCGCCGCACTGATTTTCGAGTGGCTGGAGCAGTGGCGCGTAGAGACTTTGGCGCCTGGGCGCTGGCCAGGCATGAATGGCAACCTGCGCCGGCGCTTCGAGCAGTGGCTGTTGCTTTTCCTGGGTTCCGGTCTGGCCGAGTCCCGGACGGGCCAACACCTGCTCTGCCTCGCCCTGATGGTCCGGAGCAAGCTGTTTGACGAATCGCTCCCGGAATTCCTGGAAGACCAGATAGAGTCTGCGCGCTATCTGATGGGACCCTTGCTGGCCGGGCCGCTGGCGCGGCTGCGCCGGCTGCGCACGGACCAGGCGGCCTACGCCCCCGAAGCGGCGAAATTGGCGACGGTGCTGGCTCAATGGTTCCAGGACATGGTCGGAAAGGAAAAGAAACGTCCGGCAAGGCGGCATACGGATTTTTCCGTGGCCCTGCTGCCACCGGAGGACGACGAAGGCGAAGCTGCAAGCCTGGCGGCGGACGGTTCGTCGTCCGCCGAGGCGGCCGGCCCGGTCTATGCCGTCTGGACACGGCGCCACGATCGGATCGTCGAAGCCGTCAGTCTGGTGCGTCCGGCCTTGCTTCTGGACTATCGCCGCCGTCTCGACGCAGAAGTCGCCCGTCTGCCCTGGTCGCTGTCCCGTCTGGCGCACGCCTTGCGGCGGCTGCTGTTCGAGCCTCAGCCTTCCGGCCGGCTGTTCGGCCAGGACGAAGGATTGATCGACGGTCGCCGCCTTGCGCAACTGATCGGTTCGCCCGGCGACCACCGGATATTCTTTCGTGAGCGTGATGAACCCGTCGCACAGGCTCGGATCACGTTGTTGCTGGACTGCTCTGGATCGATGCGGCATCACGGCCCTCGCTTGGCGCTGCTGATGGATCTGCTGGCGCGCGTGTTCAGCCGCGCCAACGTGCCGTTTGAACTGCTGGGCTTCACCACAGGGGCCTGGAACGGCGGCCGGCCGGCTCGCGAATGGCAGGCGGCGCGCGGCCGTCCTGGGCATCCAGGCCGGCTCAATGAATTGCAGCATCTGGTCTTCTGGTCGCAATCCATGCCGCGCCGACAGGGCCGACTGGGACTGACGGCCGTCATGAAGCCGGAACTGTTCCGCGAGGGCATCGACGGCGAAGCCGTGCAATGGGCCTGCGAACGCCTGCTGGCCCAGCGGGACGAGCAGCGCAGGATTCTGTGGGTCGTATCCGACGGCGGTCCAATGGACAGCGCAACCACCTTGGCCAATCCGCCCGGATTCCTCGACGCGCATCTGCGAGAGGTGGTGCGCCATTACACGCACGAGCGCGGCGTCGAGATTCTGGCGGTCGGCGTGAACCAGGACCTGAGCGGCTATTACCCGCATTCGATCGGGTTGAACCTGGATGGTGGCGTGACCATGCAGGCGCTGCAGGCGCTGATCCGGACGCTGGTGCCGCGGCACCGATGACGCGTCAGTCCGACCGGGCCGCCTGCACGGCGGTGACGGCGATCACCTGATGGATGTCTTCCGCCGAACAACCCCTGGACAGGTCGTTGGCCGGCTTGTCCAGGCCCTGCAGGATCGGTCCCAGGGCGGTGGCATGACCCAGGCGCTCGACGAGCTTGTAGCCGATGTTTCCGGCGTCCAGGCTGGGAAAGACCAGCACGTTGGCTCGGCCTGCCACGAGGGACTGTGGCCATTTGCGCTGGGCGACTTCCGGCACGATCGCGGTGTCGAGCTGCATTTCGCCGTCGATGAGCAGGCCTGGCGCCTGCCGGCGGGCCAATTCCATGGCCTCCCGGATCTTGTCGATCTGCTGATGGGCGGCACTGCCGTGGGTGGAGAACGAAAGCATGGCGACGCGCGGTTCGATTCCCAGAAGGGTCCGGGCGCTGTGCGCCGAGGCCAGAGCGATCTCGGCCAGTTCGCGGCTGTCGGGCTCGATCACCAGGCCGCAGTCCGAGAACACCATGGCATGCCCCCCGGTAGGAAAGGGCTCATCACGCATCATCACGAAGAAACTGGACACGGTCCGCACGCCAGGCCGCCTGCCGATGACCTGGATGGCGGTGCGCACCACATCCGCCGTGGTATGGGTGGCACCCGCCACGGAGCCGTCGGCATGCCCGAGCCGCACCATCAGAGCGGCGAAGACCAGAGGCTGGCGGACGGCGTCCCTTGCTTGTTCCGGTGTCATGCCGCGCGCGCGGCGCAGGGTTAGCAGTTCCTCTGCGAACGAGTCCAGCCAGCCGGAATCAGCGAGCCGGACACAGTGGACGCCCGGGACGTCCTCCGGAGACTCCAGCAGAAAGACTCGGGCGATGCCGTCGGCAGCCGCCTGGCGGGCCGCTGCCCGCACGCGCGGGTCGCCCCCCTCGCACAGGACGATCCGTTTCGGGTCGCGCCGGGCGGCATCCAGCAGCATGTCCTGTGCGCGCATGGGCGTCTCCTCGAGTCCGGGTCAGGTGTAATCGCGATACTTTTCCAGCAGGCGGACGGGCTTGGAAAGTGCGTCGCGACGGAAAGGATCGCCCAGTTCCCGGGTGCACATGATTTCGATCACGGTGGTCTTGCGATCGTTCATCTGTGCGTCGATGGCCTTCTGCAGGGCGGGACCCACATCCTCCAGGCGATCGACCACGACGCCCTCGGCTCCCATGGCCCGGGCGATGCCGGCAAAGCTCTCGCTTTCCAGTTCGCCCGCCACGAAGCGGCGGTTGTAGAAGTCCACCTGGTTCTTCTTCTCCGCACCCCATTGGCGGTTGTGGAATACCACGGCCGTCACGGGGATGTCGTGTCGTACACAGGTCATGATTTCGCCCATGCTCATGCCCCAGGCTCCGTCGCCCGCATAGGACACGGCCGGACGGTGCGGTGCCGCGACCTTGGCGCCAATGATGGTCGGGAAGGCGTAGCCGCAGTTGCCCCAGCTCATGGCGGCGAAGAAGCTGCGGGGCTTCTCGAATCGCAAGTAGCTGTTGGCCACCGAATTGATGTTGCCGATGTCGGTGGATACCATCACGTCTTCCGGCATGGCCTTTTCCAGCTCGCGCAGCACCTGGCGCGGATGCAACCAGTTGCCTTCCTCTTTGCGCTGTTCCTCGATCATGTCCAGGCTGAACGGATCGCGTTCATGAGTCCAGTCCGCCAGTTCCTGCTCCCAGGCGTCCTTTTCCGACTGGATGCGGGCGGCGCGCTCGGCCTTGTTGGCGTCGCAGGCCAGCTTCATGCCGTCGATGCGGCGGAAGATCTCAGCTGCGGAGGCCTTGGCGTCGCCGCAGACGCCCACGGTGATCTTCTTGACCAGGCCCAGCATCTTGCTGTCCGCGTCGACCTGGATGATCCTGGCGTTCTTGGGCCAGTAGTCCAGTCCGTGCTGCGGCAGAGTGCCGAAGGGACCGAGACGGGTGCCCAGGGCCAGCACCACGTCGGCGTCGGCCAGCAGCTTCATGGCTGCCTTGGAACCCTGGTAACCCAGTGGGCCGCACCATAGTGGGTGACTGGCGGGAAAGGAATCGTTGTGCAGGTAGCTGTTGACCACCGGTGCGCCCAGGCGTTCGGCCAGGGCCTTGCATTCCTCGATCGCGTCGCCCATGACCACGCCGCCGCCGGAAATGATCACGGGAAACCTGGCCTCGGCCAGCAGCTTTGCGGCTGCATCCAGGCTGCGCGCGCCGCCCGGACCGCGATCCAGTGGCTGGGGCAGGGGGATCTCGCACTTGATCTTGCCGTAGAAATAGTCGCGGGGGATGTTGAGCTGGGCTGGCCCCATTTCGTCCCGGGCGCGGGCGAAGCAGCGAGCGGTGTATTCAGCCATGCGGGCCGGATGGGTGACATGGCCTTGGTATTTGGTGAATTCCTGGAACATCGGCAACTGCCTGGCTTCCTGGAAACCACCCAGACCGATCCCGGTGGTGCCGGCCTCGGGGGTGACGATGACCACGGGAGTGTGGGCCCAGTAGGCGGCGGCGATCGCGGTGACGCAGTTGCTGATGCCGGGACCATTCTGGCCGATCACCACGCCCGTGCGACCGCTGACTCGGGCAAAGCCATCGGCCATGTGGGCTGCGCCCTGCTCGTGGACCACCGGAATCAGCTTGATGCCGGCCGGAGCGAAGATGTCCATGGCGTCCATGAACGCTGAACCCATGATGCCGAAGATTTCGGTCACGCCATTGGCGACCAAGGTTTCGACAAAGGCTTCGGACGGGGTCATTTCCTGGACGCCTTGAACGACTTGGCGGGTATCGTTTGCCATTGTGTGTCTCCTGATGCGGTATGCGGAGGGCTACTTCGGCCCAATTATTTCGAATAACGAGATGATTCATTTCGATATCGTGTTATTTGGATTCTACAGAGCCTTTTTGTATTGTCAACATGAATCTCTGAATCTGGAACTGAGCGTTTCGAATGATAGATAGAGGATAAGGGTCCAGCCGGCCTATCTGGCGCCAGCGAAACGTAGTCACTGGCCCTAGACCAGTCTGAGGCGTTCTCCTAATGTGATGAACATCACGGCGCATCTCCGGCCTACGGGGCGGCGCCGCATCACATCGATCAAATAGGAGACCCCATGACACAGGACCAGTTGTATTCCATGCTTCAGGCCTTCGGCGAAGCCTGGAACCGTCACGATATCGAGGCTCTGATGGCGTGCATGCACGAAGCATGTGTTTTCGAGGGTGTGGCGGGGCCGCTGGCCTGCGGGGTGCGCCATGAAGGTCCGGTCGCCGTGCGAAAGGCATTCGAGTCGGCCTGGCAGACCATTCCCGATGCTGCCTGGCGCAATGCCCGCTGCTGGGTGTCTGGTGACCGGGGCGTGATGGAGTCGACGTTCACCGGTACGGCCGCCGATGGTTCCCGGATCGAGGCCGATATGGTGGACCTGCTGACCTTCAAGGATGGGAAGATCCTGATCAAGAATGCCTTCCGCAAGCAACGCCCCCCTTTACCTGCACAAGCCTGAATTGTTCGCGTCGGTCTCACCTAGCCCACAGGAGACATCATGGCTACTTTGACTTCAGCGTCGCCGAGCGCCCGCACGCAGGCTGTCTCGCCCGTTGCCGCGCCGCACGCTCCCAACCCCTACGATCCGCGCTACGACCCCCTGGTTTCGCCCGCGGGCCGCAATCAGCACTACGCGCCCACGTACTGGGTGGGCACGGCAGGAGATCCGCCACCCGCCGACGGCCCCATCCTCCAGGATATTGACGCAGACGTGGTGGTGATCGGCTCAGGCTTCACCGGCCTGGTGACGGCCTTGAACCTGGCCGAGGAACACGGCGTCATCCCCATCGTCCTGGAGGCCAATCAAGAATCCTGGGGCTGCACCAGCCGCAATGGCGGGCAGGGGCAGAACGCCTCGGGCCGTCTGTATCGGACGCAATGGATCGAGCGCTGGGGCCTGGAGACCGCCAAGCGCCTGGATCGTGAAATCCGCGAGGGCTTCGAATACTGGAAGAGCCTGGTGGAACGGTTTCCGTGCGACGCTCAACCCGGCGGCCACCTGTACACGGCGCACCGTCCTAAGAAAATGGCTTTCCTGGAGAACCTGTGTCGTGTCATGCGCGAGCAGTTCGGCTACGACACCCGTATGCTCAGCCGCGAGGAACTCTGGGAACGCTATGCCATGGATCGCGAAGCGGCGGGGGCGCTGCATGAGCCCGAAGGCGTCGGCATCCATCCGCTGAAGCTGGCTTTCGGCTATCTGCGCCGCCTGCGCGAGCTGGGCGTCAAGATCCATACCGGCAGCCCGGTCCTGGGCTGGGAGACAGTGGGTGGCGTCCACCATCTGCGCACTCCCGGCGGCGTCGTGCGCGCGCGCCGCGTGGCCGTGGCCACGGGGGGCTACACGCCCCAGGGCCTGCATCCGCTGCTGGACAACAAGATCATGCCGATCTTGTCGAATTCGATGGTGACGCGCCCGCTGACACAGCAGGAACGGGATGCAGCCGGCCTCAAGAGCACGACGTTCATCACGGACACGCGCACTTTGCGTTTCTATTACCGCCTGCTGCCTGACGGCTCGATGCAGATCGGCAGCCGTAGTGCGCTCACGGGCGCCGACGCGGAGAATCCCAGGCACCTGGACCTGCTCAAGCAAGGCCTGGCGCGCAAATTCCCGGCCCTGAAGGACGTGCCGATCGCGTATTCCTGGTGGGGCTGGGTGGATGTCAGCCACGACATGATGCCGCGCATTGCACAGCCGGATCCCGGCCAGCAGATTTATTATGCCATCGGCTACGGCGGAAACGGAGTGTCGTTTTCCGCGCAGGCGGGCCGGCGCCTGGCCGAGCGTGTCGTCGGCAAGGCTGGTCCCCAGTGGGATCTGCCGATCTACAACTCACCGCTCCACGGCCATCTGTTCGCACCTTTCCGCCGGCTGGGACAGGCAATGTTCTACAAGTACTACTACCTGAGGGACGAGGTGTTCTGACCGGCTCCCAGGACGCGCAAGCGCCGCATCGGACCAGGGCCGCCCTTGTGAGCGGCCTTTTCTCATCGCCGGGCTATCCTGTACTCAGCGTAACGACTGCTCGACGACCCGGGCCAGCGTGGCGATGCCTTCCGCGATCTTGTCCCGGTCGATGGACGAGAAGCCCAGCCGGATGTGCCGATGGTCCTGCGACCGGGGGTCCTGGTAGAAGACCCGACCAGGTTCAATCACCACGCCGGCCTGTAGGGCTGCCTGCGCGAGGCGGTCTGTGTCGACGTCGGGCGGCCCCTCCACCCACCAGGACGATCCGCCGTGAATCGGCCTGCCGCCGAATTGCGGCAGATGCGTCCGGACTGCTTCCTGCAGCACCTGGGCCCGTTCGGCATAGACCTGGGTCAGCCGGCGCAGCAGCGCGTGATAGTGCCCCAGCGAGATGAACAGCGCGAACGCCCGCTGCAGGTAGGCGGGTGGATGGCGGATCATCAGGCGGCGCAAGGCACGCAGTTCGACCATCAGCTCACGCGGTGCCACGATGTAGCCCAGGCGCAGCCCCGGGGCGAAGCTTTTTGACAGGCTTCCGATGTAGAGCACACGGTCGTGTTTGTCCAGGCTCTTGAGTGCCGGAGAAGGGTGCCCGTCGTAGCAGTTCTCTGTCTCGTAGTCGTCCTCGATCAGGATGCCGTCCGTGCGACTGGCCAGTTCCAGCAATGCGACCCGTCTCTCCATGGATAGCGTAGCGTTGGTCGGACACTGATGGCTGGGCGTGACGAAAATGTAGTCGCACTCTCCCAGTGCAGGCGAAGGAATCAGTCCATCCTCGTCGACCGGCAGCGGCACCAAACGCCCGGTGCGGTGAGCGAAGATGTTGCGTGCGTCCGGATAGCCGGGATCCTCCATGCCGACCACGGTGTGGCCGTGGACCAGCAGGGTGGCCACCAGATAGAGCGCATGCTGGGCGCCCAGCGTGACCATGATCTCGTCTTCCTCGGCCCAGATGCCCCGCCGGGGCAGCACCTGGTTGCGGATCGCCTCCACCAGCGCCGGGTCGTCGCTGGCGATCAGGTCCGGCGCCCACATGCGGATGTCCAGCACCGACAGCGCCCGCAGGCAGCATTCGCGCCATTCCGCCGTGGGGAACTGCTTGGCGTCGAACTGGGCGTAGCTGAAGGGGTAGGGCAGGCTCTGCCAGTTGGCCGGCTTGACGATGTTGCGCTGGGAGAACGGGTGGAACACCAGGCGTCTGGACCAATCCGCGCCGGTGCGCGGCGCCGGCACCGAGGTCGGTGCGCCTTGCGGAGCGGCCTGCTGGCCGGCCATGCTCCTGGCTACATAGTGGCCGCTGCGCTCGCGGGATTCCAGGTAGCCCTCGACGACGAGTTGCTGGTAGGCGAAGACTGTCGTGTTGCGCGCCACCCCCAGTGCCCTGGCCAGTTCACGGCTGGAAGGCACCGGGGATCCCGGCGGCAGGTGCCCGCTCAGGATGGCGGACACCAGCATCTTGCGGATGCGGCCCTGCAGGCTGAGGTTGTAATCGTCGACCCGTTCGAACAGGGCCGACCATTGGACTGTGCCGACGGAGCCGCTTTCTGGCATGAATGGTGTTCCTCAGACTTTGCCCTTCCAGGGGATCATGATGCGTTCGAGATAGCGCAAAAGCAAATCGAACGAGAAAGCAAAGAATCCGATGACGATGATGCCCATGATCACGGTGTCGCTCGCCAGGTACTGGGCGGCGTTCAGCACCATGAAACCCAGTCCGCGCGCAGCCGCCACCATTTCAGCGGCCACCAGTGTCGTCCAGCCGACGCCGATGCCGATGCGCATCCCGGTGAAGATTTCGGGCAGTGCCGCCTTCAGGATGACATGGAGGATGATCTGGCGGCTGCTGGCCCCCATGGCATAGGCGGCGTGGATCTGTTCGATGGAAACGGACTTCACCCCGGCGCGGGCAGCGATGGCCATGGGAGCGAAGATCGCAAGGAAGATAAGAAAAACTTTGGGAAACTCGCCGATCCCGAACCAGATGATGACCAGCGGCAGGTAGGCCAGCGGCGGCAGGGGACGGTAGAACTCGATGATGGGATCGAAAAGCCCGCGCATCGTGCGGTTCACGCCCATCATGATGCCGATCGGGACGGCCGTCACCAGCGCCAGCAAAAAGGCGCCCATGACCCGGCTCAGGCTGACCAGGGTATGCTGGGCCAGCGTGGAATTGGCGACGCCCTCGGTCGCGGCCTCTATGAACTTGCCGTATACGGCGCCGGGTGAAGGCAGGAAGATAGGCTTGATCCATCCCATGCCGGTGACGAGAAACCACAGCGCGATCAGCACGACCGCCGTCATGACGCTGATGTAGCCGCTGTAGCCGGCCCCTGGCGCGCCGTAGACTTTTCCGGGCTCCGCAGAATGGCGCTTGCGCTTGGATACGATGGGCATGCTGTGGCTCCTGTGGTGCGATTGAGGAAGCGTCTCAGGCGCTCTTGTGGTATTCGGGATCGCCAGCGGCACGTTCGTCTCCGTAGATGATGTCCAGCACGGTTTCCCGCATCTGAATGAAATCGGGGCTGGACTTGATGGCGCGGGCGTTTCGTTCCTGCAGGAATCGCCGGTTGAAATCGAGTTCGTAGGTGTTGGTGACGCGCCCCGGACGGGGCGACATCACGATCAGCTTGGTGCCCAGGAACAGGGCCTCCTCCACGCTGTGCGTGATGAAGAAGAACATCTTGTGAGTGTGCTGCCAGACTTCGAGCAGCAGTTCCTGGATGGTCTCGCGTGACAGTGCGTCCAGCGCCGCCATCGGTTCGTCCATCAGCAGCATGGCCGGATCGCAGGTCAGCGCCCGGGCGATCCCGACCCGCTGCTGCATCCCGCCCGACAACTGGTAGATCATGTGCTTGTGGAAGTCCTGCAGGCCCACCAACTCGAGGTTCCGGGCAGCGACCTCGAAGCGCTTGTTCTTGGGCACACCGCGCAGCTTCAGCCCGAATTCAGTGTTGTCGATGACGTTGAGCCAGGGCAGCAGGGCATGCTTCTGGAATACCACTCCCCGGTCGGCGCCGGGACCGACGACCGGGCTGCCCCCGAGCAGGACTTCGCCCTCGGTCGGGGTCAGAAACCCCGCGATCACGCTGAGCAGCGTGGTCTTGCCGCAGCCGGAAGCCCCCAGGGCGACGACGAAGTCCCCTGGGGCGATTTCGAGATTGACGTCCTTGAGCGCGGTGACCGCACCGCCCATCATCTGGGAGGGGTAAGTCACGCTGACATTGCGGATGCTGAGATTGGCCATGGCGGCGGACATACGGGTCTCCTTCAAGGTGTTGCCCGGCCGCCGGGGCCTCATGGAGCGATGCCTCGGCGGCCGCGCGGACCGGTTCCGGTCCCGGGTGTTTCCGTCACTTCACGGTCTTTGCGGCTTCATCGGCGAAACCGGAGGTGACGAAGGGGGTGTAATCGCCCAGAGGCGCGTTGATCTGGCGCTGGGCCTTCAGGAACTTCGCACTGGCCGTCAGGGCCTTGACGGCACCGCCCTGTGCGCCGCCGCCCAGCCAGACGTCGGACGCCTGTTCCTTCACGTCGGGGAAGAGCAGCAGGTTCATGGCACTGACGATGTCGGCGGGCGTACCGCCGATCATCTTAACGATCCCCTTGATCTCGGGCGAATCCGGCGTCAGTGATCCCTTGCGCGCGTCGAAGCCCTGGTATGACTTGGCCAGGACTTCGGTGAAGGCGGCCATGAACTTGGGATTCTTGGCCGCCCAGTCCTTGTCGACTACGATGCCGTCGAAGGTGGGAACGGTCTTGGCGCCGATTTCCTCGGAATTGGCGATCTCCTTGCCCGTCTTCATGATTTCCGTGAGCGCGGGCGGCCAGACGTAGGCGGCGTCGATGTCACCGCGCTGCCAGGCAGCCACGATCTGCGGCGGCTGCATGTTCAGGATCTGCACCTCATTGGCCTTGAGGCGCCATATATCGTTCAGGGCGAGCAGCAGGTGGAAGTGCGATGTCGACACGAAAGGCACGCCGACCTTCTTGCCCGCCAGATCCTTGGGTTTCTCGATGCCGGAGCCATTGCGCGCGATCAGCGCCTCGGATTTCCCTATGTTGTCCAGGATCCAGAAGAGTTGCATGTCCACGCCGCGCGTAACGGCCGCCGTGATGCCGGTGGACCCGAGCACGCCCACGGGCACGTCGCGCGAAGCGAACGCGCTGGAGATGTCGCCCGCCGAGCTGAATTGGCGCCAGTCCACTTCGTAGCCGGCTTCCTGGAGTGCCTTGTCGAAGCTGCCGTCGGCGATGGCGCTGACGAAGGGTCCCACGATCTGCTGATAGCCGACTACGACCTTTGTCGCGGCGAAGGCGCCGCTGCCCAGGGTGAGGGCCCCCGCGGCAACGCCCAGCATGGTCAGCTTGCGAATGAAGCGAAATGATGGTTTCACGGTCGTCTCCTTTGTGGATGACGCGCCGGATGCCAGTCCGTGGATCTGTTCCGGCGCGTCACTTGTTTGTCCATGGTGCACATAGTCCGCTAAGTAAACTAGGTCCAGTTTGCTTCGAACTTTAGAGCCAGAATATTCCGGAATTTGATCCAGATCATTCGAAAGTCGCGTAAACACTGACTAATCGGCTGCTATCGCCTGGTACAGGATGGGGAGGATCTAGGGTAAATGCTGATGCCAAACGGGTTTTCCCCGGGATTCATGGCGCCACCCCGGTTGAACGGGACGACCCGGCTGCGTCGGCTATGGGGCCAGGCGCAGCACGATCACGCCGATCACCAGGATGCAGGCGCCTGCGACGCGGGCGGGCGTCAGGCGTTCATGCAGGAACAGACCCGACACCACGATGCCGAACAGAATGGATGTCTCGCGCAATGCGGCGATGATGGCAATGGGAGCCAGGGTCATGGCCCAGAGCGCCACGCCGTAGGAAATCACGGTGCCGCAGCCGCCCAGCACGGCCGCGCTCCAATGGTCCTTGAAATGGCGTACCAAGTCGCTGGCCCGGCTGGGCAGGACCATGCCGATCATGACGGCGCCGCGCAGCAGGAAGATCCACAGTGTGTAGCTGGCCGGTGCTTGCGAGAGCCTGGCCCCCGTGCCGTCCACCAAGGTGTAGCCAGCGATCACGACAGCGTTCAGCAGGGCGAGTTCCAATCCGCCGGATTTGCGCGGCCGCGCGTCGCCAGGCAGGCCGATGCATAGGATGCCAGCGCAGATCGTGACCACGCCCGCGAGCGCGGCCGGCCCTGGGGCGTCTTGGAGGAAAAGAACGGAAACCATCG
>Ga0079224_100002986_pt1 | contig 21018 bp, 18 predicted proteins | sample Stecom2015_FD_80414 | JGI IMG/M metagenome (GOLD analysis project Ga0079224, IMG submission 80414) | Agricultural soil microbial communities from Utah to study Nitrogen management - Steer compost 2015 | ecosystem: Environmental > Terrestrial > Soil > Agricultural land | place: USA: Utah...
CGCTCGCGCAGTGCGCGGTTCTCGAGTTTCGCGAGCGGCGGCTGGCCAGTGGTGTTGAGCAACGTGATCAGATACTTGCCCTCCTTGCCGGCCTTCTTCGCCGCTTCGGCTGCGACCGCGATCTGCTCCTGCGACAGGCCCGCCAACTCCTCTTTGCTGTCGACCAGCACGGCGGCGTCGTTGACCCCCTTCAGCACCGTTTGCCGGAACTGTGTGGTGAGCGTCGAGATTTCCTCGTTCAGCTTGCGCAGCTTCGCCTTGTCCGCCTCGGACAGCTGTGCGCCGGCGCGCACGAACAGCGTGTGATAGCGCTCGAGCAGCCGCTGCGCTTCGGCGTCGAGCTCGTCGAGCGAGGCGCGCTGCTGGTAAAGCCGCTGCACGCGATCGAACAGCGCGGCGTCCAGGAATATCGCGTCAGAATGCGCCGCCAGCTTCGGCGCCATCTCGGTCTGCACTTCCTCGAGGCGCGGATTGGTGTTCGAGGCGGTGAGATTGCTGAATACGGCGCTCACGCGCGCGAGCAGCTGACCGGACTTCTCCAGCGCAACGATCGTGTTCTCGAACGTCGGCGCCGCCGGGTTGCGCGCAATGGCCTCGACCTCCTTGCGCTGCTCGGCCATGCCGGCTTCCAGACCGGGGGCGAAGTGCTCGTCACTGATCTGGTCGAGCGGCGGAAGCTGATACGGCAGCGTGCTGGGGCGCGCGAAGGGGTTGTCGGCGGGCAACGTGGCGGACGCGGTCATGGGCATGGCGAGGGCGGTTGCGAGCAGCGCTGCAGCACTGGCCGGAGCTATGGTTTGTCGAGGCATCTGCAGGTCCCGTGCGGAAAATAGCTGGAGCGTTACAGATGCGCCGGTATACCTCAAGAAGAAAGAAGCGGATAGTTCGGAGGCGCAGCGCCATGAGCGAATCCGCCGCCCCGAGCGGATGGCGCAGATCCTCCTACTTCTGAACTGTCCGCTATCCGCTATCCGCTTCTTTCACCCCGGCAGTGTGTAGCGCTCCTCTATCAGCTCGCGCACGCGGCGGCGTGAGGCGACAGGATCGAGATTGTCGTCATGCTCGATGCGGGCGACCTGGTCGGCGAGGGTTTCGTCTTTGATGGCTGTGCGCAGCCAACGGGAGATTTCCCCACGGCGCACGTGGTGCACCCAAGTGTCGTCATCCACGCCGTCGGCCAGGTCGGCGAACAGAATGAGGTTGTGTGCGCGCAGATTCAGCTTTCCCTCGGGGCCGCGGAAATAGAAGCTGCGGTCTTCGGGGAGCGAGCCTTCGGCGTACTTGCGCAGGTGCCGCCGGCGCTCTGTGCGGTTCGGCTCGAGGCGCACGAGCCGGGGCGGCTGCGACTCGCCGCGGCTCCAGACGAGCGCGTCGCCGGGGGCGAGCGTCGCTACGGGCGAAGCGGGCGCGGCGACGCCGTTCGAGCGCGTGAACTCCTCGAGCATCTCCTGGGGCTTCTCGCCGAGCGCCACCAGCGTCGCGACGCTTTTCACCACCGGCGCCGCGACCTGGCTCGGGGCGACGCTGATCAGGACCACGCCCTCGAGCTGTTCCGGCGATGCGATATCGACTGGTCGGGAATTCGCCGGCAACACATGATGCGCTTCGTCCACGATCAAACAGTGCGGGCGGCCGGTGTTGGCCCGCACGTCGCGGATCCGGGCGAACAGCGAGTTGAAAAAGGCCGGTCGATCCTTGAATTTCACCGCCAGCAAGTTGATCACGAGATTTCCGTTGGCCCGGCGCAGCGCCTGCTCGCATTCATCGGGCGTAGGGGCGTGATTCGGACCGCCGAGCACCAGGGTGGATTCGACATTGTCGTAGTCTCCCTCCGGATCTATGACGCAGAAGCAGTAGCCGGCGGCGAGCAGTCGTTCGACGAGGCCGACGGCGACGGTGGATTTTCCGCCTCCGGATGTCCCTACCACCAGTGCGCTGACCCGCCAGGGAGAGAGCCGGACGGCCTCGCCGCGCTCGTCGACGCCGAGCAGGATGTCGTGGCGGACCAGCGCCGCCTCGCGCGAGGCTAGATCGTCGGCGATCATTTCCTCGATGAGCTGTGCGACCCCGGCGCCATGGTCGCCGTCGAGCTGGATGTCGACCTTCTCCTTGACCGCCGGTAGAGCGTTCGCCACCGCCGCCGAGCACTCGCATATCCGCAGGAACGCGTGATCGTTCTCGGCGTCGCCCACCCCGACTGCATTGTGCATCGAGATGTTCAGCTCGTTTAGCGCCGCCTCGAGCCCGCTCCCCTTGGTCACGCCCGCCGGCAGGATCATGACGGCGCCCTTGTTGAAGATCACTTGCAGGTCGAGTCCGCATTCGTGGATCGCCTGCAGCGCCGCCTCCTGGTGCGGCTCCCAGGTGGCGACGATGCAGCGTCCCAGCTCGAGCGGTTGCACGCCGCGGGCGCGCAACGCATCGACGAAGCGCGCCGGCGGCGCCTCCGCCAGCACGCGTTCCTCGCGTCGCGCTGGGAAATAAAGCACCGCGCCGTTCTCCGCGACGATGCATTCGAACAGGTCGAGACGTTCGAACACCGTCTGCAGGTCGTCCATGCGCCGGCCCGTGACCATGACGAGTCGGCGGCCGGATTCACGCAGCTTTTCGAGCGCCGCGATCGTCGGGGCGTCGACGCGGCCGTTATGAGCGATTGTGCCGTCGTAGTCGCAGCACAGGACGAGGTAGCGCATCGAGCCTGAAGTCCACAGAGCGATGCGCTTGCAACGTGCGCTGCGCAAGAGCGGTTCCGGATGAACCCCGAGGAAGCTCTGATTTACCTACTATCCTGATGATGCAAATCCGCAGAAACGCCGGTGCTGGAAGGACTTCGAGTGCATCGACATCACGGAAGCAAGCGTAGATCAGAGGCGCCCTTACTCGTGGCTCGGGCGACGCTGGGCGCGTCGACTCGTAGTCCATGCGGCCTTCGGCGGCGCACAGTGCGGCGACCAGCGGCGTACGCAATGCGCCGGCCGGCGTTGAACCGAACCGCCTCGTCGGGGCTTTCACTGTGGGCGCCGTCGTTACGCCCGGAGACTGTCTCATGCCCAGACTCTTCACCATCGCCTTGCTCGCGCTGTCGTGCGCGAGCGTCCGTGCGGCGGACGTCGTAAGCCGCGATGAGCTGCCGCTCGACGTACGCGTGCATCATGCGCCTACCTGGATTGCGGCGCGCGACGGGCGGCATGCGCTGTACGAGCTGCATATCGTCAACTATGGGGCGCGTGCGCTGATGCTCGAAACCATAGAGGTGCGCGACGGATACTCCAAGGCGCTGCGGCGCACGCTCGCCGGCCGGGACTTGATCGAGAACCTGCTGAGGCCGGGATTGGATGTGCTGGACGGGCAGAAGACGCAGCTCGAGGCGGGGCAGAGCGCCGTGCTGTTCCTCCATGCGACGGCGCCGTCCGAGGGTCCGGCGCCGGAATCGCTCGCTCACCGCATCATCGTGCGTGGGCCGCCGGACAGCGCAGCGGCGGCTCAGACGCCTTTCCAGGCGCTCGATGTACAGGCAGAGCCGGTCGGCGCTGGGCCGTTGGTTCTCGGGCGGGTGCTTCGGGGCGCCGGCTGGGTCGCCGCGGACGGACTCGGCGATCGCAGCGATCATCGGCGCGCCCTGATCACGCTGCAGGGAAGGGCCACGATTGCGCAACGCCATGCAATCGATTTCGTGCGGATCGGACCGAATGGAAGACTGACCCGCGACGGGAGTGAAGAAGGCGTCGAAGCCTGGTTCGGTTACGGCGCCGAGGTGCTTGCCGCCGCGGACGGCGTGGTGATGAGCATCGAAAATGATATTCCGGACAATCGCCCGCTGTCCGGCGTCATGGCCGCTCGCATGGCGCTCGATACGATCGCCGGCAATTACGTGCTGCTGGACGTGGGCGGCGCGTACCTGCTGTACGGCCACTTGCAGCCGGGATCGTTGCAGGTGGAAGTCGGCGAGCAGGTGCGGCGCGGCCAGACGCTCGCGCGCGTGGGGAATTCCGGGCGTTCGGATGGACCGCACCTCCATGTACACGTCGTGGATCGTCCCGCGCCGTTTGCCGGCGAAGGCGTGGCGTTCGTTTTTGATCGCTTCGCTGTGAACGGGCGCATCGACGACCTAGACGCCTTCATCGCTAACCAGGAGCATTTTCTGCCTGACGCCCGCCAGCAACTGGAGCGCGCAACGCCGCTCTTGGGGGAGGTGGTCGATTTCGGCGGCCAAGCGCGCGGCGACGGCGAGCGCGCATCGCTGCGCAGCCTGCGACGCTAACCGACGGGCCCAGCCGGCCCGCGACGCCGTCGGGTCGTCAGCGTCGCGGCGGCAGCGGAAAGAAGCCGCTCGTGCGCGCGACGTACGCGGCGTACTCCGGCCGCGATTTCTGCAGCCGCTTCTCCAGCATCCTCTTGCCGGTCACGTTCAGCAGGAAATGCGTCATGAGAAGCGGGGAGAAGATCGTCAGCAGCCCGATCCAGTGGTCGCAGGCGATGGCGAACAATCCCCACCACAGGCAGGCGTCGCCGAAGTAGTTCGGATGGCGCGTGTAGCGCCAGAGGCCGCGATCCATGACCTTGCCGCGATTCGCGGGGTCCGCCTTGAATCGCGCGAGCTGGGCGTCGCCGATCGCCTCGAACGCGAAGCCCACCAGCCACAGCACGCAGCCGAGGATGGCCGGCGCGCCGAGATGATCGGGCTGGGCGAGATAAGAGCCAACCTGAACCGGCGCGGAGATCAGCCAGATGAGCAGCCCTTGCAGCAGGAACACTCTGATCAGCGTGTGGGCGTGCAGATTGTGAGGATGACGATTGCGGAAGGCGGCGGTATAGCGAGGATCTTCGCCCTTGCCGTGATTGCGTCGCAGCAGATAGATCCCGAGACGCAGCGACCACGCCACTGTGAGCGTCGTCAGCAGGATCTTGCGGCTCTCCAGTCCGGCCTCGCCGGACAGGAAGTACGTGAGCAGCGCAACCACGCCGAAACCGGGTCCCCAGAAGATGTCGACGATGCTGATGTTGCGGATACGGATGCTGATCAGCCAGAGCAGCGCCATGCACGCGCCCAGCACGCCGGCGGTCACGGCGCCGTTCAGCAATAGTCCCGGATCGAGCGCTCCCAATCTCATGTGGCCCCCTCGTGAGCCAGGAAGAAATCGTTGAAAGAGGTCAACGCATCGGGAAACTCGCGGGCGTCCGCCATGTCCAGGATGCGCTCGAGGTCGCGCTCGATCGAGGCCTCGGTGAGCTGTGCGATGCTGGCGTAGCCGTAACCGCGGCCTTCGACCATGGCCGCGCGCCGAAATGCTCCTTTGCCGGCCACGATCACCTCGCCGTTGAGGCGCGTCTGCGCGCTCGCCAGGTATCCGACCATGGGCGAGACCAACTCGGGACGCATCGTCGCCAGGAACTCGGGGTTGTCCTGGCGTGCGGTCATCCGCGTGGCCGCGTACGGCGCTATCGCGTTGCATAGAACGTTGCGCGACTTCCCTTCGGCTGCGAGCGTGCGCGTCAGTGCGATCAGCGCGGCTTTCGACGAAGCATAGGCGGACAGACCATGCAAGCCGTGCAGGCCCGCCGAGGACGTCGACAGGACGATGCGCCCATATCCGGCCTCGCGCATCTGTGAATACGCAGCGTGAGCTGCGTACAGCGCGCCGAAAAAGTTGATCGCGAAGATCTTATGGAAATCCTCGCGAGCGATCTTGTGGAACGTGCAGTGCTGCTCCACGCCGGCGTTGCTCACCAGGATGTCGACGCGCCCCCACGCCTGCAGCGCCTGCTCGACCATGCGCACGCCCGATTGCGGGTCTTCCACGGTGTCATGGTTGGCGAGCGCCTCGCCGCCTGCGCTGCGAATGATCTCGACTACTTGATCAGCGCTGGATGACTCGCCTGTGCGCCGGCGATTGTTGACGAGTACTCGTGCGCCCCGTGCTGCGAAATACACTGCATAGGCGCGCCCTAGTCCCTGCCCCGCGCCTGTCACGATCGCCACACGACCGCGGAAGCCGTTCATGGGTTCTGGTTGCTTGCCAAAGGCCTCGCTCATGGACGCATGCGGCTCAACGGCGCTGGGCCGCAAAGTACAGCTGCGGCAAGGCGCGACGCACGACCTTGCCGAGCGAATTGCGCGGCAGCGCGTCCAAAATCAGCAGCCGCTCGGGCAGCTTGATGACCGCCAAGTCGCGCTTGCGCAGCCAGTCGACGATGTTCTCGAGCGTGACGTTCTCGCCTGGCCTGAGCGCCACGGCCACAGCGACGCGTTCCCCGAGAACTTCGTCGGGGACGCCGAAGAAAGCGGCCTCGCGCAGTTGAGGATGACCTTCCACGAGCACGTCGAGCTCCGCGGGCGACAGCTTCATCCCGCCGCGCACGATCACCTCCTTCGAGCGGCCCACGAATCGGTAGTAGCGGGCTCGCTCGCCTTCGCCTGCGATCTCGAACAGATCGCCCGTGCGGAAGAACCCCAGCTCATCGAACGCGGCGGCGTTGAGCTGCGGCTCGTCCCAGTAGCCGTCGAAACGAAACGGTCCGTCGATGCGCAGCTCGCCGGGCCGGCCGGCCGTTGTGATCTCCTCGTCCGTTTCCATGTCGACCAGCCGGGTGCGCACCTTGCGCGAAAAGCGCGACGACCACTGCACGCCGGGCGCGCCGAAGCGCGGAAAGAACTGTGCGCGATCGTTCGGATCTGGCAGATCGCGCGCAGTGCTGAACAGCGCGCAGCCCTCGTTCGAGCCGAAGATGTTGGCGATCGCGACCCCGAAGCGCCGCTGCCAGCCTTCGACCATCCACGACGCAAGCGGCGCCGAGCCCGAGCCGACCGAGCGCAGCGCCGATAGGTCGGTCCGGGCGAGCAGTTCTTCGTTTTTCAGAAGTTGCGTGAGCACTGCAGGCGGCGCGACGGTGTAGTTGATGCGTTCGGTCTCGAGCTGCTGCAGGAAAATCGCCAGGTCGAACGGGTGATGCTGTACGAGTCGCGCCCTCTGCATCAGCCACGGCATGACCATACCGCCGATCGAGGCGGTGTTGATCATGGGGAACGGGTTCAGCACGCTGTCCTCGGTTTGCACCTCGCCGATCTCGCTACACGCCTCACCGTTGGCGATCCAGTGATTGTGGCTGCGCGGCACGCCCTTGGGTCTGGCCTCGGTCCCTGAGGTCCAGCAGATCGTGAGCAGGTCGTTGGGATCGAGTTGCGTGCGCGCGAGGCGCTCGCGCAGCACAGTGAAATCCCGGCGCGCCGGCGCGCCATCCATCATCAGATCGATTGCGTCGCCTTCACCGATAGTCAGCACATGATGCAGTGCAGGCAATTCGCCGCGCAGTTCGGCGAGCGCCGCGGTGGAATCCGAGTCCTTGAATCTACGCACAGTAAGGAACGCGCGAGCGCGCGCCTTGCCGATCATGTAGCGCAGCTCGTGCGCACGAAACTGCATGGAGAGCGGGCAGAAGATGAGCCCGAGGCGGGCGCAAGCCAGAAATCCGATCACCGTCTCGACTGTGTTGGGGAGTTGCGCGGCGAGTACGTCGCCGCACTCTAGACCGAGTGTGGCAAGCACGGCGGCGAACTCGTCAACGTGCGCGTCCACTTCACACCACGTGAGCCGCTGCTGCCGACCGCCCACCAGACTTGCACGGTTCGGCGGATCGACCAGCGCTTCGCGCTCGGCGGCGAGCGTCACCGCCTCGCGCAACAGCTCGTCCACCGTGCGCCCGCTCCACCAGTCGAGGCGCATGCATTGCTCGATTCGTTGCGGCGTGCTGCGCACCACTGAGCCCCCCTAGGCGGTTTACGCCTTGCGTTGCAAGACGAATACTGTATGGATTGATGGCGATCGCGCAAGAGATGCTTCACAGACCGCATGCTCTTCGCGCATACTAACTGGCGTAGTTAGACGGACCGGTCAGGTCCTGCAGAGGCGCCGCCCGCGCGAGCGTCGGTTTCGGGGGGGAGCGATGTGATCACTCGCCGTATCTTGATGGGGGCCTCCGTCGCCGTCGCCGCGCCCGCCGCTTCTGTGAACGCGCCGACCGCGCCTGCGCAGGATGCGAGCTCCGGCAAGCGTGAGGTGCTGAGCGCGGTGCTGGAGGCGTGGAAGGCGGCGGATATCGACGCCGTCTGCTCGCACCTCGACGACGACGTCGTCTGGCATTACGCAGCGGGCGTGCTGCCGCCGTTGCGCGGAGCGCTTGCCGCGCGGGCGTTTCTCCAAAAGCTCCGCGACGACATCGCGGAAGTGCGCTGGCGAATTTTCAACTATGCGGAAACCGGCGACCTGCTGTTCGTAGAAGGCGTGGACGAGTACATCGCGGCAAACTCGGCGCGCGCCGTCGCGCCTTACGCCGGCGTGCTCGTTTTCCGCGGCGCGAAGATCTGCGAGTGGCGCGACTACTTCGATCGCGGCCAACTCGAGAAGACCCGCGCCGGTGAAGCGCCGCCCGAGTTCGTGGAGGCGCTGATTGCGCGGCCAGCGCGCTGAGCGGGAGACGCATGCTGGCCTGTCGTCTCAAGGCAGTCGCGTTATGCAAGTAGAGACCGACCGTGAGCGGCTGTACTGCAAGGTCTCGGCGGCGGCGAGAGCGCGCGAGCGTGGAAAACAGCCTTACGTGCAGCCTCGACGCAGGGGGTGGGCCGCGCGCAGGAGAGACGTCTGGTTTGCTGTTGCGCGATTCACGGACTCGCGGCTAGTATCAAAGATCTCGTAATGCAAGCGACGGAGCCATGATCGAAGCCGGGAATCATGGCGCTGGCCAGCGGCCGTCGTGCGGTCCGCCCGGGCGAAGATGTACGACAAGATCACTTACAAGTTGATTGGCAGGGGGTGCGGCGATGATGCGTTCAAGAAGTGCTCTATCCGTGAGGCGGGCGCTGCGCGCCGCGACATTCGGTGGACTGATGAGCGCCACAGCGGCGGCGGGCGCCGCCCAGGCTCAACAGACGCTCGAGGTGGTGGTGGTCACTGCGCAGAGACGCGCAACCAGCCTGGAGACTACGCCGATTGCGATCAGCGCCTTTTCCGGCGAGGCGCTCGCGGACAGCAAGATCTTCTCCGTCGGCGACCTGGCCGACAGCGTGCCGGCGTTCTCACTGACGGCGGGAACGCCCCTCGACGTGGAGCTCAATATCCGCGGCATAACCAACACGCGGCTGGACTCGCCGACCTCCGATCCCTCGGTAGGAACCTTCCTGGACGGCGTGTACATTGGTCGCACGGGCGATCTCAACTTCGACTTCTACGACCTCGAGCGAGTGGAGGTGATCCGCGGACCACAGGGCGTGCTGCTCGGCAAGAATGTGGTCGGCGGCGCGCTCAGCATCATCACCGCGCAGCCCGAGTTCGAGCCTTCGGGCAAGCTGCTGGTTTCCTTCGGCAACTACGACGCGCGGCTGGTCTCCGGCCATGTCACGGGCGGGTTCACCGAGTCGCTGGCTGGGCGCTTCTCTTTCCAGAGCCGCAGCCACGACGGTTACGCCCGCGACATCCTGCATGATCGCGATGTGGAGGATCTCGAGTCGGTGCAGGGGCGCGCGCAACTTCTCTACGCTCCGGACGAGGGCGACTGGAGCGCGCGTCTGGCGCTCGACTACAGCAAGGATTCCACGAACGGCATCAACACTGTGGCGGTGGCGGGCGGCACGACCAACTGTGAGGACACCTACCTGCGCACCAACTGCACCCGCCCGTGGAGCAACCTGCGAGCGTACCTGGGGCTCACCGATCCACGCGTGAACGTCGCCCAGAGCGTGCAATACAAGGGCGATGCGCATCCCACTCAGCAGCACATGGAGCGAGAGGGCGGGGGACTCATGCTCGACATCGAGAAGAGCTTCGGCTGGTTCGCGTTCAACTCGCTCACCGGCTATCGCGTGGGCGAGAGCTCGCAGCTCTATGATCAGACCGGCGCCGGTCCGGAAGCGCTCGGCTGGAATCCGGCTCTGTGGCAGGATTACGTCGCGTTCGTAGACTCCGTGCACGGGACGCGCCCGGCGACTTCGAACAACGGTCTGTTCCTGTTCGCGCAGCCGATAGGCGAGCAGGCCGACATCTCGCAGTTCAGCCAGGAGCTGCGCCTGACCTCGACCACCGAGGGCCGGGTCGATTGGATCGCGGGCGTCTATTACAAGCACGACGACGTGGACAAGACCGACCGCTTCATCGGCGAGAACTTCCTTGGCCTGGTGTTCCCCGGCGGCAACAGTCCGCTCTCGACGCTGAGCGGCGAGAACATGTGGGTGAACGAGGGCGAGATCTCCAATTACGCGGTGTTCGGCCAGCTCGGCTTCAAGTTCACGAACCGCCTGAAGCTCAGCGTAGGGGCGCGCTACACGGAGGACCGCAAGAAGGGCCTGGTGAACGCGCTGGTGGTGGAGACCGGCGACCGCTTCAGTCCCAACGATCCGCGTCCGAACATCACCATCCAGGGACTATGCACACGACCTGACGGTTCCACCGTAAGTCCCACGCCGGCGGACTGCCCGGCGCCAAACCAGTGGATCTACGCGGAAGGCTCGGGTTTCACCACCCGTTACGAGGAGAACTGGAGCAAGCTCACGCCGCAGGCGATCCTCGAGTTCACGCAGAGCGAGAACCTGTTTCTCTATGCAAGCATTGCAGAGGGCTTCAAGGGCGGCGGCTTCGACGACACGCCGGCCAATCCGGCGCAGGCCGCCACGGCCTTCGATCCGGAGGAAGTGATCAATTACGAGCTCGGATTCAAAGCCAATCTGCTCGAGAGGCGCATGCGTCTCGGCGCCTCGGTGTTCTACATGGACTACTCCGACCTGCAGGTCACGCAAACCAACGCTGCATGCCTGTGCAATCTCACGGACAACGCCGCAAGCGCCGAGATACGGGGCGTCGAGGCCGAGTTCGAGTTCCTGGCGACCGACCGACTGCGGTTGTTCGCATCCGGCTCCTACGTCGACACGGAGTACGTCGATTTCATCGAAAGCGCTCTCGATCCGAGCACGGGGCAGCCGCTCGACAGCTCCGGCAACCGCTTGCAGCGCACGCCGCGCGAGCAGTTCAGCGGCGGTTTCGACGCGCGCACGGGCGTCGGTCAATGGGGCGGCGAGCTGAGCCTGCGCGTTAGCTACACCTATCAGGGGGATCTGTTCTGGGCGACGGACAACATCGCGAAGGAAGATGCGTACGGATTGCTGGACGCGCGTATCGGGCTCACGCCGCCCGATGGCAAGTGGTCGGTGGCGCTGTACGGCAGGAATCTGACGGATGAGCTGTATCGGGTGAACGTCATTTCCTTCTTCGGCGAAGAAGTCTCGCAATTCGGGCCGCCGCGAACCTACGGGGTGGATTTCAGCTGGTCCTTCTGATCTCGCACGGCGAACTGCAGGGGCGGGGCGCGCAGATGCGCGCTCCGCTTCCGCGTTCTCGATGCGAGCGCTCTGCCGCGATTCTTCCTGACGAGCGGCGGCGCGCCGTTAGTCGATGAGCAGTACGTCCCGCCCGGGAGCGCGCCGATAGAGCCGCTCGACCTCCGCGGCCCGTCGGCGCAGCGTCAGCGACTGATTGATGGAGCCTTTGTCGGAAACTTCGTGAGCGTCGGCATTCGGCGGCTCGAGCAGGAAAGCGCAACGCCGCACGCGCGTGCTCGAGCTTGGATTCGCCTCATTGTGTCTGTGCAGGCCCGCAATAATGTGCTCGCGCACCGCTGGGTGCGCCAGCACGTCGGCTGCGCTTTCGCGAGCGTCGGCGCCCGCCAGCTTACGGCAAGCTTCGAGACGCGGCCAGGCGAGCACGGCGACGTAGTCGCGCCTCTCGCCGCAAACCAGGGCGTCGGCGATCAGGGGATCGCAGGCCTGGACGATCTGGGCGCGCAAGTGTCCTGCACGCACCCACGTCCCGGTGAGCAATTTGAACTCTTCCGACAACCTTCCCGCGTACACCAAGCCCCGGTGGACGTTGCTGGGATCGTGGAAGCGCGCCGCGTCGCCGATGCGGAAGTAACCCTCTTCATCGAAGAGCGCTCGATCGTTCTCCGGCTGATGTAGATACCTGCGGAAGATCATCTCGCCCTTCATCCTGAGCTCGTAGCGATCTTCGAGCGGCGTCATCTTCAGACTCAGGCCGGGCATTGGCAGGCCGATGCCGGCTCTTCGGTCTGAAAGTAGATCGCCATGCACCCGGAGCTCGTTTCGGTCGCCCCGAATCCGGTGGTGAACAGGATGCGCTCGCCGACCGTGTCCACGGCGAGCTGCTGGATTCTTTCGTACAGCGGCCGCGGCAATGCGGCGCCGCCGTAAAGCATCAATTGCACGTGGTCGAAGAAGCGCTGGCGCAGCTCGCGATCGGCCTCGAGCGCATCGGCGAGCATCGCGTAGCCGACCGGCACGTTGACGAACAGCCGCGGCGTGATCTCCTTTAGATTGCGCACCGAGCGCTCGAACAGGCCAGGCGTCGGCAGTCCGTCGTCGATGTACAGCGCGCCGCCGCTGGTCACGGCGCCCAGCTGGGTGTACGCGCCGGACGCGTGGCTCCAGGGAAGCCAGTCGAGCATCGTCTCGCTCCAGCCGGCCGTCGCGCCGAGCACTTGGCGCCCCTGCGCCAGGTTCGCCGCGATCATGCGCTGGCTCTGTACGACCGCCTTTGGCAAACCCGTGGATCCGGACGTGAGCATGTAGACGCTTGCGTCATCGGCGTCGATGGCCTCGATCGAAGCGGCCACCGCCGGGCCTGGCGTGGTCGAGAGCACATCTTCGATCGCCACGGCGCGCTTCTTCAATAGCTGCGGATGGTCGGTGATGATCAGCGCATCGCCCGTGTCCACGGCGTCGACGGCCGGTCCGAAGCGCTGCGCCTGTTCGGCGAAGATGAAGGCGGGGCGCACGAGCGATATCGCGTGGCGCAGCCGCCCGTAGTCGCCTCCCAGCAGCGAATAATTGGCGCTTACCGGACAAACTGGCGTGCGCGCCGCCATCGTCCCGAATTTGAACGCGGCGTGCAGGATGGAATTGCCGGACAGAATCAGCAGGCAGCGCTCGCGTTCCGCGCCATGGTCGAGAAGCCACTGGGCGACTGCGTCCGCATCGCGCTTGACGGCCGCATAGCTGCAGCGGATCCAGTCCGACTCTGGCGTCGGGCGCTGCGCCAGGCAAATCTTGTCCGGGCCCCGCTCCGCCCATTGCGCGAGCTCCAGGGGCAAATTCGCGAGATAGGGACGCAGCGGCTCGCACGGATCCAGGATCAGTACGCCGTCGGTCCGGTGCGTGATGCGCATCTCGCATGAGGGGAATGCAGTCTTGCGGAACGGCGCTTCATCGAATCTCATCGGGACTCCTTCACGTTCTGCTCGCCTGCACTTTGTTGTAGCGCGCGAGTTCCACCTCCAGGCGCTCGACCAGCGTTTGCGCCGTATCTGTAGTCGCGCGCGTGCGCGCGAACGCGTGCGCGGTTCGCGGCGCGCGGTCGAACCAGATGTGCTCGTTCGACGGTGCAGGCGGCCTCACTGCCGCGAGCCAAAGCGCTGTGTCTGCGCCTGCGTGCTCGTCGCGCAGCAGCGGTCGCAGAATCCTGCGGAAGCGCGGCAGAGATGTCTGTACGCCGATGGTGTCTACCCAGCCCGGATGCATGACGTAGAACGACACGCCCCGATCTGAGTACTTTGCGTTCCAATAGTGCGTGAGCGCGACCTGCGCCCGCTTGTGAAAGGCGTACGCGGCGACGCCGTCATAGCTCGCGGGCGTGAGCACGTTGAGCGGCGTCGTCATCAGCGGAACGTTGTACATGCCGCCGGACGACATGCTGATCACGATCGCATCGTGTTGCAGCAGGTCGCGCCTCATGAGTCCTTCGGTCAGGCAGTAGTGATTCAACAGGTTGGTGGCGAACGACGTCTCGCGGCCTTCTTCCGTGAGCTGGTGATCGTCGAGCAGCACGCCGACGTTGTTGACGAGCACGTCGAACCGTTCGCCGGCCGCGGACAACTCTTCTATCAGGCGCTCGACGTCTCTCTGCAGAGCGAGATCCACCACCGCAGCATCGATGCGCCCGCCGAGCGCGGTCTCGGACGCTCGTACGCGCGCCAGGTTCTCCGCGTTACGAGCCGCCGCCAGTACATGAGCCCCAGCCCGGCTCGCCTCGCGTGCAATCCTCGCGCCGATGCCGCTGGAGGCGCCCGTGATCAACCAGCGCTGGCCGCGAAAGCTCATGGCCGTGGGCGCCCAAGCGAGCCTGCGAACGCCGTATCCCACGCGAGTGAAGCTGGGCAGGAACCGCCCGTAGAAGCCGACGATCTTCTTCAGTTGCGCGATGTTCATCGCTTCGGCCCCCTGTCGGCCGCGCCGCAGCCGCGCGTGATGTTTTACTTGCGTCTATGGACGGACGACCGTGCGGACTGCGTGCAACGCGGGAATCCGCATTGCGAGCGCCCTAGTGCGAGTTGCTCGAGAGCATGCCTCGAATCCGATAGTCATCGCTGTCTTGCGCTGCGCGCGCCGCGCAGAGCGGCGCATGCTGCTGCTTCCGTAAGCTTGCATAGTAAGACTAAGGACGCCTGGAATCCAACCGTCGCTGACGCGCGGCCTCATGCCCGCAAGATGACGCAAGCGAAGCTCGGACGAAGATGATGGGCGCCTCGTGACTTTCGTCAGGGTGCGGGCCGCATGCGCCTCGGCTCGCTGCAGAACTACTGAAATCTGGAAAGCAGCGCTATGCTGAGGCGCGAGATTCCTGGGCCCAAGCAACACACCTTTGACCGCGAATACAGTCACATGCGCGCCACCATCATCGATCGCTTCGGCGGGCCCGACGAGCTGCGTCTGGCCGAACTTCGACAGCCCAAGCCCGGACCGGACGAGGCGCTGATCCGACTCGTTTACGCCGGAGTGAATCCGGCCGACTGGAAGATTCGCGAGGGCTGGCTGCAAAACTACTTCGAATACAGCTTCCCTTTCGTTCTCGGCTTCGATGGGGCGGGGGTGATCGCTGCGCTCGGCGAGGGCGTGCGCGATCTGGCCGTGGGCGACCGGGTGGTCACGGCTTCCAACCAGGGCAAGGGCGGCTGGGGAACCTACGCCGAGTACGCCGTGTGCGATGTTGATCGTGTGGCGCGCCTGCCCGATTCCGTCGGCTTCGCCGAGGCGGCGGCGCTGCCGACGGCCGGCATGACCTCGTGGGAGGCGCTGTTCGACGTCGGCGGTCTGCGCTCGGGTCAGAAGGTGCTCGTCAACGGCGGCGCGGGCGGCGTGGGCAGCTACTGCATCCAGCTCGCGAAGATGGTGGGCGCCCGGGTCGCTGCCACCTGCGGGCCGGCGAACCTTGAATACGTTCGCTCGCTCGGCGCCGAACTGGCGATCGACTATCGCTCGCAGGATGTGGCGGCGGCCGTGCGCGCCTGGTCGCCCGAAGGGCTCGATCTGATCGTGGACGCCGTCGGGCAGGGTTCGTTGCTGCAGTCAGTCGAACTCGTGAAGGCGGGCGGTGTGATCGCCCCGATCAGTACGCTCATCTCCGACGAGCCGCAGCCGGATGCGGCGCGCGCCGCGGCCCGCGGCGTGCGCATCGCGCCGACCACGTCGAGCTTCGAACGCCAAGGCCGCCAGCTGCGATCGTTGGTTCAGGCGCTTGAAGCCGGTCGCATCCGTGCGCCGGCGATCGAAGTCCTGCCGCTCGCGGAGGCCGCGACTGCACACCGGCGCGTGCAGGCCGGACACGTGCGCGGCAAGATTCTCTTGGACGTCGCCTCGGCGGCGCAGGCTGCTCCGTGAACGCCGCGACGCCCGAAGCGATCACCATCTACGTCGTCGACGACGTGCAGGCGAAGCCGGGATTGGGGGAGGCCTTCCTCGAGGCGTACATGAATCGCTATGCGCCCGGCGCTCGGGCGCGCGGCCTTACGCTAGTGCACCGGCTCGTCTCTCCCCCGGTGTGGCTGCGTGAGCAGTCGAACCGGCTGATGTTCGTGTGGACGGCGGCAGGCGCTGCAGGCGTGTGGGCGAGCAAGTTCGCGGGTCGCACCGATCCCGAGCTCGCCGCGTGGTGGGAGAACGAGGCGGCCCCCTACGTCGAGAGCCGTTCGCGCTCGATCTTCTCCGAGCCCGCGGACATCGGAGCGCTCGTCGATGTTTAATGTACTGAAGCTCATCGAACTCGCTCCCGGGCTCGCCGAAGCGCAGCGCCAGGCGTTCCGCGACCAGTTGCAGGCGTCGACTCTGGAGCTGCCCGGGCTGCATCGCGCCCTGCTCGAGCCGGCGATGGCGGGCAGCTACAACAGCGGCGATCTCATCTGGCGGGCGACGTTTCTCGATCGGGTGAGCGGCGAACGTGCGCTCGGGAGCGCCGGCTGGCGGCGAAGCGGGGCGGCGCTGCTCGACGAGCGCCGCCGCGTCGTACGTCTCGAGCACGTCGCCTTCGAGAGCGCCGCCCGAGGCGGCGTCTCGCCGCCGGGCGGGCTCTATCGCGTGGCGCTCTTCTGCGCCAATCACGCACCGAGCGCGGAGCGCTTGGCGCGCTATGACGCCGAAACGCGGGCCATGCCGCGCTACATTCGCACCATACGCAGCTGGCAGCTCGCGACCACCTGCGAGGCGACGGGCAGCCGGCCCTGGACCCACGTGTGGGAGCAGGAATACGAGGATCTCGCCGGCCTCACGGGCGCCTACATGATGCATCCCTTTCACTGGGCGCACATCGATCGCTGGTACGATCCGGAGTCGCCGCACTGGCTGGTGGACCCGTACGTGTGCCACGGCTTCTGCGCCACAAGGGCGCCGGTCATCGATACTGCAGTCGATGCGGTGGATGGAGTCGCTCGGTGAGTGGTTCGCCGACCGCCCGCAGGAAAACGTCGAGATATGCGACTACGCGGGCGCGCTCGCCGAGACGGTCGCACTGATCGAGCAGGCGGGCGGCCGGGTGCTCATGCGCAATTCATCGATACGGGCGAGCAGCCCGAGGAGTCATGGCCAATGACGGACTGGAATGGCCGGGTCTGTGTGGTTACAGGCGCCGGCAGTGGAATCGGCGGCGGGCTCGCGAGGCGCGCCGCAAGTCTTGGCATGCACGTGTTTGCCGCCGATGTGGATCGGGCCGGTCTGCAGCGGCTGGAAGAGATCAGTCGCGCCCGCGGGCAATCTGTCCAAACCCGGATCATCGATGTTCGGGACGAGCAGGCCGTCGAGCAACTGGCCGACGAGGTCTTCGCCCGCCATGGCAAGGTCAATCTGCTTTTCAACAATGCCGGTGTGCTGGTCGACGGCAAGAGCTGGGAACGCCCGATGCGCGACTGGCGCTGGAGCTTCGAGGTGAACGTCTTTGGCGTCGTCCACGGCATCCGCGCGTTCGCGCCGCGCATGCTCCAGCAGGGCGAATGGGGACGCATCGTCAACACCTCCTCTCAGGGCGGGCTTCTCGGCGGCGGCGCTTTCATGGGGCCTTACCAGGCCACCAAGCACGCCATTACGGCGCTTACCGAAACGCTGTATGCGGAACTGGCGTTGGAGAGCAAGCTCATCACAGCTTCTGCGCTTTGCCCAGGCGAAGTCGCGACCGCCATTTTCGAGTCCGATCGACTGCGGCCCGAGACAGAGCGCAATCGGCTCGCGAGCGAGAACGAGCGGCAGTTCCACGACGCCGTGAAGGGCTCCATCGCCCAGGGCTTGACGCCCGACGCTTTCGCCGCGCAGGTCTTCGAGGCCATCGAGGCCGGCAAGTTCTGGATCGTGCCGGGCGACGGCTTCAAGCGCGCCTTCGAGCTTCGGACCCACTGTGTGGTGGAGGAGCGGCTGCCGCCGTCCGGCGACGAGCTCAGGCGCGCGCTGATGCAGTCGTCCAGTGAGTAGCGTGCGAGCTCTGCGCCGCCTGCAAGAGCGGCGAATGTCTCGGGCGACGTCCGAGCTTTCCTAGATCGCGTGCTGCGCGCGGCGGTCTCCCGTCTCGGGCGTCGCCGCTTTCCGGTGCGGCGCGGCAAAACACCCGTAAAATGCGCCGCACTCGAACTTGGCGCCCACGAACAGACCATTCTCTTGACCGCACCGAACGTTTCCGCCGCCGACCGGCGCATCACGCTGTTCGCGCTGGCCGTGGTTGTATTGCTCAGCGCGCTCGACCAAACGGTCGTGGCGACCGCCATGCCGCGCATCATCGAACAGCTGCAGGGATTGTCGATGTACGCCTGGGTGACGACTGCATACATGCTCGCATCGACGGTCTCCGTGCCGATCTACGGCAAGCTGAGCGATCAGTACGGGCGTCGGTCGATACTGCTGCTCGGGGTGGGGCTGTTTCTAGTCGGCTCGGCGGCATGCGGAATGGCTGGGGAGTTCGGCGATCTTCCGCTGCTTGGCGGCGGAATGACGCAGCTGGTCGCGTTTCGCGCCGTGCAGGGCCTCGGCGCCGGCGCGCTGATGACCATGTCGTTCGCCGTAATGGCGGATATGTACTCGCCGCGCGAGCGCGGCCGGCTGTTCGGCGTGTTCGGTGGGGTGTTCGGGCTGGCCGGCGTGCTCGGTCCTTTCGTCGGCGGGTTCTTTACGGATCACGGCGGCTTCGCGCTGTTCGGACGGGAGATCGAGGGTTGGCGCTGGATCTTTTATGTGAACCTGCCGCTCGGTCTCGGCGCGCTGTTCATGATCCTGCGCCGCATGCCGGCCCTGCAGCCGGCGCGGGCTGAGGCCGTGCGCATCGATTTCGCGGGCGCCGCCCTCGTCGTGCTGACCGCCGCGCCGCTGCTGCTCACGCTCACGCTTGGCGGCGTGCACTACGCGTGGGATTCGGGGCCGATGATCGGCTTGCTGGCGGCCACGCTTCTCGGGCTGGTCCTGCTGGCGGCGGTGGAGTCGAGAGCGCCGCAGCCGATGATTCCGCTGCACCTGTTCCGCATCCCGGCGTTTCGCAGGACGGCGCTCGCCACGTTCGTCATGGGCATGGCGTTCCTCGGCCTGGTGCTGTTCATGCCGCTCTACATGCAGGTCGTGCAGGGTGTGTCCGCGACGTACAGCGGGCTCGCATTGCTGCCTCTCATGGGAGGGATGATCGTCACCGTCGTGTTGTGCGGCCGGCTGGTCACGCGCACCGGACGTTACAAGGCCTACATCATCGGCGGCGGCGTGCTGCTGTTGGCGGGAGTCGTCGCGCTGATCAACATCGGGCCGGACACGACGCCGGGCGATCTTGCGTGGCGTCTGCTGCTGACCGGTGTGGGCCTCGGACCTGCGCAGACGCTCTTCAGCCTGGTGATGCAGAACGCCGCGCCGCAAGCAGACGTCGGAGCCGCCACCGGCATGTCTCAGTTCAGCCGCCAGATGGGCTCCGCCGCGGGCGTGGCCCTGTTCGGCGCCTTTCTCACGCATGGCCTGCTCGCCGACTTGCCGAGATACATCCCGCTGGCGCCTGGCGCCAGCGAGCAGCGCATCGACCTCGCCGATGTGCAAACACAGGCCATGGATGTGAACGAGATTCGCAAGCGAGTCGAACGAGCGATGGAGGCGCGCTATGACGCCATAGAGCGCGCTCATGCGGGTGATCGGGCGGCCGAGCAGGACATCCTGAGCGATCCTCGTCTGCCAGGCTCGATCAAGGAAGCGCTGCGCGACGGAGGCGTGCGCTCACGCGTGCAGAGCGAGCTGCAGCTGCGCGCCGATGTCGTCGAGCGCGAATTGGGCGCCGGCGAGCAGGGGCGTGAACGACTGATGCGTGCGTCTGATCTGCCCGCCGCATTGAAGGAGCAGCTCGCGCGCATTCCCCGTCGTGCATTCGAAGACCCACACGCATTGCAGAAGGTTTCCCAGCTGTTCCGTGCTGCGCTCCTCGCGCAGGAAGATGCGCTCGTGGCCGTGCGCACCCAAGAAGCGCTGCAAACGGCGCGCGCCGAGCTGTCCGTGTACGCCGAGCAGTTGGTGCAAGAGACCCACCGGGGCTTGAAAGCGGCTTTCGCCGGCGCCGTCGTGCACATGCTGCAACGCGCGCTGTGGGTCGTGATCGCGGCGGTGGCGATCATGCTCTTCATCCCCGAGCTGCCGTTGCGCGCCCGTCCCGCCGCGTGAGCGGAGCGGGCCGGATCTTTCGGCGGCCTATTTCTTCTTCTTGCTGGCTCGTTTGCGCGTAGCGGTCTTGCGTCCGGCAGTTTTCCTGCGCGGCGCGCTCTTGCTCTTGGCGCTCGTCTTGCGGCGGCTCGCCTTCTTCCTGCCGGCGGTCTTCTGCGGCGGAACCTGGTCTCCTTCACGGCGCGCCTCGGATAGACCGATGGCGATGGCCTGCTTGCGGCTGCGAACCTTCCTGCCCGAGCCGCTGCGCAGCGCGCCGCGTTTGCGCTCGCGCATCGCCCTCTCGACCTTCTTCGAGGCCTTCTTCCCATAGCGTCGCGTCGCCATGACTTTGCTCCTGTCGATAGCGACCCTCATCGTCGGGCCGCGTGGCGGTTAGTCCGGCGCTGGAACGTCCAGTGTAAAGGCGCGGTTCCGACGATCGCCGTCCGCCGCGCGTATCGGATTGCAAGGCCGGGAGCGAGCGGCCATGCTCTGGCCCGCGCGGTTGCGCATCATCAAGGTGGAGAATTCAGATGAACGCGCGCTGGATATTGGCTGCAGGCGGGTTGCTCGTCGCACTTGCCACGATGGCCGGGGCGTTCGGCGCTCATGCGCTGCAAGGGCGTCTTGCGCCGGAGCGTCTGGCGATCTACGAAACGGCCGTTCGCTACCAGTTCTACCACGCGCTCGGGTTACTGGCGCTCGGCGTGCTCGCGCGGTCCCTGGAGACGCCGGCGCTGCGTTGGGCTGCGCTGCTGGTGATCGCGGGCGTCGTTGCGTTCTCCGGCAGCATCTACGCGCTGAGCTTCGGGGCGCCTCGGCTGCTTGCGATCGTGACGCCCATGGGCGGCGTGCTGCTGATCGCCGGGTGGCTCGTGTTCGCCGTGGCGGCGACCAGAGGCGGTTAGCGGAGCTGGTCGAACCGCTTCCCTCTGTCAGCCATAGATCAGCGCCGGCTGGCGCTCCTCGCGCCAGGAGTCCTCGTCCGGTTGCGTGAGTACGTCGAGATCCTCGGGCGCGGCGCTCGGGTCGTCCACCCACTCGCGCAG
>Ga0079224_100002987_pt1 | contig 21017 bp, 19 predicted proteins | sample Stecom2015_FD_80414 | JGI IMG/M metagenome (GOLD analysis project Ga0079224, IMG submission 80414) | Agricultural soil microbial communities from Utah to study Nitrogen management - Steer compost 2015 | ecosystem: Environmental > Terrestrial > Soil > Agricultural land | place: USA: Utah...
CGCGGGCGGACTGATGCTCGCCTGGTGCTGCGACCTGATCGTCGCCGCATCCGGCGCCCGGTTCCGCGATCCGACGCTGGAGATGGGCGTGTGCGGGGTGGAGTTCTTCATGCATCCCTGGGAGGTCGGCGTGCGCCAGGCCAAGGAGTGGCTCTTCACCTCCGACTGGCTGACGGCCGAGGAAGCGAAGGCGCTCGGCATGGTCAACCGCGTCGTGGCGGATGCCGACCTCGCATCCTTCACGCTCGACCTGGCCGCGCGCATCGCCCGCAAGCCGGCCTTCGCGCTCAAGGCCACGAAGGAGGCAATCAACCACGTGCAGGACGTGCAGGGGCGCCGCAATGCGATGATGCACGTCTTCAGCCTGCACCACCTCTGCCATGCCAACAACGAACTGCAGTGGCAGATGCCGGTCCATCCGGACGGTCTGCCGCCGAAGGTGCGCGAGGCGTTCATGAAGGGCCGGGCCGACGGGAAGTAGCCGACGGCCTGACCCGCCCCGCCGGGTGCGCGCCCGGCGGCGGCGCCCGGCGCCGGCTCAGATGCGCCGCTCGCGTCCGGCCCAGTAGCGATCGCGCAGCGGCTTCTTGTAGAGCTTGCCCGTCGGCAGGCGCGGAAGCTCGTCGGTGAAGTCGACCGAGCGCGGGCACTTGATGCTGGCGAGATGCCGGCGGCAGAACTCGATCAGCTTCGCCTCGAGTTCCGGCCCCGCGGCCACGCCGGGCATCGGCTGCACCACCGCCTTGACCTCCTCGCCGAGATCGTCGTTCGGCACGCCGAAGACCGCGGCATCGGCCACCGACGGATGCGTGACGAGCAGGTTCTCGCACTCCTGCGGATAGATGTTCACCCCGCCCGAGATGATCATGAAGGTGGCGCGGTCGGTGAGGTAGAGGAAGTTGTCCTCGTCGACGTAGCCGACGTCGCCCACGGTGCTCATGGTGCCGTCGGGGGACCTCGCGTCGCGCGTGCGCTCCGGATCGTTGAAGTACTCGAACGGGGTGGCCGTGCGGAACCAGATCTCGCCGGGCGTTCCCTTGGGCACCGGCTGCATGTTCTCGTCCAGGATGTGCAGGTCCCCGAGGAGCACCCGCCCGACGGTGCCACGATGCGCGAGCCATTCCTGCGAGTTGCAGGCGGTGAAGCCGAGGCCTTCGGTCGCGCCGTAGTACTCGTGGATGATCGGCCCCCACCACTCGATCATCTGCTCCTTGACCTGGACCGGGCAAGGCGCCGCCGCATGGATCGCGATCTCCAGCGACGAGAGGTCATGGCGTTCCCGGTCCTCCGGCGGCAGCTTCAGGAGCCGGCTGAACATCGTCGGCACGAGCTGCGTGTGGGTGATGCGGTACTTCTCGACGAGCGCGAGATATTCGCGCGGGTCGAAGTGCTCCATGATCACCGAGGTGGCGCCCGCCCGGATCGCCAGTCCGACGGCGGCCTGCGGCGCCGAGTGGTAGAGCGGCGCGGGCGAAAGGTAGACCATGTCCTCGCGGTACTGCCAGAGCTTGTCGAGGAACACGTAGAGCGGCAGCGGGACCGACGGCGGCGTGTCGGGCAGCGGCCGCAGGATGCCCTTCGGGCGTCCGGTCGTCCCGGACGAGTACAGCATGCCGACGCCCAGGTACTCGTCGGCGATGGGCGTATCCGGCATCTCCGCCACCGCTTCGTCCAGCGGGACCATCGGCGCGTCGCTCGCGTCGCCGTCGACGATCAGGCACAGCTTCACGCGCGGACACTGCGCGAGCGCCTGTCGCGCGACCTCGCTGCGCGAGCGCGAGGTCACCAGCACCTGCGACTCGCTGTTCTGCAGGATGTAGGCGAGCTCGTCCGCCTTCAGGTAGGAATTGACGGTGGTGTAGTAGAGGCCCGAGCGGTCGCCTGCGCTGCAGCACTCGATGAATCGTTCGTTGTTCTCCATGAAGATGGCGTAGTGGTCGAAGCGCTGCAGGCCCTGCCGGCGCAACAGGTGCGCGAGGCGGTTACTGCGCCGCTCGAGCTCGCCATAGCTCACCGCCTTGCCGGTCCCGGCCATGATGAAGGCCGGTTTGTCGGGATTCGCCCGTGCCTGTCGGGATGGGTACATCGTCTCCTCCTGCCGCTTGTATGGCGTAGGGCCCGGCCGGCCCCCGTACGGGCCTCAGCCGGGTGCGCGCACCAGGGCGAGCTGCCGGGCCTGCGCCACCAGCTCGCCCCGGGAATCCCAGAGCATGCCGTCCTCGACCATGCGTCCGTCGACGAGGTCGCGGGTGCGGAACCGGCCCAGCATCCAGCCGGGCGCCGGCCGGCGCCGAACGTGCACGGTGAGCTCGAGCGTCGGGACCCAGCCCACGACGCCGAGCAGGCCGAAGATGGCCGGCGGGAAGGCATCGGCGAACAGCACGGCCGCATGGCTGTCGGGCTCCCGCCCGTCGCGCAGGCGGATCCAGCCGGTCACCTGCGCCCGTCCCGCCTCGCCGGCGCGCGCCTCCCGAGGATGCAGCCGCACCTCGATGCGCTCGAGGATCGGCAGCTCGATGCCCTGCTGCGCGCCGGATCGACCCACGCACGCCTCGGGGGGCGGAATCTCCGGCGCGGGCACCGTCAGCCGGGCGGCGCCCGGCTCCCCGAGCGCGCCGAGCGCGGCGACCACTTCCAGCCGGGGCTTGCCCTCCTGCGCCAGGGTGGCGCGCGCGGTGCTCAGGCTGCGGCCGCTGCGGATCACGGTCGCCTCGACCTCGCAGGCGACGTCCGCGCTGCCGGGACGCAGGTAGTGCGCCGTGATGGACAGGGGATCGGGATGCTGCGGCACGAGCCGCCCCATGGCGGACATCGCGAGCGACATCAGGTAGCCGCCGTTGGGATTCGTGCCGATGTTCCAGGCGGGATGCACGTGCCCGGTCCAACGGCCCTCGGGGCCGGGCTCCAGGCGGGTTTCGTCGTCGAACAGGCTCATGAGTCAGGTCATGGGGAGTCTTCGGGGGCCCCGAGGATAGCGCCGGCGGGCGGACGCGCCCCGGCGCTCATATCCCCAGCTGGCGCGCGGCCAGGTCCTTCATGATCTCCTCGGATCCGCCGCCGATCATCATCACCTTCACCTCGCGATAGATCCGCTCCGAGCGCGTGCCCCGCATGAAGCCCATGCCGCCAAGGATCTGCACCGCCTGGTCCGCGCAGAACTGCATCGCCTGCGTCGCCTGGATCTTCGCCATGCAGGTCCGGGCGGCCAGCGCGGCCGGATCGCCGGCCCCGCGCTGCACCCGCCAGGCGAGCTCGTAGACGAAGGTGCGCGCGGCCTCGATTCGCATCGCCATGTCCACGAGCTTGTGGCGGATGACCTGTCGCTGCGCGAGCGGCGCGCCGAATGTCACCCGGTTGCGCGCCCAGTCGAGCGCTTCCTCGTAGCAGACCTGCGCGTACATGCATGCCGACGCCGACATGCCCAGCCGCTCGGAATTGAAGTTGTTCATGAAGACCCTGAAACCCTGGTTCTCGACCCCGACCAGATTGGCTGCGGGCACGCGGCAGTTCTCGAAGCGCAGGTGCGCCGTATCCGATGCCCACCAGCCCATCTTCTTCAGTCCGGTGCGCGTGAGCCCCGGCGTGGGCGCCTCGATCACGAGCGCCGAGATGCCGTGGGCACCGCCACGGGCGGGATCGGTACGCACGGCGACCGTCAGCACGTCGGCGCGCATGCCGGAAGTGATGAACACCTTCTCGCCGTTCACGACGTAGTGGTCGCCGTCGCGCACCGCGGTCGTCTTCAGCGCCGCGACGTCCGAGCCGCCGCCCGGCTCGGTGATCGCGAGGGCGGCGATCCGCTCGCCGGCGAGCACCGGCGGGATGACGCGCCGCTTCAGCTCGTCACTGCCGTGGGCGAGGATCGGCGGCAGCGCGATCGAGTAGGAGTGGAGCGAGGCGGCGACGCCTCCACAGCCGGCACGGGCGAGTTCCTCCGACACGATGATCCGGTGGAAGATGTCGGCCGGCGTGCCGCCCAGTTCCTCGGGATAGCCGATGCCGATCACGCCGAGCTCGGCGATGCGCCGGTACAGCTCGCGCGGAAAGGTTCCCTCCTCGTCCCAGTCGTTCACGTGGGGCGCGATCTCGCGCGCGACGAAGGCGCGCAGCGATGCGCGGAACGCCTCGTGCCCGGCGTCGAAGTAATGGGGCTGGGGCGGCAGTTCCATGCGCTCAGGCATTGCGCGCCATCAGGCCACCATCGACGGGAATGACCGCGCCGGTGATGTAGGACGCCGCCGGCAGGCAGAGGCTCACCGTGACATGCGCGACCTCGTCGGGCCGGCCGTAGCGGCGCAGCGCCGTGCGCCGCTTCGCGAAGATCGTCTTGTGCTCCCGCGGGATGCGGGCCGTCATCGGCGTGTCGATCGGGCCCGGGCAGATGCAGTTGACCGTGATGCCCTCGGGGCCGAGCTCGACGGCCATCGAGCGGGTGAAGCCGGCGACGCCCGCCTTGGCCGCGGAGTACGCGCTGTGGCCGGCGGTCGCGCCCAGCGCCTCCGTCGATGCGATCAGGACCACGCGCGCCGCATCGGACCTGCGCAACCAGGGCAGGGCCGCTCGCAGGAGTCGTGGCTGGGCGCCCAGCATCACCGCCAGCGCACGTTCCCAGCGCTCCTCGTAGTCGGGATCGTCGATCGGGGTGTGGAGGGAGATGCCGGCGTTGCTCACCAGGATGTCGAGGCCGCCCCAGTGCTCGGCCGCGGCGGCCACGCCGGCGCGGACCTGCTCCGGATCGGAGACGTCGAGCGGGAAGGCCTGCGCCCTGCCCCCGTTCGCGCGGATCGATTCGGCCACCGCCTCGAGCCGTTCGGCCTGGACGTCGGCGATGGCGACCCGGGCGCCCTCGTCCGCGAACACGCGCGCCGTGGCTTCGCCCATGCCGCCGGCGGCGCCGGTCACCAGCACCGCGCGGTCGCGCAGCGAGCGGCTGAGTTTCGCGGGCAATGTCATCCGACCGTCTCCTCCATGCTTGCCTGCGGCGGAGCATAACCCGCCCCGGGCCCGCTAGTCCCGATCGGGTGAACGGCGCATCGCCCAGGCGAAGAGCAGCGCGCCCGCGACGAACATGGGAATGCACAGCAGCTGTCCCATGGACAGGCCGAGGGCGAGCAGGCCGAGGAACGCATCCGGCTCCCGGGCGAACTCGGCGAGGAAGCGAAGCACCGCATAGCCCATCAGGAACAGGCCCGACACGCTGCCGGCGGCGCGTGGACGGTGCGAGTACCACCAGAGCAGGACGAAGAGAAGCAGCCCCTCGCCGGCGAACTGGTAGAGCTGCGAGGGATGCCGCCCGAGCGCATCGCCGGCCTGCGGGAACACCATCGCCCAGGGGCCCTCGGTGGGTCGCCCCCAGAGCTCGCCGTTGATGAAGTTGCCCAGACGCCCGGCGGCAAGACCGATGGGCACCAGGGGTGCGACGAAGTCGATCACGTTCCAGAATGGCTTGCCGCGTCGCCGGCAATACAGCCAGACCGCCAGGATCACGCCCAGCAGGCCGCCGTGGAAGGCCATCCCCCCCTGCCACACCGCGAGGATCTCGAGCGGATGCGAGAGGTAGTAGCCCGGCTTGTAGAAGAGGACGTAGCCGAGGCGGCCGCCGATGACGACGCCCATCGCCCCCCAGAACAACAGGTCCTCGAGCTCGGGCGGCGCGAGATGCGCGCGCGCGGAGCGCCCGGGATCGCGCAATCGCATCCGGCCGAGGAAGTAGAAGGCGGCGAATGCGACGAGGTACATGAGGCCGTACCAGCGCACGGCGAGCGGGCCGATCTGGAACGCGATCGGGTCGAACTGCGGATGGACGAGCATCGGGCTCCTGCGGATGCGCCGAACAGCGGGCCGGCGAGGAGCCGCCAGTCTACCCTTCGCCCTCGATTCCCAGCGCCTCCAGCATTCGCGCGAGCGCACCGGAGGCGGCGCCGGGTCTCCAGGCGAGACCGATCCGGATGCGGGGCGCGGCATCGTCGAGCTCGCGCCAGGCGACGTCCGCGCCGCCGCGCCGGATGCTCTCGGGCACCAGGGCCACGCCGAGGCCGGCGCCCACGAGGTTCACCAGGGTCGGCATCTGGATCGCCTGCTGGCCGATCACGGGGCTGCGACCGGCCGCCGCGTAGTAGCCGAGGATCTCGGCATGCAGTCCGGGCGCCTTCTCCCGGGGAAACACCAGGAGCGGTTCCTCGGGCAGGTCCGCCGCGCCGAGGCGCGTGCGGGGGACGCGCGCCTCGAGCCGGGCGGGCATGGCGAGCACGAGGCGCTCGGCATGCACGGGGCGCCAGGCGAGCGGCGCCGGCGCCGGCGGCAGCACGAAGCCGGCGTCGAGCCGCCCGTCGGCGAGCGCGACGAATTGCTCGTCGCTGGTCGCCTCGTTGAGCACGAGCTCGATGCCGGGCCAGCGCTCGCGCAACTCGCGCACGAATCCCGGCAGGAAGCTCGAGCCCGCGGGCGTCACGAAGCCCACGCGCAGGCGCCCCCGTTCGCCGCGCCCGGTCGCACGGGTCCGCTCCAGGCCCTCGACGAGCGCCGGCAGCAGCAGCGCCAGGGTCTCGAGCAGCGCGCGGCCGGCCGGGGTGGGCACCGACGCCTGGCGCCCGCGATCGAGCAGCCGCGCGCCGAGCCGCGATTCGAGCGCCTTGACCTGCATCGACAGGGGCGGCTGCGAGATACGCAGCCGCGCCGCCGCCCTGCCGAAGTTGCCCTCCCGCGCGACGACGGCGAAATACGCGAGTTGGCGCAGGTCGACCCCGCGCCAGCGGGTGGAGAGCTGGTCCAGCGCCAGGTCGAGCCGCGCGAGCTCCTCATCGGCCGCGGCCGCGCCGGCGAGGTCCTCGAGCCCCTTGGTCGATTCGTGCTTCGTATCGATCACGCTTCGATTATATATTTCCCAAGAGCTTCCAACGCGGCGTAGGATCGAACCCGATGGCGCCCGCGCTCGTTCGCTGCGGCGCCGCCTTCCGGCTGACGACCCGACGAGGAGGACGTCCCCATGACCCGCAAGCTCCGCTCGGCCAACATCACCGAAGGTGTCGCCCGCGCGCCCAACCGCTCCATGTACTACGCGATGGGCTACGAGAAGAGCGACTTCTCGCGCCCCATGATCGGCATCGCCAACGGCCACAGCACCATCACTCCGTGCAACTCCGGGCTGCAGGTCCTCGCCGACGCCGCGGTGGCCGCCGTCAGCGAGGCCGGCGGCAATCCGCAGGTCTTCGGCACGCCGACGATCTCGGACGGCATGTCGATGGGCACCGAGGGCATGAAGTACTCGCTGATCAGCCGCAAGGTGATCGCCGACTGCATCGAGACGTCGGTGCAGGGCCAGTGGATGGACGGCGTGCTGGTGATCGGCGGCTGCGACAAGAACATGCCGGGCGGCATGATGGGGATCCTTCGCTGCAACGTCCCGGCCATCTACGTCTACGGCGGCACCATCAAGCCGGGGCGCTGGAAGGGCAAGGACCTGAACATCGTGTCGGTCTTCGAGGCCGTCGGCGAGTTCTCGCGCGGACGCATGAGCCAGGAGGACTTCGACGGCATCGAGCGCCATGCCATTCCCGGCACGGGCTCATGCGGCGGCATGTACACCGCCAACACCATGAGCTCCTCCTTCGAGGCGCTCGGGATGAGCCTGCTCGGCTCGTCGACCATGGCCAATCCCGACGCCGAGAAGCGCGAGTCGGCCGCGGCGTCGGCGCGGGTCCTGGTCGAGGCGGTCCGCAAGGACATCAGGCCGCGCGACATCGTCACGCGCGAATCGATCGAGAACGCGGTGTCGCTGATCATGGCGACCGGAGGCTCCACCAACGCGGTGCTCCACTACCTCGCGATCGCGCACGCGGCGGGCGTCGAATGGACCATCGACGACTTCGAGCGAATCCGCCAACGCGTCCCGGTGATCTGCGACCTCAAGCCCTCCGGGACCTGGCTCGCCACCGATCTCCATGAGGCGGGCGGCATCCCGCAGGTGCTCCGGATCCTCCTCGAGGCAGGGCTGCTCCATGGCGACTGCCTGACCATCACCGGACGCAGCCTGGCCGAGGAACTGGCCGACGTGCCCGCCCGGCCGCGCGAGGACCAGAAGGTCATCTTCCCGATCGAGCGGCCGCTCTACGAGAGCGGCCATCTCGCCATCCTCAAGGGCAACCTCGCACCCGAGGGCGCCGTGGCCAAGATCACGGGCCTGAAGAATCCGGTCATCACCGGCCCGGCCCGCGTGTTCGAGGACGAGCAGTCCGCGCTGAAGGCGATCCTCGACGGCGCGATCAAGGCGGGCGACGTGATGGTGCTGCGCTACCTCGGCCCGCGGGGCGCGCCCGGCATGCCGGAGATGCTCGCGCCCACCTCGGCGCTGATCGGCGCCGGGCTCGGCGAATCGGTGGGACTGATCACGGACGGCCGCTTCTCGGGCGGCACCTGGGGCATGGTCGTCGGGCACGTCGCCCCCGAGGCCGCGGCGGGTGGGCCCATCGCCCTGGTCCAGGAAGGAGACTCCGTCACGATCGACGCCCGGCGGCTGCTCCTGCAGCTCGATGTCGACGACGGGGAACTGGAGCGGCGACGCGCCGGCTGGCGCGAGCCGGCCCCGCGCTACACCCGGGGCGTGCTGGGCGAATTCTATCGGCTCGCGGGCTCGGCTAGCCGGGGAGCCGTGACCGACGACGGCTGACGCACGCCCGCGGGCGCCCGCCGGTCCTGGTCAGCGCGAGGCGCGCTTGCGGCCCGGCGCCTTGAACTGTGCGGCGACGCGTTCGCGACGCGCGCGGTCGGCGTCCTCGTGCTGCTTGTGCTTGTCGAAGCCGAAGCGCGACTCGATCACCTCGAACCAGATGAATGCCACCGCCAGGGGCGAGAGGATCCACCACCACGAGACCTCGGCCAGCGGACCGAGCTCGAACCATCTCGCAATGAGCAGCGCGACTCCGATCCAGACGAGAAACATGAATGCACTCCTGTGCCGAGGCGTAGGGAACCCTTCCGAATTTGCCCAATGACGGGACCTGGCGCGGCAACCGCCCGCCGGGCGGCGGCTTGAACTGGGTCAACGGCACAAGGGGCGGCGGCGTTATAATTCCCGCTGGACCCACTTGGAGCAGAGGGCATCGATCTCATGAAAGCGATCATTTCCATCGCGGTGGCTGCCAGCCTCGCGACGCTCGCCGGCGGCGCCCATGCAGACGCCGAGCTCGCCAAGAAGAAAAATTGCATGGCATGCCATGCGGTCGACAAGAAACTGATCGGCCCCGCCTACAAGGACGTCGCCGCCAAGTACAAGGCGGACGAATCCGCGGTCCCGAAACTCGTCGAGCACGTCCGCAAGGGCAGCGTCGGCATCTGGGGCCAGATTCCCATGCCGGCGAACCCGCAGGTTTCCGAAGACGAGGCCAAGACGCTGGTCAACTGGATCCTCACTCTGTAACTCTATGTAAAACAAGGGCTTTCGCCTGAACTTCGCGTTCGGGCCGGCCTAGAATGGGGGCGTTCGCGCCCCCTTTTGTTTTTCAGGCAGGATCCCTCGACACACCACGCGCCGCGCCTGTTCCGTTCATCCGAACCAGAGCGCCGCCAATCCGCGGCACACGGCACCCGCCAGCCGCTGCCGATACAGTGAATACATTCCGCCGCCCCCGACGGGACGGCGGCTGTAAGCCTCCTCTTCCAGCCATCGAAGTTTTTTCCTCCCTGGCTGGTTTGCCCCGGTTCGTCCGGGGCATTTTTTTGCCCGTAGCGCCCGCCGGACGGCGGCCACGCCCCTCCTCGCCCCGGCGTCGCGGATCGGTAACATCCCCCATTCCTCGCGCTGAGCACGCGGGAGAGAATTCGTTGCCGGTGCGACCGTGACCGAACGCAGTCGACAAGAGCGCGGCGACCGAGGAGATTGCGCCACTTGTTCAATTTCGACATCCTGCTGCAGCAGGTCCTCAACGGTCTCGTGCTTGGCAGCGTCTACGCCCTGGTGGCGCTCGGCTACACGATGGTCTACGGCATCCTGCAGCTGATCAACTTCGCCCATGGCGAAGTGCTGATGATTGGCGCCATGGTCGCCTTCACCGTGCTCCAGATCCCCGCCGTCGCCGCCCTGCCGGGCGTCCTGCAGATGGTGGTCGCGCTGCTCGCGGCGATTCCCGCCTGCGTGCTCCTCTCGCTCGCGATCGAGCGGCTCGCCTACCGCCCGCTGCGAAACGCTCCCCGGCTCAGCCCGCTGATCACCGCGATCGGCATGTCGATCGTGCTGCAGACGCTCGCGATGATCATCTGGTCGCCCAATCCGCATTCCTTCCCCGAGCTGCTGCCGACCGAACCCGTCGCGATCGGTGGCGCGTCGCTCGCGCCCAAGCAGCTCCTGGTGCTTGGCGTGGCGGCGGTGATGATGGCCGCGCTGAGCCTCATGGTGAACAAGACGCGGCTCGGCCGGGCCATGCGCGCGACCGCGGAGAACCCGCGGATCGCGGGGCTGATGGGCGTCAACGCCAACATGGTGATCGCGCTCACCTTCGCGATCGGCGCGGCGCTCGCCGCGGTCGCCGGCCTGCTGGTCGCGCTCAACTACAACATCGTCCATTTCTCGATGGGCTTCATCCCCGGCCTCAAGGCCTTCACCGCGGCGGTGCTGGGCGGCATCGGCAACATCACCGGCGCCATGATCGGGGGGCTCCTCCTCGGCGTGATCGAGAGCCTCGGCGCGGGCTACATCGGGCCGCTCACCAACAACTTCTTCGGCAGTCACTACCAGGACATCTTCGCGTTCATCGTCCTGATCCTCGTGCTGCTGCTGCGACCGTCCGGCATCATGGGCGAGCGCGTGGCGGACCGGGCCTGAGATGATCCGCAGCTTCTTCCCCGGCCTGTCCGGCAACCCCGTCGCCGCGTTCATCGCGACGGCCGTCGTGGGCGTCGTGCTGCTCGCGCTGCCCCTGGTCGCCGGCGAGGTGCTCGGCAACTTCTGGGTCCGGATGATGGCGATGGCGCTGCTCTACGTGATGCTCGCGCTCGGGCTGAACATCGTCGTGGGCTTCGCCGGCCTGCTCGACCTCGGCTACGTCGCGTTCTACGCGGTCGGCGCCTACATGTATGCCCTCCTCGCCTCGCCCCACCTCGCCGAGCAGTTCGAGTGGATCGCGCGGATGTTCCCGGACGGCCTGCATGCCGACATCTGGCTGGTCGTGCCCCTGGGCGTCGCCATCGCGGCATTCTTCGGGGTGCTGCTCGGCGCGCCGGTGCTGAAGCTGCGCGGCGACTACCTCGCGATTGTCACGCTCGGCTTCGGCGAGATCATCCGGATCTTCCTCAACAACCTGAACGCGCCGGTCAACATCACCAACGGGCCGCAAGGCATCACGGGCATCGACCCGATCCGCATCGCCGGCGTGCCCATGCCGCGCTCCGTCGATTTCCTCGGCCTCACGCTGAACCGGCTCCACCTGTACTACTACCTGTTCCTCGCCCTGGCGATCGCGATCATCATCGTGTCGATCCGGCTGCAGGATTCCAGGATCGGCCGGGCCTGGATGGCGATCCGCGAGGACGAGGTCGCGGCCAAGGCGATGGGGATCAACACCCGGAACATCAAGCTGCTCGCCTTCGCGATGGGCGCCACCTTCGGCGGGGTGGCCGGATCGATGTTCGCCGCCTTCCAGGGCTTCATCTCGCCCGAGAGCTTCGTGCTGATGGAGTCCATCCAGATCGTCGCGATGGTCGTTCTCGGCGGCATGGGCCACGTGCCTGGCGTGGTGCTCGGCGCGATCCTGCTCTATGCGATCCCGGAGGCCCTGCGGGTGGTCGCCAAGCCCTCGCAGATCTTCCTGTTCGGCGAGGAACTGATCCCGACCGAGGCCCTGCGGATGCTGCTGTTCGGCGGCTCGATGGTGGTGATCATGCTGATCCGGCCCAAGGGCCTCTGGCCGCCGCCTCGCCACGGCGAACGCGCCCCGGTTCCGGGCGACGGTGGCGACGACGGGACCGGCGGCGGTGGCGCGGTCGACCTGCCGGCCGGCGTGATCCCGGGCGGCGCGGCGCCGGGGCCACTCGCGCCGGAGCGCGGGTGAGGGAGCGGGAGATGGCACCGGATACCGCGCCGGAAGCGGACGTGATCCTCGAGGTCTCGGGCGTGGACAAGCGCTTCGGCGGCCTGCAGGCGCTCTCCGACGTCGGCATCCGGATCCGTCGCGGCCAGATCTACGGCCTCATCGGGCCGAACGGGGCGGGCAAGACCACCTTCTTCAACGTCATCACCGGCCTGTACGTGCCCGATGCCGGCAGCTTCAGCCTGTGCGGCCGGCCCTACCAGCCCAGCGCGGTCCACAAGGTGGCCGAGGCGGGCATCGCCCGCACCTTCCAGAACATCCGGCTCTTCGGCGAGATGACCGCGCTCGAGAACGTTGCCGTCGGCCGTCACGTGCGCACCCGTTCCGGTGTCTGGCGGGCGGTGCTCAAGACGCCCTTCGAGCGCCGCGAGGAAGCCGCGATCCGGGATCGGGCGCGCGAGCTGCTCGCCTACGTGGGCATCGAGCGCTTCGCGGACTACCAGGCCAACACCCTTTCCTACGGTGACCAGCGTCGGCTCGAGATCGCCCGCGCCCTGGCGACCGACCCGCTGCTTCTCGCGCTGGACGAACCGGCCGCCGGCATGAACGCCACCGAGAAGCTCGCCCTGCGCAAGCTCCTCGAGCGCATCCGCGGCGACGGGCGGACGATCCTGCTGATCGAGCATGACGTGAAGCTGGTCATGGGCCTGTGCGACCGTGTTACCGTGCTCGACTACGGCAAGGAGATCGCCACCGGCACGCCGGCCGAGGTGCAGGGGAACACGGCGGTGATCGAGGCCTATCTCGGAGCGGGCCATGCCTGAACCCATCCTCACCGTGCGCGGGCTCGCCGTCGCCTACGGCGGCATACGGGCGGTCAAGGGGATCGACCTGGACGTGCACGAGGGCGAGCTCGTCACCCTGATCGGCGCCAACGGCGCGGGCAAGACGACCACGCTCAAGGCCATCACCGGCATGCTGGCCCCCACGGCGGGAAGCATCGAGTACCAGGGTCGCTCCATCGTCGGGCAGCCCCCGTTCCGGCTGGTCGAGCAGGGCCTTGCGATGGTCCCGGAGGGGCGCGGCGTGTTCGCCCGCATGAGCATCCTGGAGAACCTCCACATGGGCGCGTTCACCCGTCGCGACCATGCCGGCATCAGGGACGACATCGACCGTCAGTTCGCCTCCTTCCCCCGCCTGCGCGAGCGCGCCACCCAGCTCGCGGGCACCCTGTCCGGCGGCGAGCAGCAGATGCTCGCCATGGCGCGCGCGCTCATGTCGCGCCCGAAGGTGCTGCTGCTCGACGAACCGTCGATGGGCCTCTCGCCGCTGATGGTCGAGAAGGTCTTCGAGGTCGTGCGCGAGGTGGCGGCCCAGGGTGTCACCCTGCTGCTCGTCGAGCAGAACGCGAAGCTCGCCCTCGAGGCGGCCGATCGCGGCTACGTCATGGAGTCGGGCCTGGTCATCATGTCCGGCCCGGCCGACGAGATGCTCGACGACCCGCGCGTGCGCGCCGCCTACCTCGGAGAGGAGAACGCCGCCTGAGGCGGTGCGCCACGTCCCTCCATGCTCGGCATCACCGACTACCCGGCGTTCGCCGCCGCCGTTCTCGTCTTCCTGATGCTGCCGGGTCCCGGCACCTTCGCGGTGCTCGCCTCGGCCGCGCAGGGCGGACTGCGCGGCGGCTACGCGTCGCTCGCCGGCATCATCGCCGGCGACTTCATGCTGATCGTGCTCGCGCTCGCCGGCGTCGCCGCCCTGATGCAGGCGCATCCCGTGCTGTTCCGCGCGGTCCAGTACCTCGGCGCGGGCTACATGGCCTGGGTGGGCCTGCAGCTGCTGCTGCGGCGGCCGGGCAGCTTCGACGGCGGCCTGCTGCTGCGCATCGACCACGGGCGCTTCTTTCGCCAGACCTTCCTCATCACCCTGATCAATCCCAAGGCCATCATGTTCTACATGGCCTTCTTCCCACTGTTCATCGATCCGCAACGCTTCCAGGGGGCAAGCACCTTCGCGCTGATGGTGGCGACCATCATGGCGCTCACGCTCGCCTACGGCTCAGTCCTGATCCTGGCGGGCAACGGCCTGGCCCGCACCCTCGGGCGCCATCCGCGGCTCGCGTCGATCGGTTCGAAGCTGGCTGGCGCGGGACTGGTGTACTTCGGCTGGCGGCTCGCGACGGACTGAGTCCCGGCGGGGAGCCCGGCGGCCGGCCGCCCGCGAAGCCGGTTCAGCCCTTCCAGCGCCTGGCGATGGAATCGAGCGCGCCGGAAAGGATGCTGGCGTCGACGCCCAGCGCGACGAAGCAGGCGCCGCAGTCGATGTAGTACTTCGCGAGCTCGCTGTCGCCGCAGATGATGCCCGGCGCCTTGCCGGCGGCGCGAACCCGGCGCATGGACTCGCCGATGAGGCTGCGGACCCTCGGGTGGGCCGGCTGTCCGAGCAGGCCCATGGACGCCGACAGATCGGCGGGGCCGAAGAAGATGCCGTCCACTCCTTCGGTCGCGACGATGCCGTCGAGGTTCTCGATCGCGGTCATCGTCTCGACCTGTACCAGCAGGCAGACCTCGTCGTTCGCTTCCTGCAGGTAATGGGGCCGCCGGTTCCAGCGTCCCGCGCGGGTACCGCCGGCGACGCCGCGAATGCCCGCCGGCGGGTAGCGCGTCGCGGCGACCATCCGGGCCGCCTGCTCCGGCGTGTCGACCATCGGCACGAGCAGGGTCTGCGCGCCGATGTCGAGCATCTGCTTGATGAGCACGACGTCGCCGATGGGGACCCTGACCACGGGGTGCGAATCGTAGGGGGCGATCGCCTGCAGCTGCGAGAGCGTCGTGTGCAGGTCGTTCGGCGCATGCTCGTTGTCGATGAGCAGCCAGTCGAAGCCGGCGCCCGCCGCTATCTCGGCCGTGTACGGACTGGAGAGCCCGAGCCACAGCCCGTAGCGCAGCTCGAGCGCCTGCATGGCGGCCTTGAAGGGATTGCGGGGGGCGGGCGTGTTCATCGTCGTCGGCTCCTGGGTGTCCCGGGCATTAGACGAACTCGCCCCGGGCGCGTCAAGCGGGGGCGTGCTCGTCGGTGCTCGTCGCCGCCGCGGGAAGCGACGCGCGCTCCTTCGCGCCGATGCAGCGCGCTACGAGCTCCGCGCAGGCGACGGGCTGTTCCATCGGCACCAGGTGACCGGTGGGCAGCTCGTGCCAGTTGGCGCCGAACAGCCGCCGGTTGCCCCGGCGGCCGACCATGTCGGTCTCGCGCGACCGCGATCCCGCGATCATGTGCACCGGTATCGCGCCGTGCGCGCGCAGCGCCCGGAAGGCGGCGTATACCCGGTGCGCGGGCAGGTGCGCGTAGATGTCGCGCTCGGCCTCGCGCGCGATGCGCAGCGACAGGGCGCCGTCCTGTCCGACGGCAAGCCCATGGGCGAGGAAGTCCTCGAGCACGCCGGGCGCCCAGTCGCGCACGAAGGCCTTCGACGAGAAGTACTCGCGCGCCTGCTCGCGCGACTGCCAGCGGTCGCGGCGCCGCGCCGCGACAGGAGCGGGCCCGCCGCGCGTGGTCAGGCCGGCCAGCCTGAGCGTCTCGAAGGCGCACTTGCGCCATCCGACGACGATGGGGGAATCGATCAGCACGACCTGGCTGACGTGGCCCGGCAGCCGGGCGGCGGCCATGAGCGAGAGGTAGCCGCCCATCGAATGTCCCACCAGGCAGATCGGTCCCGCCCGCTCGGACGCGCGCCGCACCTCGATGATCACTTGCCGGGTCATCTCCGGCCAGCGTAGCCGTGGGCGCAAGCCGGCGGGCGTATCGAGCGCCGGCGGCGCGATCACCTCGGCATATCGACCCAGCGCCTCCAGGAACTGGCGATAGCTGCCCGAGGGGAAGCCGTTGGCGTGAAGGAAGACGACGGTTGGATGGTTCACGTTGATTGCCGTTACACGATTGGCGCGCGGTTCCTCGACGGGCGCTTCAGGCCACGCGGGCGGCATCGGCCGCCGTGACGAAGGCGTCGGCGAAGAAGGCGTCGGGCGCGAGGCCACAGCGCTCGATGAAGTCGGCGCGCGCGGCGTCCACCATCGCGGGGGCGCCGCACGCGTAGACCCTGTATCCGGAAAGGTCGGGCAGATCGTCCATCACGGCCCGGTGCACGAAGCCGACGCGCCCACGCCATGCGTCCCCGGGCAGGGCGTCGGACACGACGGGCACGTAGCGGAACCGCGGGATCGTGGCCGCCCACTGCCCGGCCAGCTCGTTCATGTAGAGATCGTGCGGGCGGCGCCCGCCCCAGTACAGCGCCATCGGGAGATCCCGGCCCTGCGCGATCACCTGCTCCACGATCGCCTTGATCGGCGCGAAGCCGGTCCCGCTCGCGAGCAGCACGACCGGGGCGACGTCGTCCTCGCGCAGGAAGAAGGTGCCCATCGGCCCTTCGAAGCGGAGGATGTCGCGCACCTGGACGGCCGGACTCGACGCGCCGAAGAGCGCATCGGTGAACCGTCCGCCGGGCAGGTGCCTGACGTGCAGCTCCAGGGTGTCGGACTGGCCGGGCGGGGTCGCCATCGAGTAGGAGCGCCGGGTTCCGTCGCGCAGGATCAGCTCGATGTACTGGCCGGCGAGATAGCGCAGGGACTGCCCCGCCGGCAACTGCAGGCGCAGGACGACGACGTCGGGCGCGACCCGTTCGATCGCATTGATGCGGCAGGGCAGCTTGCGCATGGGGATGTCGCCGACACCGGCCACGAGCCGCGCCTCCACCACCAGCGGCGAACGGGCGCTCGCGCAGCACATCAGTGCGAATCCGGCCGCCCGCTCGTCGGCATCGAGCGCGGAGGGCGCATGCGGGCCCTGCTCCACCTCGCCTTCGAGCACGCGCGCCTTGCAGGTGCCGCAGATGCCGTCCTTGCACCCGTACGGCATGACCACCGCCTCGCGCAATGCCGCATCGAGGATGCTCTCGTCGGCTCCCGCATCGAACTCGCGGCCGCTCGGCAGTACCCTGACCCTGAAACCCATCGTCTAAGCGTTCCTGCTCCGTATCATTGCCGGATCACTCCGGTCCATCATTATCGCCCGATGCGCAAATCCTCCCTGCGGCCGGTGCTGCCGCGCCGGCTGCGTCGCCCGCGCCTGCTGCTCGTGGGCTGCGGCGACGTCGGCGGCCGGCTGGCGCAACGCCTGCTGGCGCGCATGGGCGATCGCTGGAAGGTGATCGGCACTGCGCGCAGCGAGGAGTCGCTCGCCGCGATCCGCGCGCTCGGCGCCGTGCCGATCGCGATCGACCTCGACGCGCCCCGCTCGGCCCGACGCATCGCGGGCCTCGCCAGTCGCATCGTGCACCTTGCGCCGCCCCAGCCCGCCGGGCGCACGGACGCGCGCAGCCGGCGGCTCGTCGCGGCGATCGGCGGCGCGGCGCGTCCCGGCGGGCGCGCCACGCTGGTCTACTGCGGCACGACAGGGGTCTACGGCGACGCCGCCGGCGCGCGCCTCGACGAGACGCGTCCGGTCGCGCCGCGCAGCGAGCGCGCCCAGCGTCGGGCCAGCGCCGAGCGCCAGCTGAGGGCACTGGCCCGGCGGGGAATGGCCCGCGTCGCCCTGCTCCGGGCGCCGGGCATCTACGCCCATGACCGGCTGCCGACGGAGCGCCTGCGCAGGGGAACGCCGGCGATCGTCCATGCCGAGGACAGCTACTCCAGCCACATCCATGCGGACGATCTCGCGCAGCTGCTCTGGCTCGCGCTGTTTCGCGCCGGCAACTGCCGCGCCTACAACGCAGTCGATTCCGCCGAGATGCGCATGGGCGAATGGTTCGACGCGGTCGCCGATGCCACCGGCCTGCCCCGGCCACCGCGGCTGCCGCGCGAGTCCGTCCGGGAGCAGGTGTCGTCCGCCCTGTGGTCGTTCCTGTCGGAATCGCGCCGGATCTCGAACCGGCGCATCCTGCGTGAGCTGCGGGCGCGCCTGCGCCATGCGGATCCGCGCCTCGCGCTCGCCGAGTTGCGGGCCGCCGCGCCTCGCGCCGCTGAACCGACTTCCGCGCAACCCTCGATATGCCTGGTGCCGTTGAGAGGAGTCGAACCTCCGACCTACTGATTACGAATCAGTTGCTCTACCAACTGAGCTACAACGGCGAATGGGGGCAGATTGTAGCAGACCGCCCCCGGCGTTCAGGCATGCCGCGGGCGGCGCCGGACGGCCATTCTGACCGGCCCCACCCGGGGCCGGTTCCTGCACGGAGCGGCCATGGCCCTGCCGGATCCGTCGACCCTTATCGAGCTCGCCCGGGCGCGGCTCGAGCCCTGGTGGCCGTTCCTCTGGTCCGCCGCGGTCGCCATCGTCGTGGGCGGGGCGATCTACCTGGTGGCGGTCTGGGCGATACGGCGCACGCTCGGCCGCAAGCCCGGCCCTCGGGCCTTCCTGGAACGGGCGCGCGCGCCGGTGCGCCTGATCGTGCCGCTCGTCCTCATCCTCTCGGTCGCGGGCACGATGCCCGCCGACAGCGGGTTCGCGGCGGCCCTTCGGCACTGGCTCGTCATCCTGCTGATCCTGCTGATCGGCTGGCTCGGCCTGCGCCTCGCGGACGGCTTCCAGCGCGCGGTGGAAGTGCGCTGGCCGGTGGACGTCGTCGACAACCTGCAGGCCCGCGCGATCCGCACCCAGTCGCTGGTGCTGATGCGCACCGTCAAGACGGTGGTGATCCTGCTCGCGCTCGGGGCGGTGCTCACCACCTTCCCCTCGATTCGCCAGCTCGGCGCCAGCGTTCTCGCCTCGGCCGGCCTCGCCGGTCTCGTCGTGGGCTTCGCCGCCCGCCCCGTGCTGGGCAACCTGATCGCCGGATTGCAGATCGCGCTCACCCAGCCGATCCGCATCGATGACGTGCTCATCGTCCAGGGCGAATGGGGACGGGTCGAGGAGATCCGCGGCACCTACGTCGTGATCCGGATCTGGGACGACCGCCGACTGATCGTTCCGCTGCAGTGGTTCATCGAGAATCCCTTCCAGAACTGGACGCGTCGATCCGCGCAGCTCCTCGGCACGGTGACGCTGTGGGTGGACTTCCGCCTTCCCCTGGCCGCCCTGCGCGAGGAGCTCGCACGGCTCTGCCGCGACGATCCCGACTGGGACGGCCGCCTGGCCCTTCTGCAGGTGGTCGAGGGCGGGCCCCAGTCGATGCAGCTGCGCGCGCTGGTGAGCGCCGCCAGCTCGGGCCAGGCCTGGGACCTGCGTTGCCGCGTGCGCGAGGGGCTGATCGCCTTCATCGCCCGCACGAACCCGGAGTGCCTGCCGCGGCTGCGCGCCGAGATCGACGAGGGGACGCCGGCGACCGCCCCGGCAGGCGAAGACCCGCCGCGAGGCTCGTTCACGCACGATCCGTCCGCGGACGGCAGGCAGCCCGGGCCCATGTAGGCGACAATTCCGGTTTGCCCGGTGCTCGCGCCGGGCGTTCGCTTCGCATTCACCGGAATCCAAGAGGAACCCATGCCCGTCTATCGCTCAAGGACATCCACCGCCGGCCGCAACATGGCGGGGGCGCGCGCGCTATGGCGCGCCACCGGCATGAAGGATGGCGACTTCACCAAGCCGATCATCGCGGTGGTCAACTCCTTCACCCAGTTCGTGCCCGGCCATGTCCACCTCAAGGACCTCGGCCAGCTGGTCGCGCGCGAGATCGAGGCGGCCGGGGGCGTGGCCAAGGAGTTCAACACGATCGCGGTGGACGACGGCATCGCGATGGGACATGACGGCATGCTGTATTCGCTGCCGAGCCGGGACATCATCGCCGACTCGGTCGAGTACATGGTCAATGCGCACTGCGCCGACGCGATGGTGTGCATCAGCAACTGCGACAAGATCACGCCGGGCATGCTGATGGCGGCGATGCGGCTGAACATCCCGGTGGTCTTCGTCACCGGTGGCCCCATGGAGGCCGGCAAGACCCGGCTCGCCGAGCACAAGGTCGACCTGATCGACGCGATGGTGATGGCCGCGGACCCGAAGGTGAGCGACGCGACGGTCGCCGAGGTGGAACGCTCGGCCTGCCCCACCTGTGGTTCGTGCTCCGGGATGTTCACCGCCAACTCGATGAACTGCCTCGCCGAGGCGCTGGGCCTGGCGCTGCCCGGCAACGGCACGGTGGTGGCCACCCACGCCGACCGGCGCCGGCTGTTCGAGGACGCCGGCAGGCTGGTGGTCGAACTCGCGCGTCGCTACTACGAGGGCGAGGATGAATCGGTGCTGCCGCGCTCCGTCGGCATGAAGGCCTTCGAGAACGCGATGACGCTCGACATCGCGATGGGCGGCTCGACCAACACCATCCTGCACCTGCTCGCGATCGCCCAGGAGGCCGGCATCGACTTCACGATGAAGGACATCGACCGCCTGTCGCGTTCGGTGCCGCAGCTGTGCAAGGTCGCACCGAACACCCCGAAGTACCACATCGAGGACGTGCACCGCGCGGGCGGGATCATGGCCATCCTCGGCGAGCTCGAGCGCGCGGGCCGGCTGCACACCGATGTGCCGACGATCCATGCGCCCACGCTGAAGGATGCGCTCGAGCAATGGGACATCATGCGCAATCCCTCGCCCGAGGTGCAGACCTTCTACAGGGCCGGGCCGGCCGGTATCCCGACGCAGGAGGCGTTCAGCCAGGACACGCGCTGGCCCTCGCTGGACACCGACCGCGCCGAGGGCTGCATCCGCTCCATCGAACATGCCTTCTCGCAGGAAGGCGGGCTCGCGGTGCTGGTGGGCAACATCGCGCCCGACGGCTGCGTGGTGAAGACCGCGGGCGTCGACGACGCGCTGCTGGTGTTCGAGGGACCGGCCCATGTCACCGAGTCGCAGGACGAGGCCGTGGAGCACATCCTGGGCGACAAGGTGAAACCGGGCGACGTCGTGGTCGTGCGCTACGAAGGACCGCGCGGCGGGCCGGGCATGCAGGAGATGCTCTACCCGACCTCGTACATCAAGGCGAAGGGCATGGGCAAGGCCTGCGCGCTGCTCACC
>Ga0079224_100002988_pt1 | contig 21015 bp, 19 predicted proteins | sample Stecom2015_FD_80414 | JGI IMG/M metagenome (GOLD analysis project Ga0079224, IMG submission 80414) | Agricultural soil microbial communities from Utah to study Nitrogen management - Steer compost 2015 | ecosystem: Environmental > Terrestrial > Soil > Agricultural land | place: USA: Utah...
AAGCGACGGCGTGGTGCGTTCGCCCACGGCGTGACCTCGGGCGCGGCAAGCACGCGCCGTGCGCGGCCGGCGTTCCGCGATCCCGCGGGCCGCGTTGCGTTCTCCCCAACCCGACGCAGCTTCTCGCCGTGGAAGAGCCCATGGCGACCTGGCCGCTGTCCGTCGGCCTGTGTGTCTTCGTCGGGTCTGCGCTGCTGACGGGGATCCTCGGCGTGCGGCTGTCGCGGGCTGGGGACGAGCTGGCAGATCGTACCGGTCTGGGGGAGGCGGTGTTCGGTTCCGTCTTCTTCGGCGCGGTGATCTCGCTGTCCGGGATCGTGATGACGGCGACGGCGGCGGCCGAGGGACACACGTCGCTGGCATACAGCAACGCGGTCGGCGGCATCGCCGCACAGATCCTGGCGCTGGCCGTCGCGGATGTCGCCTACCGCAAGGCGAACCTCGAGCACGCGGCGGCGTCGATGCCGAACGCCGTGTTCGCGGTGCTGCTTGGCTGCCTGCTCTGCATTGCCCTGCTCGGCAGCCTCTCGCCCGACATCACGCTCTGGGGGATCCACCCGGCGTCATTCGCATTGATCGGGGCGTACGCCTTCGGCGTGCAGCTCGTCCGGCGTGTCCAAGGGGACCCGCAGTGGCACCCCAAGCTCACCAAAGAGACCGTTCAGGACGCGCCCGAGGCGGGTTCGGGGCGCTCGTCGCTGCGTCTTTGGACGGATTTCGCGCTGTCGGGCGCTGTCGTCGCCGGGGCGGGCTGGGGCATCGCGCGAGCGGCGGCGTCGATCGTCGAGCACCTCGGGCTCGAGGCCAGCTTCGTCGGCGCGGTCTTGATGGGCCTGGTGAACGCCCTGCCCGAAGCGGTCACGGCGGTGGCGGCGGTCCGGACGGGCGCCGTCACCCTCGCCGTCGGCGGTGTCATGGGGGGAAATACCTTCGACGTGCTGAACCTGGCGATCGGCGACCTGGCGTATCGAGAGGGATCGCTCTTCCACGCGGCCAAGCCCGACGACCTGTTCGTGACGGTGACCGGTCTCTTGATGACCCTGATCTTGCTCGGCGGGCTGCTACGGAGGGAGCGCAAGGGCCCTTTGGGCATCGGCTTCGAAGGCGTGGCGCTCGCGTTCGTCTTCGGCGCGATGGTGCTCGTCACGCTGCTGTGACGCCGCCGCTCGCTTGCGTCGGTCGCTCAAGCGAGCGGAGGTTCGGCTGCCGGACCGGTCGATTGGTCGAGCTCTTGCTCGACCTGCTTGAGCCGCCGCTCGATCACGAACGGACCGAAAGGCAACAGGCCGCCCAGCAAGATCAACCCGGCGCGCGCCGCTGGCCAGCGAGCGGCTGTCACCGCCGGACCAATGGCCAGCGCGAAGGCAACGAAGAGCACGCCATGGATCCAGCCCACCACCTTGACCGGCATCGGGTTGTCCGCCAGGTACTTCAAGGGCATCGCGATGGCGAGGAGCACCAGGAACGACACCCCTTCCAGGATGCCGAGCACGCGCAGTCTGGTAATCGGCGACTTGAACATGCCGCTTACTTTGAGCCAACGGCAGGGGACGTCAACGCATCGGACGCGGCGGCCGCCTGGCGTCAGGTCCTTGCCGGCGGCTCGTGCGTGGGGCGTCTGCGGCCGGGGACTCCGGCGAGCCGCGCCCGCTCCGGCGGTGTCGTAGCTTGAACGATCGATCGGGGTCCGCGGCGCGCCCGGGGGCGGCCGCGCGCTGGGGCGACGCCGAGCTGGCTTCGACGCGGATGGGGTACTTCAGCAAACGCTCGATTTGGCGCAGCAGCGCTTGCTCCTCCGGATCGCAGAAGGAGATGGCCGTGCCCTGGCTGCCCGCGCGCCCGGTGCGGCCGATGCGGTGCACGTACGTCTCCGGCACGTTCGGCAGGTCGTAGTTGATGACGTGGGAGACGCCTTCGACGTCGATCCCGCGCGCGGCGATGTCCGTCGCGACGAGCACCGGCATCGTACCTCGCCGGAACCCGTCCAGCGCCCGTTCGCGGGCGTTCTGCGACTTGTTGCCATGAATCGCGGCCGACTGGATGCCGGCCTTGCACAACATGTCGGACACGCGGTTGGCGGCGTGCTTGGTGCGCGTGAACACCAGGGCGCGTTCGATGTCCGCGGCGCGCAGCGTGCGCTCCAGCAGCGCTCGCTTGTCGAGGCGCGGGACCATGTACACCGACTGGCGGATGCTGGGCGCTGCGGTGGTCTTGGGCGAGACCGCCACCTGCACCGGATCGCGCAGGATCCGCGCGGAGAGCTCCCGGATGGGCGCCGGCACGGTGGCGGAGAACAGCAGCGTTTGCCGCTGCGCCGGCAGCGCGGCGATCACCCGCCGCACGTCGTGGATGAAGCCCATGTCGAGCATCCTGTCGGCTTCGTCGAGCACGAAGACCTCCACCGCGCTCAAACTCAAGAGCCTCTGCTGCAGCAAGTCGAGCAGGCGACCGGGCGTCGCCACGAGCAGGTCTGGCTTGCGCTCCAAATCGCGCTCTTGCCGGCGCTGAGCGACCCCGCCGTAGAGCAGCGCGCACCGCAGGTCGCCATGGCGCCCGTAGGCTTCGGCGCGCTCGGCGATTTGGCCCGCGAGCTCGCGCGTCGGGGCGAGCACGAGCGCCCGGATCGCGCCGGTGCGGCCTCGCTTTCTCAGGTGGTGCAAGATCGGGAGCAGAAACGCCGCCGTCTTGCCGGTGCCCGTCTGTGCGCACGCGAGCAGGTCCCGGCCGGCCAAGACCGCGGGGACGGCGTCCCGCTGCACGGGCGTGGGCTCGACGTAGCCCTCTTGTTCGACCGCGCGCACTAGCTCGGCAGAAATCCCGAGCGCAGCGAAGGCGTGCCCCTTGCCCGCTGGTTGAGCGGCGGCCGGGTTTGGGCCGCCGTTGATGATGTTTTTCAAAGTAAATCCTTGGTCGATTACAGCTGCGCGAACCGGTCCGAAGCTCGACCGAGGTTTCGGATCCCCTGCAAGGAAGCAGGACGCGCCGGGCGCCACGCCCGTGTCGAAACGGTGGTGGCAGATGGATGGGTTGGTCGCGTTCAAAGCGCTGATCGTCCGCCGGTCCGGGCCCCAAAATGGGATCCTCCGAGCCGGCCCCCGATGCACGGGCAGCCTCTGCTCGGATCACGGCTCGGCCTTACTTCACAGCGAAGAACGCGCGGATCAGCGTAGCGGTCTCGTCTTTTCGGGCTGATGGGTCAGGAGCGGTACTCGGCGTGGGCGACGTAGCGGAGCACCCGCTGGCAGCTCGCCGAGCCGGTCTGGCCAACGCAGGGGTCCTCTCCCTCGAACTCGTTCTTTCCAGCACGCAGGGCGTGCAGGACCTCGGCGGTGATGTCGTGCCCGCCCTCTTTGCAAGCGCGGTCGCCGCACGGCAGGACGAACAGCGCGCGGGCGTGTTCCACGACGACACGGCGAATGTGCGTCGACTCCAGGAGCTTCGTCCCGGCGCGCCGTTCTTCGATGTTCATGTCGAGTTGAGCCAGCTCCGGCACGATCGAGCTGAGCGCGGGGGCGGCTTCTTCACGGCGACGCCGCTCAGCCACCCGTTCTGCGATCTCACGTCCGCGACGGTTCATTGGGCCTCCTGAACGAACGGCTCCGGCCAGCGCTTCGACATGCTTCCTCCTGATGGAGCGCGCTGGCGGGAGCCTGGTGGACTCCACGCGGAACTGCGCGCAGGGACGACTTCGGCGAGAGGGCCCAAACTCAACCAGCCGTCGGGGTCGGAATCAGGACCGGTTGGAGGGGATCCCCAACCTGGAGTTCGCCAACCGTGGCCTCTTGCCTCACGCAAGGCAGCGAGCGGCAAGGCCGGGCTGGGCGAACCACTTCATAATAGTGCAATTTGCCGGACATGCAACCCGCCTGCCAAGAAGCGCCAGGTTCTCGATAGTTAGACCCTCGTCTCGCCGCCATCGCGGCACCCGGGATCGATCCGCGCGCGCCGCGAGCCGTTTGAACGCCCTTGTTTCACTCAACCATTGGAGCGGCCGTTTGGGTCCTGATGAGCCTTCTAACACCCGGAAATGAGACGCATTTCCGGGATATTTTTGACGAGTATAGAAGGCCCAAAAGCGCCCAGCCCCTGCTCCAAACGGAGCCGTCTCGTTCCTCTGCCGCAGAGCGCTCGCGGTGAAGGGGGGCGGAAATCCTTGCCGGTTGTCGGCCAAGGCGGGTTGGGCAGATGCGAGCCATCGGTCAATTTCATGGGTTGGTACAAGGGCTGCTGATCAAAGCACTGGGCCCGCGCGCGGAGGTCGACGATCTGGTGGGCGACATCTTCGTCCGCGTGTTCGAGAACGCAGGTCGCGTGCGGTCGGCGGAGGCGTTCCGCAGCTACGTCGTATCGATCACGATGAACACCATCCGCCGGGAGCTGCGCAATCGCCGGCGCGACGCGCGGCTCTTCGACTGGAGTGGGGGCGATCAGCTGGTCGAGCAGCAAGCGGGCGTGGATGATCCCGAGGCGAAGGCGGCGCTCTTGCAGCTCGCGCGTATCCTGAACGAGCTGTCGGCGACCGACCGGCGCGTGTTCGTCTTGCACACCCTCGACGGCATGGCGCTTCACAAGGTGGCCAAGGTCATGCAGATCTCCCACTCGACGGCCAAGCGCCGCTCGCGCCGCGCCGCGACCCACCTGCGAAAGCGCGTCAGTAGAAACGCCCTCTTGGCGGACTACGTCGCCCGCGACTCGGGCTGAGCCGGGCGAGGACCCGGTGAACGCTTCGGACGCGGTGGGCGCGGCAGCGTTCGATTCCATCCTCGACTTTCACCGCTTCGATCGACCGCTTCGCGGTTACACCAAAGACGGCGCGACTGGGAACGGCCTCCCGTTCCCGGGGCCCACCTTCCGGGGGCCGTGCCTGACCGGGCAGGCGTGCCGGATTTGGGACTACAATCTCAGCACGCTCGACGTCTATCTGAGGGAACGGCTCACGTGGCCGACCTCCGACAACAACAAGCTGCCCCTGACGGTCACGCACACCTTCTCGAGCGCCGTGTATGACGTCGGTGTGTGCGCCGAGATCCCGGGCGCCGGCTGGGATGACGAGAGCGACCGGTGTTCGATCACCTTCTTGAATCAGGCACTCGAGCTTTTGGGCGATGGCATCGGCAATGACAACGGCCTCTGTGAGTCGAACGAGACCTGCGTTTTTACGCCAAATTTCGGCGCCTATCAGGGGCATGGCAGCCGTCGCGTGCTCGAGGCGAACCTGTCGAGCGGTGGTCTCAGCGGCATCCGCCTCGAGGCCTACGAGGACAACGGGTACTAAAGGTGCGCCGCTGACGACCTCACGGGGCGAGCTCGCAGCCCTCACATTGGGGCGCGAACCAGTCGGAGAGCCCGGGGCCGAGGCGGCTCGAGCGGATCGTTACCACGCCGCCCGCCGCCGGGCTGCCGACCGCATAGACGGTGTCGCTCGCGTCCAGGTCGCTGCCGAGCTCGAACCGGCAGCGCTCGAATGAGAGCCGATGGTCGCCCTCGGGTGGAGGCTCTTCCGGGTCGAGCTGCCAGCGAACGTCCACCATGGGAAACACCCGATCGGCTTCCGGCGTCTGCTCGGCTTCGTCCTGGCGCTCGGACGCGATCAACGTGCTGTCGGTGACCTCCACGTCGTGAGGCATGGTCCAGTTGTTGTGCCGCTCGGTCGGGATGCCGAGCTGAAGCACCGAGTCGCTGATGCGGACCGAAGAGTCGAGGGCGAGCAGACGGAACGGCGGCGCGGTCATCGTGACCCGGCGCAGGACGACGCGGGAGTCTTCGGCGAGATCGATTTCGATGTCGCCAGTGGCGAAACGGGCGTCCTCGATCTCCACGTCGATGTGCCGCGTCTCCTCGTAGCCCGGGGTGTTCCCATCGATCCAGAGGCCCGTGGTCCCGCTCGAAGCCGTGGCGTCGAGCCCCCGCAGGCGCATGGAGCTGCCGCCGCCGTGCAAGCTCACCCCTTCGCGCCACAGGTCGTGGGCTCGGATCCGGCAGAGCGCCACCTCGCTGTTGGGCCCCACGGCGACGCCGTCGCCCGTGCCCGACTCGATCCGCACGGCCTCGACGACCGCCCGCAGGCGCCCCGGCGCCGCCGGATCCCCGGCGAGCGCGATCAGGTGGGCGTCTTCGAGCTCGAGATCTCGATAGGGGCCCTGGGCGTCGCGGCGGCCGTCCACCGAAACCCCTTCGATCAAGGTCGGGGGCGAGTCCTCGGAGCCCGAGTGCTGCACCCGCAACGTGATGTTGTCCGCAGGGGCCGCAGGCGGGCGGCGCAGGCGAGCGCCCCGGGCCGACAGCGTGGTGCCGGTGAACAGCTCGATCCCGCCGACCTCGTAGTCACCCGGAGCGAGCACCACCACCGCCGGCTCGAGCTCGCGAGCGGCGTCGAGCGCGGCCTGCAAGGGCGCGCTCTGATCCTCCGAGCTGCCGGCGCGCACGCCGAACTCGGCGTTCGCGTCGATGATCGCCGTGCGGTCGTCGTCTTCGATCACGAGCTCGACCGACGAGCTTCCCACCAAGGTCGCGCCCCGCAAGCTGGTGACCGTGAGCTCGACGACCTCGTCGGTCTCCGGCAGGTCGTCGTCGCCGATCCAGATGGCGACGTCCGCCACGGCGCTGCCCTGCTGCCAAGTCACGGTCCCTTCGACGACCTCGTAATCCGGATCGTGGCAGTCGTCCTGGGCGGTGACGCCGCGCACCTCGAGCAAGGCCGTCACGTCGCGCTCCACCGGGAGCTTCAGCTCGAGACCGAGCGCGAGCGAGCCGGCCCCTTCGCGCACCCGCAGCGGACCCTCGGAAAGCTCGATCACCGCCGTCTCGAAGACGACGTCGTCGAGCGGCGCGCACCCGATGAAGAGGCACGCCACCGCGGCGGCAGAGAGGCGCCTCGGCTCCGAGCTCCCGCTCATCGCCCCGCTGGCTGCCCGACCCGCTGCCGGAGGGCAGCGGCTTCGAATCCGTTGGGGTAGCGGGCGAGGTAAAGATCGATGGCGGCCCGCTCTTCCCGGACCCGCCCCAGAGCACGCAAGGCTCGGATCTTGCCAGCGAGCGCCTCGGGGGCCAAAGCGCCGCCGCGCGCCAGGTAGGCGTCGAAGGCCGTGAGCGCGGCTCTCGGCGAGCCCTGACCGAGCTCGAGCTTGCCCATCGTGACCAGCACGGTGGTGGCCTCGGGGCTGCCTGGGTGGTGTTTGCGGAGCGTGCGGTAGGCGCGCAAGGCGGCTCGTGTGTCGCCCCGTCCGAGCGCTCGGCGCGCCTGCTCCAGCAGCTCGGCCGCCGCCTTGGGCTTCTGCGCCTCCGCCGCCTTGCGGGCGGCGGGCGCCGGGCCGTGCGCGGCCGGATCGACGCTGCGCACCTGGCCGGCTTGGACCTCGACGTCGAGCGCCGCCAAGGTCGGGTCGCCCTCCGGGCCTCGCAGCGTCACCTTGTGTTTGCCCGCGGCGGTGAACACGCTGAGCGGCAGGTCGAAGGGTCCTTCGGCGTCCACCATCGCCTGCGCGAAGGCCGGGGCGGCCGCCAGGCGCAACACCCCGAGCTCGCGCCCTTGCCAGAGCTCGCGCGGGGCGACGAGCGCCAGCAGCCGCGCCTCCTCACCCCTTCCGATGATCTTGCGCGCGGGCGGCGCACCGGCGCGTAGATCGAGGCGTTGATGGGCCTGGAGCAGCGACGAGCTGTCATCCGTCACGCCGCGCACGGCGACCTCACCTTCGACGACGAGCACGCTCGTGGTGCCTGCCGCGAGATCACGCCGCAGCGCGAACGTCGTCCCCCGCGCCTCGGCGGTGACGCCGGTCGTCGCCAGCGTGAAACGGTGACCCGGACGGCGCTTCTCGAGCGTGGCGACGACCTCCCCGCGGACCACGCGCACCTGGACGTGGGCTTCGTCCAGCGCGTCGAGCAAGAGCTCGCTCTGCTCGCCCAAGCACACCGTGATGGCCGGATCGATGCCCAGACACCCGCGCCCGCGCCCGGTGGCGATGCGGTCCTTAAGCTTCAGCGTGGCGCGCTCGACCTCCGCCGGGCGCCCCTCGATGCGCAGCTCGCCGCTCGCGAACACCAGCTCCGAGCGGGCCACACGTCCAGTAACGGCGCCAGCGACGGCGGCCGATGGGGCGGGGTTGTTGGCGGCGGACGGGGCGCTCGGCGGCCGGCCCTGCCACCACAGCGCGGCGGCGCCCAGTGCGGTGGCGGCCGCGGCGACCCCCAGCAGCGGCGCCCGAGCACGGCGGCGCTTGGGCGGATCGCTGCGTTCACCTGGCGCGACCAGGCGCAGGTGGGGCGCGGGCTGGGTCTTGGCGCGATCGAGCACCCACTGCACGAACGCCGCGTCGGGTGGCGCGCCGTGCTGATCGAGCGTCGTTCGGGCGGCCTCGAAGAAGGCGAGCTCGCGTTCGGCGAGCGGCAGGGTTCGGCCGAGCTCTTGTCGGGTGCGCTCCTCGTGCTCGGCGAGGGGCTCGCCGCTCGCCCAACGCGACTGCAGCTCTTGCCAGGTGCGATCCATCGAGTCTTTCATCGCCCGACCTCGTCGACGCGGCTCGCCTCACGCTCGAGCAGACGCCGGAGCTGTTTGCGCGCGCGCACCAGCCGATCTTTGACCGTCCCGGGAGCAGCTCCCGTCAGCTCCGCGATCTCATCCACGGAAAACCCCAGCGCGTGCCGCAGCACGAAGGCCTCTCGACGGGTTTCCGACAGCTGCGGCAAAAACCTCTCCAGGTCGATGCGCGCGCCGTGGTTGCTGATCGCTGCGCTGCCCCAAGGGAGCTTGCCCGGCGTGAGCCAGCGCGCCAAAAGCTCGGCGCGGTTGCGCTCGCGCCGGTTCACCTGGAGCGCGGTGCGCGCAGCGATGCGGTCCGACCAGTGCTCCAGGCTGACGTCGAAGCGGAACAGCTCCGCGGAGCGCAGCACCTCGATCAGCGCGAGCTGCGAGGCGTCCTCCGCGTCCGCGGCGGCGCGGCAGATCAGGCGCGTCAAGCGCCGCACTCGGTGCGCCAGCCGCTCGACCACCAGCCGCTGGGCGCGCGGATCCTTGCGCGCCACGGCCCGCATCAGGTCCAGGTCGGAGCCCGGTTCCGGCGGGAAGCAGGGGTGCACACTTAATGATGGGCCCGATCGAGCCGAAGGGTCGGCGAGAAATCGGCGCCGGGTGATGGTTTTGTCACGGGGCGCGGACTTCGAAGCCGATTTCGGCTGCGGCCGCGAATGGCCACGGTGTCGCTAGCTCGTAAGTTTCGGGCCCTGTGACAAACCGCAGGCGACGCGGGAAGTACGCTCCGCCCAGGCTGGCCTCGATCGCCAGCGGGGCTGCCAGCCGGTAGCGGACCCGGCCGCCCACCAGCAGCCCGAGCCGCGGGAGCAGGGCGTCGTCCCTCTGGGCGACGCCGTCGGCGGGTTCGGCGTCCGTGCGCTGGACGAGCTCGAGCAAGAGCCGGAGCTCGGGTTCGAGCTCGAACGACGAGAGCTGGAGGCTCGGCCCCGTGCCGACGCCGATGAAGGTCCGCTCCGCCCGAAAGGCGCCGAAGTCCGTCTCGATCCGGGCCGGCAGGTGGCGTCCGACCACGGCCCGCCAGGACCAGGTCGATCGCCAGGTGAGCCCGAGGCTTGCGCTGAGGCCGAGCGTGATCGGCGCTTGCTCCACGAAGGTCACGGCGCTTGCGGCCACCGTGCTGCGCACGGTCCAGGGAGGGACGGCTCGATCGACGTCGATCGGATCGTGCGCGGCGGGGGAGGTCGCCGGGCCCGCCGGTGTCGCTGGCGGCGCCGCGGGGGCCACGACCTCCTCGACCGGACGAGAGGCGACCTCCAAGCCGTCGCGCAGCGCCGTGATCGCCGATACCAGGATACTGGCGACCGCCTCCAATGCGGCCGCGTCCTGCTCGAGACCGCCGGGCAAATGCCGCACGATCGCCCGATCTCGCGCCGGATCGATCACCACGAGCTCCCAGCGCTCCCGACGCTGCGTTCGCAGCACCGCAGCCAACAAGGCGCCGGGTTCGTGGCGCGCGCGCTCGATGAAGGCGCGGGTGTCCGCCGGCGCCGTCTCCAGGCCGAGCTCGATGGGCGTGTCGCGCAGCTCTGCCTCGAGCAGGGCGAGCAGCACGTCGCGCTTCGCCTGTCCTCCCTCAGCGACGATCAGCAGCCGAACACGCGTGCGCCGGGCCGGCGCGACGCACATGGACGGGCGCTCTTCGGGGGAACCGCCAGCGTCGGGCGGCTCGGCCGCGGCGAGATGGTTCGCTAAAAGCAGCCCCCCAACGAGGCACAGGCGGGCGCGCTGCAGCGGATCGGGCATCGAGCCCGGTCCATTTTTCGTTCACTTGGGTCGCGGCAGCAAGCGGGGAGTCGCGACGCCACGCGCAGGCGGCGGGCCTCAGTCCGCTCGCTCGACCGCGATGTCGGGCAGCGGCGCGGTCCCGCTGACCGCGTGGACCGTTCCCACGGGCATCGGAATGCCTTCGTGCAGAATGCGCCCCGGCGGCGGCAAGGGGGGGAGCGGTCCCGAGCGGAGCAAGCGCCGCAGCCGCAGGTAAGCCAGCCGGTGCCAGGCTCTTTGATAGCGACGCCCTACCACGCGAAAGCCCACGCGAGACCACCAGTTCGGGAAGTCTCCGGGCCGCCACCGGGCTTCGATGCGAAACACGACGTCGCCGCTTGGGTGGTGCTTGGTCAAGACGAACCACTCCGAGCCGCATTCGATGTGGCCCAACAAGGTATCGTACCGAAAGGCGAAGCGGCTTCTGGTCGCCTTCTGCTCGTCCTGCACGGACGTGACGCGCACACCGCACAGAAATCGGAGCCCGAGCGCCCGTAGCTCGAGCAGGAGCGAACGACCGAGCAGCGGCGTCCTTGGATCGTAGTGGGCCAGGACGATGCGAGGATCCGAGAACGTCAGTCGCGCCACCATCTCGCGAGCGCATTCGAAGGGGCCGTCTGGCTGCGGCGGGCCCTGGGGCTCCCGGGCGATGACGGCTTCGGAGTAGTAGTGGGCGAGCCTCGCTTCGTCTTCGGAGCATTCGAACAGGTTGGTCGGCCTGCGGTCGAGGCGTGCGAGCTCCTGCTCGACGCGCTCGAGGTCGAAAGCTCGTCCGAAGCACCACGGTGCTCGGGCCGGATCGTTCAATCGCCCTCCGCTCGGAAGGTCGGCGCGCTCGGGTCCTCGGCCGTGGCGGTCCGGCGAGCGAGGCGCTGAGTTTCGGCGTGGATGGGCCCGATCAAGCCCGAGCCGAACGTGCTGGCCACGGTCGATACGAAGTCCGTCCAGGTGTTCGTCTGCATCGACTCCCCGACGGCCAAGAAGCCGGCGAACATCGCCCGCGAGCCCGATCTGGCGCGGCTGCGGATGTGGAAGACCACGTCGCCACGGGCGTTGCGGTAGGCTCCGAACGTGATCCGGCCGGCCTCCGGGTGGCCCGGGAGCGTGGCGAGGGTGAGGCTCTGGGCGTCGGTGTGCACGACCCGCACGGCACAGCGCGGGGTGAGGGGGATGTGGACCCACAGCTCTTCGCCTCCGCGAAGCGGTCCCGTCTCGCCCGGCTCACGCTCGAAGCGCGCGAGCTCCGCCGGCGAAAACTCCCCGAAGCGCTCGCGGACCGTCTGCATCAGCTCACTGGGTCGCACCCGGCACTGGTCGATGACGGCCCAGTAGTCGCGCTGCAAGTATCGGCCGGCCCCGCGGGAAGCGGGGAGCAGCTCGAGGAGGCGTTGCGTGCGCTCGCTAGCACCCATGATACGCGTCCCGGCACTCGTTCGGGCTTGGGGTGCCGATGACCCAACCTGCTGCAAGATCGGCGCCGCTCACCGCTGGGGGCGCGACCAGCGGCCCCGCACGGCACCCCGCTTGCTTCGGCAGTCAGCATGCCAGGCGATCCCGACGTGAACCCCGCGAGCGAACGATCGGTCCACCCCGAGCCGCCGGTCGTTCGAGCGGAGCACGACGAAGACAGCTTCACTCGGGTGTTGGAGCAACAAGCGGCAAAGATCCCGTCCCAGTATTTCCTGTCGGCGGCGATCCTCGCCATGCTCGGCTCCGTCGCCTACGAAATCGCGGGCCGGCGCCGGGTGAGCCGGTTCATCGGCATGTGGCCGGCGCCGCTGTTGGTGATGGGCGTCTACAACAAGCTCGTGAAGGTGCTTGGCTCTCGCTAGAACCCTGCGGCGAAACCCGCTCCGCTCACTCACTCTGCCGGATTGAGCCCTGGCCCGCTCGGGCGCCCCGCGCCTTCGACCTCCGGATCCCCGTTGATGGGGACGGCAGCCGGGCGGGCCAGGTCCTGCAGGCTGCTCGAGGACAGCCCGAGCTCCTTCATCAAGGCGTCGACCAGCGGGGCCTGAGCCCGGTACCGGAGCGCGCTCGAGACGACGTTGTCGGCCAGGTTTCCGCCGCCGGAAGCGGTCGCAGCCCCGTTGCCGCCGCCCCCGCCGAGCCCCTCCACCTGCAGGATCTTGATGCCCTCGATGCGCTGCATCGGCTTGACGCTCTCTTCGATGATGCTCGGCATGGCCTTGATGAGCGCGAGCTTCACCTGCATCGCGATCATCTCGGCGGACAGGATGTTGTCGGCTTCGTGGATCTGGCGCTTGCCTTCGGCCTCCACGCGGTAGCGCTTGGCCGCGGCCTCGACGCGGAGGGTCTCCGCCTCGGCGTCGCCCTGGGCCGCGATCCGGACGCGCTCGGCGTCGGCGGTGGCCAGGGTGCGGACGGCGGCAGCCCGATCGTCGGCCGCGCGCTTCTCCGCGTCGGCGGCCACGGTGATGCCGATGGCGCTGCGTTCCGCCTCTTCGGCTGCCTTGACCAGCTCGATCTGCTTGGCGCGATCGGCGCGCTCGCGCTCCCGCACGGTGACGACGGCCTCCTCGGCCTGCACCGCCAGCGCCCGTGCCTTGTCGGCGCTGGCCTGAGCTTCCGACTGGCTCTTCGACTTCTCTGCGATGGCGATCGCGCGCTCCTGCTCGGCGAGCTCCACGGCCTTGCGCCGCGCGATCTCGGCGGTCTCGACCCGCTCGGTCTTGGCGATCTCGCGTTCCTTGATCTGGCGCTCCATGTCGATGCGTTGCTCGTCCACCGAGCGCTGCGCGTCGATCTCCGCCGTCTGGATGTTCCGCCGCGCGATGATCTCGCCTTGCTTGGCCGCCTGCTCTTTGCCGGCGCGCTCCAGGGTGATCTCGGTGGCCTGCTGGGCGCGGCGGATTTCGATCTCCCGCTGCTGCTCGAGCTTGGCGTACTCCTCCTCCCGCTCGATCTGCAGCTTCAACCGCTCGGCCTCGAGGTTCTTCTGGCGGATGGCGACCCCGGTGTCCTGCTCGATGTCGTTGCGTTGCTTGCGGCGCGTCTCGATCTGCTCGGTCAGGCGGGTCAGGCCCTGCGCGTCGAAGGCGTTCTTCGGGTTGAGGTACTCGAGGCTGGTCTGGTCGAGGCCGGTCAGCGACACCGACTCGAGCTCGAGCCCGTTCTTGAGCAAATCCTCGGAGACGGCGGCCTGCACCTTCTGCACGAAGTGCACGCGCTGCTCGTGCAGCTCTTCCATCGTCATCTCGGCCGCGACCGAGCGCAGCGCGTCGACGAACTTGCCCTCTACCAGCTCCTTGAGCGCCTCCGGGTTCATGGTGCGACGGCCGAGCGTCTGAGCGGCGTTGGCGATGGCATCTTCGGTCGGCTGCACGCGCACGTAAAACTCCGCCATCACGTCGACGCGCATGCGGTCCTTGGTGATCAAGGCTTGCTGATTGGCTCGGGTCACCTCGAGCTTCAGCGTGTTCATGTTCACCTGGATGATCTCGTGCAACACCGGGAACACCAACGCGCCCCCGTTGACGATCACCTTTTGCCCGCCAAAGCCGGTCCTGACGAACGACGTCTCCTTCGACGCGCGGCGATACATGCGTGTCAGGATGATCCCGACGATCATGATGAAGGCGAGCAGGACGCCGGCGATCGCCAGCTGATCGATGGGCAACTGTGTCATGGTGGTCCCCTTGGCTCTGCTCGTCAGTCGACGAGCTCAGGCATGGTGTTGCGGGTGGCACGGAAGAAGGCCCCGTGCTGGCTGATCAGGATCACGCTCGTCCCCGAAACGAACGCCTCGTCATCGCCGTCAGGCTCGATCATGACGTAGTGGGTCTGCCCGTGGGGATCGCGCAGCTTGGCCTGAGCGGGTGCGCCGCGGCGGGCCGTCCCGATGACCACCACGGCCACGCTGCCGATGAAGGAGCTGCGGGGCACGGCCGTGGTCTCGTCCTTCGGAAACACGCGCGCGAACAGGCCGCCGAACACACGCACCCCCGGTAAGGTGAGCGGCAGCACGGCCAGGGCCGCGACCCAGGCGGGCAACATGCTGCCGAGCCCTTGCAGCGCGACGTATTGCAAAAAGAGCCCGGCGAGCCCGAAGCTCATCAGAAAGAAGAGGAACAGGATGAGGAACGGGACTTTGCCGACGTGCAGCCAGGACAGCGCGCCCGCGAGCAGCGACCCGCCCGCCGCGCCGTCGAGCCCCGCATCGACGTCGACGTCCAGGTCAGCGTCGAGGTCGGGCAAGGCGCCGTCCACGAGCCCCGACAGGCCGCCTCCCAAGAGCATGCCGATGCCCTCGAGCAGACCGATGCCCAGCATCACCAAGAGCGCGACCGCGAACGGGAGGTTGGGCGCGGAAAAGAACTGCTCGAACATGACCCCAGCGCAGTCCCGCAGCTTATCACTCCGCGGGCCCAGCGGCCCCTGGAAACGAACGGAGGCGCTCCGCGCGCCTTCCGTTCCCCGAGTCCCCGGTCCTTGTCTCCCCGTCTCTTCGCCGCTCGTCGGGCCCGATTTCCGGCCCGATTTTCGGCCCGATTTCCGGCGACGGTCGACTCAGAGGGGGGCGGCCTGGGCGCCCCGGTAGCGACCGTACTGCTCGAGGTAATCGCCCCGCTCGAACTGGTCCGGGCTCAGCTCTCGGATGCCGCTGCTGCTCATTTCCAGCACGCGCGACGCCACGCGCGCCACCATGTGGCGGTCGTGGGTGACGAAGATCACCGTGCCCTCGAACTGGGCGAGGCCGTGGGTGAGCGCGCGGATGGACTCGAGGTCGAGGTGGTTGGTCGGCTCGTCCAAGAGCAGCACGTTCGGCTTCTGCAGCATCAACCGCACCAGAAGCAGGCGCACCGTCTCGCCGCCGGAGAGCACCTCCGTCGGCTTCAGGGGCTCGTCCTTGCTGAAGAGCATGCGCCCGAACAGCGAGCGCACGTCCTGCTCGTCCGTCTTCGTGTCGACCTCGCGCACCCAGTCGTAGGCTGACTGGCGCGACTTGGCGATGGACTCTCCGTGGTCCTGCGGCATGTAGCCGATGTTGGCCTCGTAGCCCCAGTCGATCGAGCCGGCGTCGGGCTTGACCTCGCCTTGCAGCATCTTCAAGAGCGTCGTCTTGCCGACCCCGTTCGGGCCGACGACCGCGATCTTGTCGCCGCGCACGACGCTGAGGTTCAGGGCGCGGCAGATCACGGTGTCGTCGAACTCCTTGGTCAAGGCGCTGACGGACACGACCTGCTTGCCGCTCGGACGCTTCTGCTCGAAGCGGATGAACGGGCGCTGGACGTTGCTGCGCTTGAGCATGACGAGCTCGGCCTTCTCGCGCTCGAGCTGCTTTTCGCGGCTCTTCACCTGGCTCGCGCGTGAGCCGGCGCGGAAGCGCTGCACGAACTCCTGCAGCGACGCGATGCGCTTGTTCTTGGCCGAGTTGGCGAGCTCGAGGTTGCTGCGGGCCTCGGCCTTGGCCTCGATCATCGCGTCGTAGTTGCCGTTGTAGACGATGATCGTCTCGTAATCGATGTCCGCTGTCCGGGTGGCGACGGCGTTGACGAACTGGCGATCGTGGCTGATCACGATCAAAACGCCGTTGTAGTCCTCCAAGAACCCTTCGAGCCAGCGGATGCTGGCGATGTCGAGGGCGTTGGTGGGCTCGTCGAGCAGCAGCGCCTCGGGTTTGCCGAAGAGGGCCTGCGCGAGCAGCACGCGGACTTTGTTGCCGCCGGTGAGCGTCGACATCGTCTCCGTGTGAAGATCGCTCGGGATGCCGAGCCCTTCGAGCAGCTCGACCGCCTCCTGCTCGGCGGTGTAGCCGTCTTCCTCGGCGATGATGCCTTCGAGCTCGCCCAGGCGGATGCCCTCTTCGTTCGAGAGGCAGTCGGCCTTGGCCATCAGAAACTCCTTTTCGCTGTGCGCGTGCCAGAGCCGCTCGTTGCCCATCATGACGACGTCGATGATGCGGTAGCTGTCGTAGCGGTACTGGTCCTGCCGCAGCACGCCGAGCCGGCGCGGCCGTTGCACGCTGCCCGCCCCGGGCTCGAGGTCACCGGCGAGGATCTTCATGAAAGTCGACTTGCCAGAGCCGTTCGGACCCGTCAGCGCGTAGCGCTCGCCGCGGTTGAACGTGACGTTGACGTTCTCGAACAGGATCTGCTCGCCAAAGTTCATCGAGAGGTCGTTGACGGTAATCATGGCGGGGACTCCATAGATCGACGCGGACCAAACCGGTCGTCGGGGGGAGGTGCAACCTTTGGCGCGGCCCGTGCGGGCAAGGCGCTGGCAGCGGCCGCAAAGGCGCAGCGGAGAGCCGTGTTTAGCAGAAGGGGCCGGTAGCTGCCAGTCCGGACGGGGTGACCCGTCGCCCGGCGCTCCGTTTCCGCGGGCGTTCCCCCGGTCGCCCCGGCTAGCCGGCGACAAGCGCTCGGATTTCCTGCGAGAAGGCGCTCGGGTTCGCCCCGGCGAGCGGGCTTCGCAGCAGGGCGAGCAGGGTCGGAGGCTGGGGGGGGCCGGGGTCGCTTGGGGGCGGTTCCGGCGGCGGCCGTCAACGTCGCGTCGCGCGCAGCCGGCGGCCCATCAAGAGCGCCATTTCGAGCGCCTGTTCATGGTTCAGCCGCGGATCGACGGCAGACTTGTAGGCACGCGCGAGATCGGCCTCTGCGAGGCCGCGCGCTCCCCCGATGCACTCGGTGACGTCTTCGCCGGTCAGCTCGAAGTGGACGCCGCCCAGGGTCGATCCGAGCCGCGCGTGGATGTCGAACGCTTGTTCGAGCTCGCTCAAGATGTTGTCGAAGCGCCGTGTCTTGATGCCTTGTGCGGTCTCCTCCGTGTTGCCGTGCATCGGATCGGAGACGAAAAGGACCTGCTGGCGCCGTCCGCGGACGGCCTCGATGAGCGGCGGCAGCTTGTCGGCGATCCGCGCTGCACCCATGCGATGGACCAGCGTCACCCGTCCCGGCTCGTCGTTGGGGTCGAGCGCCTCGAGCAGCGCGAGCAACCCATCCGCGGTCACCGATGGACCGATCTTGATCGCGATGGGATTGCGGATGCCGCGGGCGTATTCGACGTGGGCGCCGTCGAGGGCGGCCGTGCGCATGCCGATCCAGGGAAAGTGCGTGGAGAGGTTGTAAAAGCCGGGATGTGAGGGGAGGCGGCGGGTCTGGGCCTGCTCGTAGTAGAGGTGCAATGCCTCGTGGCTGGTGTAGACGTCGATGCGGCGCGTGCTCGAGTCGGAGCCGCTGATGGCCTCCATGAAACGGATGGACTCACGCACGGCGTCCACGATCGCGCGGTACTCGGCCTCGACGGACGATCCCCGGGCGAAGTCGAGGCTCCAGTTCTCCGGGTGGTGGAGGTCGGCGAAGCCGCCGTCGGCCAAGCTCCGGATGTAGTTCAGGGTGAGCGCGGCGCGCTCGTAGCCGCGCAGGAGCAGGTCCGGATCCGGGGTCCGGTCAGCGTCGCTGAACCCGGACCGGTTGACCAGATCGCCGCGGTAGCTCGGCAGCGTGACCCCGTCGCGCGTCTCCTCGGCGGCCGAGCGCGGCTTGGCGTATTGACCCGCGATGCGGCCGACCCGGATCACCGGCTTCTGCGCGGCGTGGATCAGCACCAGGCTCATCTGCAGCAAGATCTTCAGCTTGGACGCGATCAGACCCGCGTCACACTCGTCGAAGCTCTCGGCGCAGTCGCCGCCCTGCAGGAGGAACATCTCGCCCCGGGCGGCCCGCGCCAGCTGGGCACGCAGCGCCTCGACCTCCCACGGCGTCACCAGGGGGGGCAGGCGGCGCATCGAGTCCACGACGCGCTCGAGCGCGGCAGGATCGGGGTAGGTGGCCTGCTGGATGGCGGGTTTGGTCTGCCAGGAGCTCGGGGTCCAGTCCTTCACGCTTCGAAGGATGAACAACCCGAGCCGCGAGCACAAGCTCGTGGCCGCCTCGAGCCGCGTCGCTGCCCCGAGCCGAGCGACGCCGGGGACGTGCGCGGGGCGCCGCGAGATCCGCTTCGAGGCGGATGTCTGGCGCGCCGCGATCTGTCAGGCTTCGACCATGCGGCGTCGCGGACGCACCGGCCGTTGGCCGACCCTGTGGGTGCTCGCTTGTGCGTGCAGCGCTCTGGGGCCTGAAGGGCAGCTCGCGGAAGCTCCGCGCGAGCCGCTCACGCCGCCGATCCCATCCGAAGCGTCGCCGGACGTCGCCGGCGGCGCACGCCTGCCCGAGGCAGCGAAGCCCGCGGTCGTCGAACGCGCCGCACGCGCTCCCGACCCCGGCATCGGTCAGGCCGAGATCCCGAGCGGCTGCCCAGAGCCGCTCGAAGCCGCCGTCGTCGAGCCGAACGGACCGAAGGGCGAGTATTCGACCCACGGCTACCGGCGCCGCCGGATACAGCTCGCGCGGGCTGACTCGCAGGGCGAGCCGCCGCACTGCATCGACCTCGAATGGCCCGCCGGCGCCTCGAACTCGCGGGGGGATCGCGTCGGCGTCGCCGAGCTCATTCACCCGGGTTGGTGGCGTGGCATCGAGAACACCCTGGCTCGGGTGCCGCTCGCCCACGCGCGGGTGCTCCGGCGCGTCGTGATCGACAACCGCCCGCGGGAGCACGGCATCGCGGCCTTCGACCGCCAAGACCCGGACGACGGCCGGGATGGCCACACCATCTGGCTGCACGAGCACCTGTTTCGCGACCCCAATCACTGGGCGCGCGGCAACTATGGCAGCTATTGGGCGTACCACGTCGATCGAGACGGGAAGACGCTGCACGCCGCGCCCGAAGACCATGACCTATTCAGTCCTGTGCTCTTGCACGAGCTGGCCCACCTGGTCATGTACAACATCGCCAACGCCGGCGAGCGCGGGGTGATGGCCACGGGGACCCCGCCCTGCGCGCGGACCTGCGCCGACGCGGGGACGTGCCAGCGGCTGCCCCGCCGAGAGCGCGAGAACGGCTGCATCAGCGCCTATTGCATGCCGTTTCGGTTCCAGGCGGGCACGGAGAATTTCGCCGAGCAGTACCGCTTCTACTACCAGGGGCAGCACACTCGCGATCTGCTCGTCCAAGCCGGCTTCGGGTGCGCGGACTACTTCGCGGAGCTCGAAGCGGGCGCGAGCGCGTCGGCGGGTGCCGTGCTGCTCGAGGCGCCGTGGCAGCGAGGCCTGCCGCAAGCCGCCAAGTTTCGCCCGAGCCTGTGGGACAGCTGCGGCGGTCGAGCCTGCAAGCCGTTTTGAGCGCGGCCCGTGCGTGTGAGCGTCCGAAGGCGCGTCAGCGCTTGCTGCGCGGCTTCTTCGCCGCCGCTCGGGCAGGCGCTTTGCGGGCGCGGGCCGTGGCCTTTTTGCCCTTCGCCTTCGGGCGCGGCGCCGCCTTGCGCCGCGGAGGGTGCAGCACGGAGGAGACGAGCTCGCCGCTGCGTTCGGCCAGGTTGTTGTAGAAGCGGACGTGCAGGTGCGTCTCGTGGCCGATCCTGTGCCGCACGATGGTGCGCTTGTTCTTGGGGGTTTGAAACACCTCGTCGAGAAAATCGCTCGACTCTCCCAGCGACTCGGCGTGGGCCCGCAGCAGCTGCTGCACCGAACGGCCCATGAAGATGTATTCGACGTCGGTCTCCGAGATCAGCGCGCGGACCAGCGCCCAGGTGCGGGCGCGGTCGAGGTTTTCGGCCTTGGCTCGATCGTACCAGCGGCTCTCGCCGGTGTAGTAGTAGCCAAGGTCGACGTCGCGTCCGGATTGATGGCTCCGGTGCGGTCTCAGCCAGCCGCCTTTTTCTCGGCTGATGTCCCCGACCAGCATCGGCGGTGTGTCGGGGAACTGCCGCCTGACGCTGGCGACGGCGCGCTCGATGAAGTCGATGGTCTCCTGAGTGCCGAAAGCGCGCTCGGGGTGGATGACCTCGATGGCCGCGCTCTCTTGCAGCTGGACGGCGTTGAAGAGCCGCCCGCGGTTGGGCTGGCCCATCGAGACGGGGCCGAGCTCGGCGAGCCGGGTGCGCACCCGCTGGCCGAGCTCGACCGGCGCCAATGCCTCCAAGGGATGGGGCCGCGGCGCGATGGTGACGGCCTGCAACGACGCCGGGCCCGGCGCGGCGGATCGGAGGCCAGGCGGCGCCGCTTGCGCCACCGGGACCAGCCGGACGCTTTGGTTCTGCTGAGGGTCGGCGGGCGGGGCGCTGCAACCCACCCATCCGATCATCAACGAGGCACAGAGGGCGCGCCGCGCGGGCGATGTGGGGGAACGTCTTCCCACCGGCCGTGGCTGCAAACGGCAACCCATCGGGGCCGCAGTGTAACTGCAGCCTGAGGCCGGAGCGACGGTCGGCGTCTCGATTTCTACCTGGGCTGGCGCGATTCGAGGCGTCGTGTTCCAACTTCTCTGCAAAGTTCAGTCGTTAGCATAGCGCTCCAGGCCCGCTCCGCCGAGGCCATCCAGCACGATGCGCTCGGTGCTGCCGGGGATCCTCGGTGAGTCGTGATCGGTGACCAGCACCAGGCCAGCACCATGTCGAGTGATGCCCTCCACGTTGGGGTGCGGCCGAAAGCGAACACCCGCGTCCAGCGCCACGCGGGGCGTCAGGACGAAGCCGACCCCGGACAGCGGCAGGAAGAACTGCAGCACGCGGGTGATCCCGTAGTGCCGCTCGATCGCGAGCACGTCGAGCACGTGAGGGTCGTCGCTGCGGCGGCAATCGAGCGCCGAGACCTTTCCGGTCGAAGAGGTGAGCGCCAGCCAAAAGGGGACGACCGTTCGGGTGGTCAGGTCCACGCGGACCAGCG
>Ga0079224_100002989_pt1 | contig 21009 bp, 19 predicted proteins | sample Stecom2015_FD_80414 | JGI IMG/M metagenome (GOLD analysis project Ga0079224, IMG submission 80414) | Agricultural soil microbial communities from Utah to study Nitrogen management - Steer compost 2015 | ecosystem: Environmental > Terrestrial > Soil > Agricultural land | place: USA: Utah...
AAACGGGGCACCACCACCCATGCCACGGCCGCCACGGCCGCGGCTACCGCCAGCCCCGACACCCTGGCACGCCACCGCGGCCGCTTAAGGGCGCGCGGGGCCAATACCGTGGGTTCGTCGTCGATCGCCCGGGAAAGGCGAGCGTAGAACATGGGTGAAGGCTTGATGGCCAGATCTTCATTGCGCAAGACGTCGCCAATCAGGTGGTACGTTTCCCAGACCTGTCGGCCATACGGCGTGTCAAGGTCTTCGGCGCGAATCTCGTCTTCGCCGTCCACCCACGCGGACACGGCCGCTTCCCAGGAAGCGGTATCGGCGTCATGCTCGTTTTTGCGAACAACATGCATAGCTTTGTGCTCCTACCAACGGCGTTCCGGGTCAGTGTCTAGCACGGGGCGCAGTTTTGTAGCAATGGCATCGCGCGCACGAAAAATTCGGGAGCGCACGGTGCCGATGGGACACCCCATACTTTGGGCAATATCTTCGTAACTCATGCCTTCGATTTCGCGCAGCAAGATAGCCACGCGCAATTCGTCGGGTAATTCGTCGATGGCGGCGTTGATGGTTGCGGCCACTTGCTTGCTGGCCAACACCGCATCCGGCGTGTTGATGTCTGTTAGGTTATCAATTTGCTCAAAAGTTTCACCGTCTTCGTTAACAAATCCGTCGACCGTCTGAGGCCGTCGGCTTTGCGACACGTGCCAGTTGCGCGCGGTATTGATGGCGATGCGGTAAAGCCACGTATAAAACGCGCTTTCGCCCCTGAATTGTGGCAGCGCACGATACGCTTTGATGAAGGCCTCTTGCGTGACATCTTCGATATCGGCCGGGCTGCGCAGCAACCGGGCCAGCAGCCGCATGATGCGACGCTGGTACTTCAGCACCAGCAAGTCGAACGCGCGTTTGTCGCCACGCTGTACGCGTGCAACAAGATCAGCATCGACGTCACGCCGGGTTTGTGACACTACCGCACCTCTGCTTCTGACGGTGGCGTTACCATGGCAAGTTCACACGCCACCCATACGCGCAAATTGTGCCACGCCACAGGGGAAACATTGGCACGCCATACCGTAACGGTGATGAGATCAGGCTGCCCAAACACACGAATGCGCAGCGTAATCCAGCCCCAACCATACCAGACGTGCTGCAAACTGCCATCCGACACCTTGGTGCCGGCGTGCACCTGCCAATGACCCATTGCGGGGCGATGAAGTTCATTGTTATAGGGTGCCCCACGCGCGTTCGGGCGTGCTTCACGGTTGTTATCGACTTCCGCACCGGTGTTCTGCGCCAACGCAGATGGCCTATCCGCGTGGCGCAAAACAAGACGGCGTGCCATGCCCGCAAGCATTACGCACGCCGTTACCCACCACACCGGCTGCATGCCGACCCGCAGCCACATAAAGTGCAGCAACACGGCTAGCGCAACAACACCCATCAGGTTTGCCAGCAGGCGGACCTTGCGGGGTTGCTCCAATGGCCAGCAGGCGTGCTTGGCAGCCGTCACCGTAAGTTAAACCTTGCGCACGACCATGGACCCGTTGGTTCCGCCAAAGCCGAAGGAGTTGGACAGTGCGGCATTGATGGTCATGTCACGGGCCTCGTTGGCGCAATAGTCCAGATCGCACTCGGGATCCACATTGAAGATATTGATGGTTGGCGGCGAAACTTGATGGTAGACGGCGAGCGTAGTAAAGACCGCCTCAATACCGCCGGCCGCACCCAGCAAGTGCCCGGTCATGGACTTCGTGGAGTTGACCACCAGTTTGTGGGCATGATCACCAAAGGCAAGCTTAAGCGCCTTGGTTTCGTTGATGTCACCCAGCGGTGTGGAGGTGCCATGTGCGTTGACATAGTCGATGTCGTCGGGGTTGAAGCCGCCGTCTTTAAGGGCAGCAACCATGCCGCGACGCGGTCCGTCCTGGTCTGGCGATGTGATGTGATGCGCGTCGGAGCTCATGCCATAACCGGCAAATTCACCATAGATACGCGCGCCGCGCTTGCGGGCGTGCTCGTATTCTTCAAGCACCAGCACCCCGGCGCCCTCGCCCAGCACAAAGCCATCCCGGTCGATGTCCCAGGGGCGGGAGGCCGTGGTGGGGTCGTCATTGCGCGTGGACAGCGCACGCATGGCCGCAAACCCGCCAATGCCCAGCGGCGACACGGTGGATTCTGCACCACCGGCCACCTTGACATCGGCGTCACCATATGCGATCAGACGCGCTGCATCGCCAATGGAATGCAGACCGGTGGTACACGCGGACACCACAGCGTAGCTGGGCCCCTTCAGGCCGTGCATGATGGACAGCTGCCCGGACACCAGGTTAACCAGCGATGCCGGCACAAAGAATGGCGAAATGCGGCGCGGGCCGCGCTCCAGATAGTCTTTCTGGGTTTCTTCGATACGCGGCAAGCCGCCGATACCCGAACCCACAATAACGCCAATGCGCTCTGCATTGGCTTCAGTCACGTCCAGGCCAGAATCGCGCAATGCCTGGGTACCGGCCGCCACACCATAATGGATAAAGGTATCCATTTGCTTGGCTTCTTTGGCGGACATGTACTGCGTGACATCAAAATCCTTGACCTCACCCGCAATCTGGGCGTTTAGGGCTTCGGGATCAAAGCGCGTGATGCGGCCGATACCGGAGCGCCCATTGACGATATTGTCCCATGCGCTGTCAATATCGTTGCCCACCGGCGAAACAATACCCAGGCCGGTAATGACGACACGTCGTTTCACGGATGACTCCTAAAAAATGAAAAAGCGGTCCCAGAAGGCCAGGCTCGCCGCCATCCGACCCCTGAAGGCCGGACCCGACAGCGACGTCACCCCTGAAAACCGCTTGCGGGCGCACGCTCGAAATGAGTACACCCGGTATATTGAAAGTTAGGCTTTGCTGTTTTCGTTGATGTAATCAACAGCTTGCTGAACCGTCGTGATTTTCTCGGCCTCTTCGTCCGGAATTTCGGTTTCAAATTCGTCTTCGAGTGCCATCACGAGCTCGACCATATCGAGCGAGTCGGCACCGAGGTCGTCAAGGAATGAAGATTCGTTTTTGATCTCGGCTTCGTTTACGCCAAGTTGTTCAGCGACTATCTTCTTGACGCGCTGTTCGATGCTTTCCATGCAGATCTCCAAGTAGGGAAAAATTCCCGCGAATTATAGCCAAACACTACGGTTTTGGAAGTTGGCTATGACAAAAAAATAGCGTTACCGCGACAATGCGTGATCAGAAACCAGGCCAAACACCGCGCGGAACACCCTGTAAAAAACCAAATTTTACCCCAGACACGCTGTGCTGTTGCAATCACATATACATGCCGCCATTGACATGCAGTGTGGTGCCCGTAATGTAGCCGGCCCCGGGGCCGGCTAAAAACGCCACAGCTTGGGCAATGTCAGTAGCCGAACCCAGACGTCCCATGGGGATTTGCGACAAAATCGCCGCTGTTTGCGTTTCGTTGAGCGCCCGGGTCATGTCGGTTTCAATAAAACCTGGGGCGACGCAATTTACCGTAACGTTGCGGCTGCCGAGTTCGCGAGCCAACGCACGCGACAGGCCAGCCACACCCGCTTTGGCTGCGGCATAGTTGGTTTGGCCCGGGTTGCCGCTTGCACCCACCACCGACGTGATGTTGATAATGCGTCCCCAGCGCGCCCTCATCATATTGCGAGTGACGGCGCGCGAAAGCCGGAATACGGCCGTCAGGTTGGTGTCGATCACCGCCTGCCAGTCGTCGTCTTTGAGACGCATAATCAGGCTGTCGCGCGTGATGCCGGCGTTGTTCACCAGAATATGAGGGCCGTTATCCTGATGGCCCAGCTCGGCGACGAGGTCATCGCAGGCTTGCGCATCGTTAACATCCAGAACAACGCCCCGGCCACCGGTGCTTTCCAGTGTCTCGGTGATTGACTGCGCGCCGGCTTCCGAAGTTGCCGTACCAACTACCGTGGCACCACGAGCGGCCAGTTCTTGAGCAATGGCCTTGCCAATTCCACGTGTGGCGCCGGTGATCAGCGCAACCTTGCCCTGAAGTTCTTGTTCTTGCATGAATGCTTACCCTTTCAGAGTTTCCATCGCGGCCTGCATGGAGGCCGGATCTGTAATCGACAAACTGACTAAATCACGATCGATGCGTCGCGTCAAGCCGCCCAGCACCTTACCTGGGCCACATTCGACCACATGCGTGACACCGTCGGCCTTCATGGCCCGCACCACTTCTACCCATCTTACGGGCTTCCAGGCCTGACGAACCAGCGCGTCTTTGATCTGTTCAGGCTGATCGGGACGAGCGACGTCAACGTTATTGATCACCGGAATGCACGGCTGACGAACTTGCACGTTTGCCAGCGCCTGTTCCAGGACGGCAGCGGCCGGTTGCAACAAGGTGGAGTGAAACGGCGCCGACACTGGCAGCACCACTGCACGCCGGGCGCCTTGCTGTCGCGCCAGGTCACACGCGCGTTCAACGGCCCCCACGTGGCCGGCAATCACGACTTGTGACGGCGCGTTAAAGTTTACGGCCTCGACCACCTCGTCATGGGCGGCTTGCGCACAAACGTCGCGCACGACGTCATCGTCAAGCCCAAGAATGGCGGCCATCGTGCCCGTACCTACTGGCACGGCATCTTGCATGGCATTGGCGCGGATGCGGACCAGGCGCACTGCCTCGGCCAAGTCCAACGAGCCCGCGGCGGTCAGTGCGCTGTATTCACCCAGGCTGTGGCCGGCCACCACGGAAGGCGCAGGACCGCCGGCATCAATCCACGCGTTGTACATGGCCACAGCGGCTGCCAGCATGACAGGCTGCGTATTGGTGGTCAGCCCCAGCGCATCTGCAGGGCCTTCCGCCATCAAGGCAAGCAGGTTTTGGTCCAGCGAATTGCTGGCGGTGGCAATAGTGTCCATGGCAACGGCATTATCCGCCCAGGCATCAAACATGCCCACGGATTGCGAGCCTTGTCCGGGAAATACAAACGCAAGCTTCATGTTGATCTGACCACGCTGATAATTGAAGTATTAGAACTGGTTGGGGCCTGCTGGCATGGGGCACCGGGGCCGACGCCGCCGACCCCGCCACACCAAACGTTGCGCCACCCTACATACGCACCAGCACAGATCCCCAGGTAAAACCGCCGCCAACGCCTTGCATCAGCACCAGGTCACCGGGCTGGATCCGGCCATCGCGGCGCGCCGTATCGAAGGCAAGCGGCACACTGGCGGCCGAGGTATTGGCATGCTGATCGACCGTCACCACCACACGTGATGGATCAAGGCCCAGCTTGCGGCCCAGAAAATTGATAATACGTACGTTGGCCTGGTGCGGCACCATCCAGTCGATATCCGACAAGGCCACGCCGGACTCTTGGCAAACTTGTTGCGCCGAGTTGCTCAGGTGGGTGACAGCAAGCTTGAACACCGCCTGCCCGTCCATGCGCAGAAACGGGTCGCCCACCACTTGGCCATGGGCCACGTTGCCCGCGGCGTGCAATACCTTCATTTGGCTGCCGTCCGCATTGAGGCGCGCGCCAATAATGCCCGGCGTGTTGCTGGCCTGCAGCACCACAGCACCGGCTCCGTCTCCAAACAGCACGCAGGTGCTGCGGTCGCTCCAGTCGAGAATACTGGAAAACACCTCGGCGCCAATGACCAGCGCTGTGGTTGCACGGCCAGCCTGAATGTAGGCATCGGCAGTGGTAAGGGCATAGACAAAGCCACTGCACACCGCCTGGACATCAAAGGCGGCGCCGCCGCTAGCACCCAGGCCGGCCTGTACCAGACATGCCGTACTGGGGAAAACATAATCGGGGGTGGATGTGGCGACGATGATGAGGTCGATATCGTCGGGTGCTACGCCGGCGTCGTCAAGTGCGGCCCGGGCGGCATGGATGGCCAGTTCGCTGGTACGTGTGCCGGGTTCGGCAATATGACGCTGCCGGATACCGGTACGCGTCACAATCCACTCGTCGGAGGTTTCGACCTGACGGGTAGCCAGGTCGGCGGCCAACGCATCGTTCGATACGATGCAAGGGGGCAAATACCCGCCGGAGCCAATAATTTTTGCGTATGGCATAGTCAATTCCACTCGATCGTCTTACGACACGCTGCCGGGCGAACCCTGCGCCAGCCGCGCCGACTGCTCGGCGGCTTCTTGCAGGCTCTGGCGCAAGTGCTCAATCGTTTGCGTGGTGCCTTCGAGCAATTTGTTTTGCACCGCATTGCGGGCGCGTTCGAGCGCACAGCCAAACGCATAGACATCGGCCGAGCCGTGGCTTTTTACCACAACACCCCGCAAGCCCAGCAGCGCTGCCCCGTTATAACGACGGTTATCGACTTGGTCACGGAAGCGATTCAGCACCGGCCTGGCCAGCAAGCCGGCACCCAGCGACAACACGTCGCGTTTGAATTCGGCACGCATCATGGTGGCCACCATGCGTGCCAGGCCTTCCAGCGACTTAAGCACCACATTGCCCACAAAACCATCGCACACGATCACATCGACCGTGCCCTTGCAGATGTCGTCACCCTCGACGTTGCCGTAGAAGTTAAGGCTGCTGTGACGCAGTAGCTCGGCGGCCTGCTTGACCACCTCGTTGCCCTTGATGACTTCTTCGCCAATATTGAGCAGCCCAACTGTGGGACGCTCGCCAGCACCCAAGGCCGTGGCCAAGGCCGTACCCATGATGGCAAACTGCAGCAAGTGCTCGGCGCTGCAGTCCACATTGGCGCCCAAATCGAGCATGAGGGTGGCGCCGCCCTTCTGGTTGGGGATCGACGTTGCAATGGCCGGGCGATCAATACCATCGAGCGTTTTCAGCACATAACGGCTGATGGCCATTAATGCTCCGGTGTTGCCGGCCGAGATACAGGCGTCCGCCCGACCGTCTTTGACGGCTTGGGCGGCCACACGCATGGACGAGTCTTTCTTGCGGCGCAGGGCAACCTCGACGGGGTCGTCCATAGCCACCACTTGCGACGCCGGCAGTATCTCGTACCAACCCTGCCCCCAAGCCCCCGCTTCACGCAGGGCCGCCTCTATTGCCGCGGGATCACCCGCAAGCAACATACGCGTGTCAGGGTGTTTACGTGCAAACTGGCAGGCAGCCGGAAGGGTGACGGACAAGCCGACATCACCGCCCATGCAATCGATGGCGATGCGTAATTCAGGTTCAGACATCAGATTTGCAATCGGAATACGATCGCATCCATGACGGGTTAGTCGTCGCTCTGTGTCTTGAGAACTTTGCGACCACGGTAAAAGCCGTTGGGGCTGATGTGGTGGCGGAGGTGCAATTCGCCGGTGGTGGGCTCAATCGCGGTGGGCGGGTTGGTGAGGAAGTCGTGCGAACGGCGCATATTGCGTCGCGACGGACTCTTTTTATTTTGCTGAACAGCCATGATGACTCCTATAGACGGGATGCCAAGTGTAAACCGGGGCCCCGCAAGTTAAGCGTAATAAATCAATCTTTCTTGAGCTGACGCAATACTGCGAACGGTGAAGGCTCAACAGCTTTGTCGTCTTCGTGCGACGGCGCCTGCACAGCACATTGCTGGTGCATGGGCACATACGGCAAACCAAGAATAAGCTCGTCCTCAACCAGCGCCAGCACATCCAGGTGCTTTGACGCCAGCACGGGCTCGATCCATTCATCGGGCGAAGCGTCCGGGTCGTCTTCGACGTCCAGTTCGGCTTCAGTTTGTACCACCAGCAAGCGACTGCGAAGCTGGAGCGGATAAGGCATGGTGGCCATGCAACGCTGGCACTGCACCAGCGGAACGGCCATGACCTGAAGGTCAAGAAACTGCTGCCCCACCGTATCGCAACTACCGGCAAGCTCCCATTGAGCTTCCGCATCTTGCGGTGGCAAGCCAGCCGCAAAACGCGTAAATTGCGCAAGCTTGGCCCGCCCCTGTAGCTGCAGGCCTGCACGGGTAAATTCGTACGTGTCAACCGTTTGTTTTTCCACGTAACCCCCTAAAGCCCTACAGTAACGTTACAGCGCAACCCGCAACGCGTGTGTTCGCTGGCAAAGAAAACATTAGAATATAGCGCAGTACGCCGTTTTCAGTCAAACAATTTCCGCACCCATCGCCTGCCATGCCATTGATTCTTGCTTCGAGCTCGCCGTATCGCAAAAGCCTGCTGCAACGCCTGGGCATCCCCTTTCAGGCATACTCGCCCGATGTTGACGAAACGCCACGCCCTGGAGAAACCCCGGTCGATTTGGCGTTGCGCCTGTCGGCGGCGAAGGCCCATGCCATTGCCAATCACCACCCCGGCAAGCTGGTGATTGGGTCAGACCAGGTAGCTACCGTTAACGGCACCCCCATTGGCAAAGCGGGATCGTTTGAGCGGGCCCGGCAACAACTACAATCACTAAGCGGCCAAACTGTGGAGTTCCACAGTGCCCTTTGTGTCACAGACGGCCAGCGTGACGAGATGGCCGATGTGGTTACCCTGTGCCGCTTTCGTACTTTGTCTGCCACGGAAATCGACAACTACCTTAAAGCCGACACCCCCTATGATACGGCCGGCAGCGCCAAAGCAGAAAGCCTGGGCATTGCCCTGATGGACAGCATTCGCTCCGACGACCCGACGGCGATTATCGGCTTGCCCCTGATTGCCCTGTCTCGCATGCTGCGCAACTTTGGCCTGAACCCCCTGGACCATGCCGGTCTACACACCGCCTAGGCCCACACAACTTATAAAACCGAACAGTCAACACTGTTCCGGATCGATCCGAATGCAACATCGCCTCACCGCCATAAGGACCCGACATTGACCGCCCAACCCGGACGCTTGCACTTGATTCCCACCAGCCTGGGCCCGGCCGAGCCCGCACACTGGCTGCCCCCCGCCGTGCAAAACGTGGCTGCCAGCCTGGACGTTTATATCGCCGAAAACGCCAAAACGGCACGCGCGTTTCTGAAGCTCATCGGTACTCGTCATGCACTGCAAGACGTCACCATCCATACATTGGGACGCAAGGTGTCAGCGGGCCAAATCCGCGACTGGCTTCAGCCCCTTTCGGAGGGACGCGATATTGGGCTGGTGTCCGAAGCCGGTTGTCCGGCCGTGGCTGACCCGGGGTCACTGGTAGTGCGGGCAGCGCACCAGGCCGGGTTCGAGGTAGTGCCTCATGTAGGGCCATCGTCCATCTTGCTGGGCCTGATGGCGAGCGGGTTGGACGGCCAGCGCTTCGCCTTTCATGGCTACGCTCCCGTTGAACCTGCAGCGCGGGCACGACAGCTGAAATCCTGGGAAGCTGTCTCACGCAAACAACAGCAGACACAAATTCTGATCGAAACGCCCTACCGCAACGACGCCATGTTTGACACCATGCTGCAGGCCTTGCACGGCGATACGTATTTGTGCATTGCCCGGTCACTGACCACGCCCGACCAATGGATTAAAACCCGACGCATCGCCGACTGGAAGTCCGCCCCGCGCCCTACCTTGACGAAGCTGCCCACCCTTTTTCTGTTTATGGCCAGATAAACCATGCTTTCATTTCGCGCCACTGTGCTTCACCTGATGCGCCGCCAATGGCGCTGGCACGTCCCCTTGGCTGTCGCCACCCTGATGTTTCTGGCCGCCTGCGCCGGGCCGGGCCCCAAAGAATTGTTGATCGACCGCAGCATCAACGCCAAAAGCCAGGACAGCCGTGTCGAAATGGTAGTGCTGCACTACACGGCCACCACCAATGAGGCCTCGCTGAAAATCCTGTCGGAGCAAAATGTCAGCAGTCACTACCTGATCACCGATGCACCGCGCCCCGTCGTTTACCAGTTGGTGGATGAAAACCGCCGCGCGTGGCACGCGGGTGCCAGCCAATGGTATGGGCGCACCGACATCAATGCCGCCTCGATCGGAATTGAAATTGTGAACCCCGGTGGCAACGGCACATCGTGGTCGCCGTACACAGATGCACAAATCGACACCGTCATTACCTTGCTGCACGACATTGTTGGCCGCCACCAGATAAAACCGCACAACATTGTGGGGCACAGCGACATCGCCCCGCAGCGTAAAGTGGATCCGGGGCCGCTATTCCCCTGGAAACGGCTGGCCGACGCTGGCTTGGGGCGCTGGTACAGCGAAGCCCTGAAGCAGAAATACGAGCAAGAGTTTCTGCAAAACGGCCTGCCGGATATTGCCTGGGTGCAGTCCGAGCTGATCCGCGCCGGCTATGCAGTGGAAACCCATGGCATATTGGACAAAGCCACCCGCAATGTGGTGGCGGCTTTTCAGATGCACTACCGCCCCGCCCGCTACGATGGCATCCCGGATGCCGAAACCATGGCGATTTTAAAAGCGTTGCATTGACAGGATTCTAACGGCACTGCGCTAACGCGACTCTGAACGCGCTGCATGAACAATTTGGGTGAAAACCACCGTATCAAGCGGCTACCGCGGGCGCCAGCCGGGGTGCCAGCCACGCACGCATTTCGGTAACGCTGGACACCAGCACTGTGGGCTCCGCACTTTCCAGCGTGGGAACATCGTGCGCGCCATACGTAACCGCCATGCTGTCGACGCCGGCACGGGTTGCCATGGTGACATCATGGGTGGTGTCACCCACCATCAACACATTTTCTGGGTCCACCTGAAGCTCGTCAAAGAGTTCGTACAGCATGGTTGGGTCGGGCTTGCTGGCCGTTTCGTCGGCGCATCGCGTGGCGTGGAAGACGTCATGCAGCTGCACTCGGCCTAATACGCGATCGAGCCCGGCGCGGCTTTTTCCTGTGGCCACCGCCAGCATGCCGTCGTGACCACGCACCAGCTGAAACACATCCATGATGCCGTCGAACAATTTGATCTGCCCGTCCAGCTGCAAGAAGTGATGGCGATAACGCTCGATAAAGTCGTCGAGCTGATCCGCGGTCAGATCAGGCACGCACCGATAAAGCGCGCTTTCCAGTGAAAGCCCGATCACCCACGACGCAGTGCGGGCATCGGGCACCGGCAAACTGAGATCAACACAGGCGGACTGAATTGCCGTGACAATGGAATGCGTGGAATCCATGACGGTGCCATCCCAGTCAAACACAACGGCAGAATACTTCCTCACCTTCGATTCTCCAATTCAGCGATTAATGCAGTAAATAAGTCGGGCAACGCGGCATCCAGCACCAGCGGCTCACCCGACAGCGGGTGCTGCAATTCAAGGCGGGTAGCGTGCAAGAACATGCGCTTAAACCCGCGTTGGGCAAATTGCTCGCGTACCGCATCCGGCCCGTATTTGTCGTCACCAATAATGGGGAAGCCGGCGGCGGTAAGATGCACCCGAATCTGATGCGTACGCCCGGTCAAGAGCTCGGCCTGCACCCAACTGTACTGACCAAATCGCTTTTTAAGCGTGATGATGGTGTGCGCCCGCTTGCCTAACGGGTCAACCTTGACGCGCCGTTCACCGTGGGGGGTTACCCATTTCAGCAGCGGTAGTCGGAAATGCTGGCGATCGTTTACCCAATCGCCCACGACCAGGGCCTCGTAAAAGCGGCGCACCCGGGCTTCGCGCAAAATATCGTGCAGTGCCACCAACGCACTGCGCCGCTTGGCAATCATGAGTACACCCGAGGTTTCGCGGTCAAGGCGGTGCGCCAGTTCCAAAAATGGTTCGTTGGGCCGCGCCGCACGCATTTGTTCAATTACACCAAACGACACCCCGCTGCCGCCATGCACCGCCACGCCAGCAGGTTTGTTCACCACCAGCAAGGCCGCATCTTCGTAAATGACGGGGAACTGCGCGGGCGGCGCCACCGCCGCCTGCCCAGGCTGTGGAAGACGCATGGGCGGCACCCGCACCACGTCGCCCGCACACAGCCTATAAGTGACAGCTGCCCGGCCCCGATTGACCCGCACCTGGCCACTGCGAATAGCCTTGTAAACGTGACTTTTCGGTACGCCCTTACAAACCCTCAACAGGAAGTTATCCAGGCGCTGCCCGGCCTGCTCGGGACTGATTTCAACAAGGCGAACCGTTGGTGTCATCTGTTTACCATAATTTATTTACGAACAAGGGAAAACCAGCATATAATCGCGATAGCCGATGGAAGCTGACCCGGCCTGACGTAGAGATACAATGGTGTGTCTCCGTCGGGCAAATTTTATTCTTATTGTACTTGTCAGGGTTTCAGCTTCCGGGTCATTTGGTCGCCGGTGCAGCCCGGAGCTCCGTAGAAAGTGGTGTGGCGAATAGCCCGCTTTATGCCCAGCCCTCTGTTAACCGCGTGCGACGCTGAATCAATTTGCAAGTTTGAAAGTTTTTAACGCACCAGGCGCGCCAATGCAAAGAAACGACGCACGCCTGCTGTTCCAGCAATAAAATTTGTCAACCACTACCGTGAACCTGACCAACCTGCTGACTGGACCAAGTACCTCGTTATCCCGGTACCCCGTGCCTTCCCAAACCCGGGAGGGAACGGCCTGACGACGTCAGCCTTGCCCTCTCGTGCAGATTTAGCGCCACACACCGAGTGACCCGCGGTCGCGCGCCGATTATCGGTGCGCTATGACTACGGAGAAATACACTCATGAAACGGATGCTGTTCAATGCAACGCATCAAGAAGAATTACGCGTTGCAATTGTTGACGGTCAAAAATTAATTGATCTTGATATTGAAACTGCCGGTCGTGAACAACGAAAAGGCAACATCTACAAAGGCGTTATCACCCGGATCGAGCCGGGTCTCGAAGCCTGCTTTGTAAGCTACGGCGAAGAGCGACACGGTTTTCTGCCGTTCAAGGAAGTATCGCGCAGCTATTTTAAAGAAGGCGTCGACGTACGTTCGGCCCGTATTCAAGACGCCCTCACCGAAGGCCAGGAACTCATCATCCAGGTCGAAAAAGAAGAGCGTGGCAACAAGGGCGCGGCCCTTACCACCTTTATCTCATTGGCCGGTCGCTATCTGGTTCTGATGCCCAACAATCCGCGTGGCGGCGGCGTCTCGCGCCGGGTTGAGGGCGAAGATCGCCAAGAGCTGCGCGAAACCATGGAGCAGCTCGACATTCCCCAGGGCATGAGCATTATTGCCCGCACCGCCGGCATCGGCCGTACGGTCGAAGAGCTCCAGTGGGACTTGTCCTACCTGCTTCAACTCTGGAACGCCATCGACGCGGCCGCCCGTGACAATCCGGCCCCCGTCCTCATTTACCTCGAATCCAGTCTCGTCATCCGCGCCATACGCGATTACTTCTCCCCGGAAATCGGCGAGATCCTGATCGACACCGACGATATCTACGAGCAGGCCAGCGCCTTCATGAGCGTGGTCATGCCCGACAACGTACAGCGCGTCAAACGCTACCGCGACGACATCCCGCTGTTCTCGCGTTTCCAGATCGAACACCAGATCGAAACCGCCTACTCACGCAATGTGCAGCTGCCATCGGGCGGATCGGTGGTTATTGACCACACCGAAGCCCTGGTGGCTATCGACGTCAACTCGGCGCGTTCCACACGCGGTGCCGACATCGAAGAAACCGCCTTGCGCACCAACCTGGAAGCGGCCGACGAAGTGGCCCGCCAGCTGCGGCTGCGCGACCTGGGTGGTCTGATCGTGATCGATTTCATCGACATGGAAGACAACAAGAACCAGCGCGTGGTCGAACAACGTCTGCGTGACGCCCTGCGGCTAGATCGTGCCCGAGTGCAAATGGGCAAAATTTCCCGCTTTGGGCTGATGGAGCTTTCGCGTCAGCGCCTGCGCCCTGCCCTGAACGAAGGTTCCCACATCACGTGCCCGCGCTGCACCGGTACCGGTGTCATTCGCGATGTCGAATCCAGTGCCCTGCATGTTCTGCGCCTGCTGCAAGAAGAGGCTATGAAAGAAGGCACCGCGGCCCTGCACGCACAGGTTCCGGTGGATGTCGCCACCTTCCTGCTCAACGAAAAACGTGCCGACATCAGCAAGATCGAATCGCGCCTGAAAGTCACCATGGTCCTGATTCCCAACAAGAATCTTGAGACCCCGCATCACAACATCGAGCGTCTGCGTCACGACGACCCCCGCCTCGACGACGACAAAACCAGTGTCGACCTTTCGCACGAGCAAGACGAGGACGTCACAAGCTGGACGCCTCGCCGCGCACAAGATGCCAAAGAACGCCCCGAGGCGCTGGTCAAACGCATCACGCCGGCACAACCGGCCCCCAGCAGTAACGGGCTGGCGACAGCGGGGCCGCAGGCCGCACCCTCCGACGAGCCCGGCCTGGTCAAGCGCCTGATCGCCTGGCTCACCGGCGCCGCCACGGCCACGCCCGAGTCCGAGCCTGCGCCAGAGCCGGCGCGCAAATCGCGCTCGGCATCTAACCGCCACCGCTCATCACGCTCTGGCGAGCCACGTTCCGATCGCCAGCGCTCACGCAGGCCCGAACGTCGTAGCGACAATGCCGATGGCGCCCCCACTCAGCAGACGCGCTCAACGCGCTCACGCCGCCAGGCTGACCCAGAAACGGCAACGGCATCCACCAACAGTGGCAACCGCAGCGCCGCCGAGGCCGCTACCAGCCAACGTGATAGCAGCACGCAAGAGTCCTCCACACGCACCGGCCGCAGCCGTCGTAGCCGCGGACGCCAGCGTAACGATGGCAACCGTCAGGCGCGCACGCAGCAACAGGTAAGTGACAATATGCAAACCTCGGTCGCCAGCACCGACACCGCCGCGGCGGCAGCCGCCGGTGCCGCAGATGCAGCCGCTCAGAACGCCGTTCCCACGCCTGTAAGCCAACCGCAAACGACGCAGCCGGAAGCCAACGGCACGGCTGCCGCAAGCGTTGATCATGGTGACGCCAACGTCAGCCAGCAGACCGCCGGCAAGCCTGAGGACGACAGCGTGCAGCCCGAACGCGGCAATCGCCGCCGCCGTCGCCGCCCACGTCGCGGACGTCGTTCCGACAACGCGGAAACTACCGTAAACGCCGCCACCGCCACGCAGGCGGACACGATCGATACGGCAAGCACTGAAAGCGGGGCGACACCTGCACCTGCCACCCCAGGCGAGACAACCCAAGCAGTCGCCAACGTGGAAACACCACGCCAGGACGCCGAACGTTCGGAAGCCGTCGCGCAAGCGCAACAAGTCGAAACAGCGGCCAGGGCGGACGCGGTTACCACAGAGCCTCAAGCTCCGGAAGCGGACGCTGCCGAGCCGGTGAAAGCGACTGAAACCGTTGAGGCCACAGAGGCCGCGCAGCCGGTGGAAACGGCGCAAGCCGTGAAGACTGCACAGCCTGTAGAGACTGCGCAAGCTTTGGAAAAGGCACAATCTGTTGTGACTGCGCAAGCTGTGGAAACGGTACAAACGGTGGAAACTACGCAATCGGCGGAAACTTCGGAAGCCGACAAGACCGTAGTAGCAGGCGAACCCGTTGAGTCAGCTGACGCTACGACAGGTGCCGAAGCAACAGAAACAGCGGAAGCGCCTGAAGCAACAGAAACAGCGGAAGCGCCAGAAGCAGCGGAAGTAATGGAAGCAGCAGACGCAGCAAAAGCCACAGAAAGCGCCGCTCCGGAAATGACCGACGTTGACACAACTGAACCCGTGACGGCCGTGGCGGAAGAAGGCTCGACAGAAGCACGCGCGGCACAAGCCGTCGATGCCGAGGCGGCCGTCGACGCCAACGTTGCATCAGACAACGCCGAGAGCACCAATGTCGCATCAGAAGGCACGGACCAGGTTGCCGAGCCTATTGCCGTAACCCAATCGCCGGCGCCGAAGGCCGACACGACGCGCCGTGCCAACGGAAACGGTGCGCTGCCCTCGTCCATTGCTCAGTCACTGGCAGCCGCCGGTCTTGAGCTTGTCGAGACCCGCAGCCAAGCTACCCAAACCGCGTATGACGCCCCGGCACCCCGGCTGGGTCGCCCTCGCAAGCCCGCCCCGTCGGTAGCGTCCGACGGACCCTTGCAACAGGTCGAAACCCGGCGCTAAGCGCGGACCCACGGCCCGCAACCGCGGGCCGGGCCCTGTCCCAACCCTGGCTTCGAGGGAACAACCTCACAACACCCCAAACGTTTGGAACATCCACCAACGTTTGAGGTGTTCTTCTATGTGCACCCCAGGCATACGTCAGGCAGCAAAAAGCCCGAGCCGACAAAACGCCGTGCTCGGGCTTGATCCGTAATAGTAGTTTTCGTTGCTGCTAAGCGTTCCCGTTGATGATGTCGTCGGGTTGACGCATCAGCAACGCCAGCAAGCGCGCCAACTCTTGGCGCATTTCGCGACGGTCTACCACCATGTCAACGGCGCCCTTCTCTAACAGAAATTCGGCGCGCTGGAAACCTTCGGGCAGCGTTTCACGTACGGTTTGTTCGATAACCCGCGGCCCGGCAAAGCCGATCAGCGCCTTGGGTTCGGCAATGACCACATCACCCATAAACGCAAAACTGGCCGACACGCCCCCCATGGTGGGGTCGGTCAGGACGCTGATGAACGGCAGGCCCTTTTGCGCTAAACGCGTAAGAATCGCGTTGGTTTTGGCCATCTGCATGAGCGAAAACAAGCTTTCCTGCATGCGGGCGCCACCCGAGGCCGCCACGCAAATAAAGGGCGTACGATGCTCGATGGCGGCTTGGACACCGCGTACAAAGCGCTCGCCAACCACCGAACCCATCGAGCCACCCATGAATTCGAATTCGAAGCACGACATCACCACCGGCACCGACATAATGCATCCACGCATGGTGACCAGGGCCTCGGATTCGCCCGTGTTTTTGGTGGCTTCCGACACTCGGTCCGGATACTTGCGGCTGTCCCGAAACTTCAGAGGGTCCATGGGACGGATGTTTTGACCGATCTCCACGCGCCCTTCGGCATCCAGCAAGGCATCGATACGGTCGCGCGCGCCAATGCGCATGTGATGGCTGCACCGCGGGCAAACGTTCAAGGTTGCTTTCAGGTCTTCCCGATACAGAACCGCTTCGCATGACGGGCACTTGGCCCACACGCCTTCAGGAACCCGTTTATTGGCGGCCTCATTGCGCTTATTGATGCGCGGAGGCAATATTTTTTCAATCCAGCTCATAAGTTTTCTCTCACACCTTGCAACCAGCTTGCCGCCGCGTCAATAGCGGCCTGATCAGCCTGTGCCGGCGTTTTGCCCTGGTCGTGCGCTTGCACCACCGCGGCTTCCATAGTTTCGATCAGCTTGCTGCCAATAACGACAGCGTCAGCGAACTCGCCCAAGCGGCGGGCGCTGTCCGCGTCGCGGATGCCAAAGCCGACACCCACTGGAATGGGTACGTGCTGGCGGATGCGCTCGAGACGGCGGGCCACGTCGGCAACATCAAGGTTGCCCGCACCGGTGACGCCCTTGAGCGACACGTAATACACATACCCGCGCGCCACCTGGCCTACCAAGACCATGCGCGTTTCAGTTGATGTGGGGGCCAGCAAAAAGATGGGGTCAATGTTTGCCTGCTGTAGCAGTGTGGCAAACTCTTCGCATTCTTCGGGTGGATAGTCGACCGTAAGAACACCGTCTACACCTGCTTGCTGAGCCAGGTCAACAAAAACTTGTTGACCCATGCGTTCGATCGGGTTGGCATACCCCATCAACACGACCGGCGTCTCGGTATCGTCACGCCGGAACTGGGCAACCATGTCCAGCACCTGGTGCAGGCCAACACCGCGTTTTACCGCACGTTCGGAGGCCCGCTGAATAACCGGACCATCGGCCATGGGGTCGGAAAAAGGCACACCCAGCTCTATGATATCGGCGCCGGCCTTGACCAGCGCGTGCATCAGACGCGGCGTGGCGTCGATGGAGGGGTCGCCGGCGGTGATATAGGGCACCAGTGCAGCGCGGCCTTGGGTGCGCTGGAACGCGTTACGTATACGTTGATTGGAATTGTTGGCTGTCATTCGTACCCCCGCCCTACAGTGTGATGCCGCTGTATTGGGCGACTGTGTGCATGTCTTTGTCGCCACGGCCGGACAGGCTTACCAAAATAACCTGGTCTTTACTGAGTGTGGGTGCCAGCCGCACGGCATGCGCAATGGCGTGCGACGACTCGAGCGCGGGCATGATGCCTTCCGTCCGGCAGCAATCATGAAACGCCTGCAAGGCCTCGTCATCGGTGACGGTGACATATTGCGCGCGGCCGCTGTCTTTCAGCCAAGCGTGCTCCGGCCCCACACCGGGGTAGTCCAGCCCGGCCGAAATGGAGTGCGTCTCCATGACCTGACCATTTTCGTCTTGAATGACATACGTTCGGTTGCCATGCAGTACACCGACCTGCCCGGCGTTGAGCGAGGCAGCGTGACGGCCGGTTTCGATACCGTCGCCGGCAGCTTCAACACCTACCAGCTTCACGCTGTTGTCGCTGATGTACGGGTAGAAAATACCCATGGCGTTGGAACCGCCACCCACCGACGCCAGCACATAATCTGGTTGCCGACCTACGTGTTCTTGCATTTGCTCGATGCTTTCGGTGCCGATAACGGACTGGAAGTCGCGCACCATGGCCGGGTACGGGTGAGGCCCCGCCACCGTGCCAATAATGTAAAACGTATTCTCGACATTGGTGACCCAGTCGCGCATGGCTTCATTGAGCGCATCTTTAAGGGTGCACGAGCCCGAATCGACCGAGACCACCTGGGCGCCCAGCAACTTCATTCGGTATACGTTCTGAGCCTGACGGCGAACGTCTTCACTGCCCATGTACACCACGCACTCAAGCCCGTAGCGCGCCGCTACAGTGGCCGTGGCCACGCCGTGCTGACCGGCGCCGGTTTCGGCAATAATGCGCGGCTTGCCCATGCGACGTGCCAGCAGAATTTGGCCAATGCAGTTGTTGATTTTGTGGGCACCCGTGTGATTAAGGTCTTCACGCTTGAACCAGATCTGGGCACCTCCGAGCTTTTCTGACCACCGCCGCGCATGATAGATGGGGCTGGGCCGACCAACAAAATGGGCCAGTTCGTACGCGAACTCGCGTTGGAAGTCGGGGGCAGAACGGTACTTGGAATAGGCTTGCTTCAGCTCGTCCAGAGCATGAACCAGAGTTTCGGCGACGAAGGACCCGCCATACTGGCCGAAATGTCCGGAGTCGTCGGGCAAATTATAGGGTTTCAAGGCTTTAATCCTGGTAGTGCGACAACAAAATGCAGCATCGCATGTCGTCAAGATGACGCAAGTAAACAGTCTATTTTAACAGCCCGCGCGCCGCTTGAGTGCAATGCCCTACTGCCGGGCAGCGCTGACGCCCGGGATCTCATTAAGTGCCCCCAAGGCTTGCCGGATCTGCTCGCCATTACGCACTTCGACCGTAAAGATCATGTGTGCCAACGAACGACGGCTTTGCGTATTGATGCCCACCACATTCAGACGCAGGCGTGCAAACACTTCTGACAAATCTCGCAAGAGGTCGCTGCGAGACGGCGCACGAATACTGATGTCGACCGGATACACTGACTGGCCGGTATCCCCCCACGTCACGTCGATCAGGCGCTCCGGCTGGCGCAAAGCAAGCGCTTTGTACGACGCGCAATCACTGCGGTGGATCGACACACCGCGGCCGCGGGTAATGAAACCGGAAATTTCATCCGGCGGCGCGGGACGGCAGCAACGGGCCAACTGCGTAAGCAAGGCGTCGACGCCCACTACCAGCACCCCGCTTTTGCCAGTGCGGTCCACGCTGTCAGTGCCACTGGAAAACGGCCGCGGCAACTCGGGCTCGTCCGAAGACTCGGCATCCTGACGAAGCGCCTGGTCGATCTGGCGCAGGCTAAATTCATCTTTGGCAACCGCGACGTATAGATCATCGCTTCGCGCAAACCCCAGTTGGTGCGCGAGTTGCTCAAGGTTGATGGCAGTTTTACCCAACCGCTGCAGTTCTTTCTCGACCATGGCCTGGCCTTGGCTGATACGTTCCTGCAACTCGATGGCGTTAAACCAGGCCCGCACTTTTGCCCGCGATCGCGAACTGGCCAGAAACCCCAGTTGCGGGTTTAACCAGTCGCGCGAAGGCCCACCCGACTTCGCAGCAATAATTTCTACCGTTTGCCCCGTTTTCAGCTTGGTAAGCAAGGGCACCATTTGCCCGTCAACCCGCGCACCACGACAACGATGTCCAAGGTCGGTGTGCAACGAGTAAGCAAAATCGATGGGTGTGGCGCCGTCCGGCAGCTCGATGACACGCGCCTGCGGCGTCAGCACATAGATACGCTCGGGTTTACTGTCCTGAGCGCCCGGCGCTTCTTCCGCACCCGGACCGTGCTGACGGGCCCCGGCTTTAGCAACTTTCTCTTCCGCCTCGGCGGCATCCACGCCGTCAAAGGCCAACAGCTGACGCATCCAGGCAATTTGCCGATCGTAGCGACTGATAGCTGCCTCTTGACCACCACGCGCTCCGGCCTCTTTGTAGCGCCAGTGCGCCGCCATCCCGTACTCGGCAAACTCGTGCATTTCATGCGTACGAATCTGGATTTCAAATCGTCGGCCCTGATCGTCCATCACCACTGTGTGCAACGACCGATAACCATTTGGCTTGGGCCGCGAGATGTAATCATCGAATTCGTCTGGAATCGGCGTCCACAAGGCATGCGCCAGAGCCAGTGCGGCATAACAGGCGCGCTCGTCGTCAACAATCACACGCAGCGCGCGCAGATCGGAAAGCTCGCCAAAATCCAACCCCTTGATCCGCATCTTGTTCCAGATGCTGTAGATATGCTTGGGCCGGCCAGTAACTTTGGCCGGAATATTGGCATCCGCCAACGCGTCTTGCAATATGCCCACCACCTTGGCAATAAATGCTTCGCGCTCAACACGCTTTTCTTCGAGCTGGCGGGCAATCGACTTATACGTTTCGGGCTCAAGAAAACGGAAGGCCAGGTCTTCCATTTCCCACTTCAATTGCCAGATCCCCAGCCGGTTGGCCAGTGGCGTGTACAGCTCAAGTGTTTCTTTAGCCAGTGCGGGCGGGCACGGGACTTTGGACGCCGCATACCACGACAAGGTTTGCAAGCGCGACGCCGAGCGCATCACCACAATACGTAAATC
>Ga0079224_100002990_pt1 | contig 21008 bp, 16 predicted proteins | sample Stecom2015_FD_80414 | JGI IMG/M metagenome (GOLD analysis project Ga0079224, IMG submission 80414) | Agricultural soil microbial communities from Utah to study Nitrogen management - Steer compost 2015 | ecosystem: Environmental > Terrestrial > Soil > Agricultural land | place: USA: Utah...
CTCTTCAATTAAGATGAGTTTGCGAATACCTTTCAGCCTACGCATCTTGTTAATGAAGACTTCCATAATGATAATGGTAACTATGGGAAAGAGGATTTTATGGTCTTTTATCGCATCAATTTCAAAGACAATAAAGCGTTTGGAAAGCAGGTCTAACTGCTTATCGGAATTGAGCAAATAATCATACTCACCGCCCTTGTAGTAGGGTTCGAGTACGTTAAGGAAATTGGCAATGTCAAAGTCTTTTTCCCTTACCTGTTTTTCTTCGAGTACCTTGCGGTAATCGCCTTTTACATACTCATAGAAGCCATTGAATGATGGATAAATATCTTCCTGTTTGATGCGCTCGATATAGCCTGATACAGCATTCGATAATGCTACTTCTTCTGAACGGGTTGGTGGTTCATCATCACGTTTCCAGAGTGTCAGTATCAAAGTCTTGATACTTTCACGCTTCTCAATATCGAATACGCCATCATCGGTATAGAAAGGATTAAAGGCAATTGGGTTGTCTTCTGTATAAGTAAAGTAAACACCGTCTTCGCCTTTGGTTTTACCTTTAATGAGTTCGCACAAACCTTGATAAGAATTTCCGGTGTCCACAAGCAAAACGTGAGCGCCTTGCTCGTAATACTGCCTAACCATATGGTTTGTGAAGAACGATTTACCACTTCCCGATGGACCGAGTATAAACTTGTTCCGGTTTGTGATTATGCCACGCTTCATAGGCAAATCCGATATATCCAAATGGATAGGCTTTCCGGTCAGGCGGTCAGCCATTTTGATACCGAATGGCGAAGGCGAATTGTGGTAATTGGTTTCTTCCGTGAAGAAGCATAATGCAGGTTCGATAAAGGTGTAAAAACTTTCCTCTGCGGGAAAATCACCTGCATTACCCGGTATTCCTGCCCAGTACAATGTTGCTACATCGGTAGTGTTGTGTCTGGGTTTACATTCCATCAATGCTAAAGCACTACCACAATCATTTTTTAGCTGTTTCAGTTCTGCCGCATCATCCGACCACGCCATAATGTTGAAGTGAGCACGAACAGAAGATAGCCCAAAACTGTGGGCTTCGTTTAGGTACTTTTCTATCCACTCTTTGTTGATTTGGTTGGCACGACTGTAACGAGCCAGTGAGTGCATATTCCTTGCGGACTTCTCAAACTTTTGTAGATTGGCTTCGCTGTTATCCAAAAACAAATATTGGTTGTAAATGTGGTTGCAGTTTAACAACAAGCCCACAGGTGCGGCGAATGACAAACGGCAATCACTTCGGTCGGTAGATAGCTTTTCAAAACGGGTATCAGCCGATACCGTTCCGGGTAAATCGTCAGTATCGGACAAGGTGTGCAGGCTCAACCTTTTGTTCCCGATACGGACTTCTTCCGTTCCGAGAGCGATGTCCTGCATCGGTGTTCCAGCTTCCCTTGATAGCGTAAGGTACTGTTCCAATAATCCCTGTTTTTCGTCCGTTCCGATAATGTCATCTTCGGTAAGACGTTTCAGGGTTATGAAACCGCTATCGTTTAAGATACGTTCAAACTGTGCCACCGCTTCCATAAAGCGGTGTATCGTTTCCTTGTTCCTGATTTCCTTTGGTATCAGCGAACCTTTGCAAAGCGATGAAAAATTACTTTGCATACGCATACGCTCTTTAGTTGTCTTGGTTAAAAAGAGGTAGCAGTAATGGTTTAGGAACGGTCGCTCATTAAAATGACGTTGGTAAGACTTCGATAAAAAGCTCTGGTCTTCGATTGCCAAATTGGGCGTATAGCTTTCCTTAATATACCAATCCTGTTTGTGAATAACTGTAAAATCAGGCAAGGTCTTGATAGCCTTATGCCAGGCGGAATGAATGGCTTCATATTCCGCAGAAGCTACAGTAAACAGTTCCGGCAAACGAACCTCAAAGCAGGCGGTAATATCTGCATCTTTGGAAAGAATGCAGTTGTTTTCCACCGCCAATAAAGGAAATTTATTTTCCAGCGTTGTTGTTTTAGATACATTTCTCATACTGCATTCTGTTTAGATGTGAATTTTAAATAGAGGTGTACAGGCTTGCGACAGATGATGTATCGAGGATGCCTTTTATTAGCGGCTATCTTCATTAATCCGTGTTCGCCATATTTCCTGTTCAGTGAAAAGGTCTGCCACACAATCAGCGAAGCACCGCCTGCTCCGAGAAAAAGGCAGATGTAAGAGTTTACGCCAGTCATATATAGTATCATCACGAAGATGAGTGTACCGAGTAGTCCGCCAGCGAAAATGAACAGGTATTGCGCTTTCAGACCCTTAAATTCCACCGTCCTTCCAATGCCTTTGTTTATGTTGTAACTGTTCATAAAGCAAAGGATTAAAGGAAGAATGAACGCAGGATGGTAGCCGCTACGATTAAGAAGATACACGCACCGAACCAGCTTGCCGCAGTCTTCGATGTGTCGGGGTCGCCTGAGCTGAATTTATTGTACACCTTAACACCTCCGATTAACCCGACGACCGCACCGATGGCGTAAATTAATTGGGTTGCTGGGTCGAAATAAGAGGTTACCATTTGGGTAGCCTCGTTGATACCTGCTGTACCGTTTCCCTGTGCGAAAGCACCAATTCCTGACAGCATAGTCACGGCTGCCAGCAAAACTTTTTTTCTCTGTTTTTCCATAATTGAAACACATTAATTTGTTATTGTTATCCCGCACCTTGCAGGCTTTCGGGACAAAGGTGTTTCAGAAATGAAGACGTTATAAGAAAGTGGCAGTCAGAGGAATTGTTTGGCTGTGAGTGGCTTCTAAAAGGTATTTTTATAACTTAGTAACCTATTTATTTTAATACGCCAATACTATGATTGATTTTGAAATAGCAGAAATAGCAGCTGCTAATCAATTTGCCCGATTACTGAATCCAAGAGTTGATTTTACAACACCATATATATTCTATTATGATGAAACCAATAATATCAAAACATTCTATGTAAGAGAAAACGATTTCAATTATACTTTTACAGCTAATTTTGTTGTGGGAGGACTTCTACATGAGGGTGATATCCCGGATATACAGCCATTGATAGATAGTTTTAAATTGCAGAAGACAGCTAAGGAGGTTAAATTCAAACATATCGCTTTTGGAGATTTTCTTGATTGCTTAAAATCGCAAAAACTTAATATGTTCTTTCGTTTTTTGATGGACAGCGATCTTTATGTACATTATTCAAGCTTGAATATTCTGTATTGGTCTGTTGTGGATATTGTAGATTCTGCTATCATGAATTCCGCGGCAGCTATGCGATTAGGGCCTGGATTTGACAATCGATTGAAGAATGACCTATACAAACTCTGTCGTCTTGAAATAGATGCCGTTATTCAACTTTTTTATGCTTTCGAATATCCGAATGTTAAACCTGAGAAAATTGGTAATTTCATAGAGGCATTAAGTAATCTTTTTGAAGAATATCTTCCGTTACAAGAATTTCATTTTGGGTTGGAATCTTTACGGCAGATATTGAAAGAGTCTAAAAAGAAAGGTGAACTAGCTTTTGTTATGAATGAAGAAGATCACGTACTGTTAGCAGATTTGACACACTTTTATCTCAGACCTATCTATACCTTCAAGAATTCAAATCATATTTTCGACAAAGAGGATTCTATCCGAGAAGCTTTGAACGAATATAGGATGTTAGATAATGGAGTTGAGTTTAAAAACTATTCATTCGTTGATTCTCAGGATAATCAATTAATACAACTATCAGATATTTTTATTGGTTTCATGGGTAAATATACCCAATACAGGAATACGCATACTATGGAAGAAATTAAAGCGGATATCGACTCTTTCTCAGCTTTACAATTAGAAAATATGAAGTTATTTATTGATATTATTAATAAATCAGATCTAAAAAATCCTGCCTTTCTACACGCAACAGATAGTTATGAAGAGGTAATGAAATTTGATCACATTACTAAGTATCTTGAAAAAGCTAGTTTATAGTCAACGCGAAAAATCGATTGTCTTCTACCTCGGATACGAAAAAATACATTAAATTAGTCAGATTTATAGTTACTTATGAAAATTAGATGTCAACCTCCTCTCATAAATGAAACCAACACTGATAGACCTCATAAAAAAGACTGTATTATTAGAATATAATCTACCGCATGACGAGCTTTTGATAAGTAAGTCCTGTGTTACCCATATTGACCTTTTCGATGACTGTTATAAAGCCGAGGATATTGAAAATTTGTCTCGTATCATATATGAGAGCATCCTATACTATGCCTATGATGAATTTCAGTTATTAGAGGGGGATCATCAGAAGATGTTTATAAAGGCGTTTAACGCAAAATTTAAATATAATTACTCTGCAGACGACCTAGCAAAACTCAAATTGGGAATTTATGGAGAATCTTTGCTATATGCAATATTAAAAGTGTATTATGGAAACGAAACCCTTGTTTCGCGTGGCTACTTTTACGATATACAAAAGAAGTCAGAGGTAACCGGATATGATTGCTTCCATTTAATTCAAACCGAAGACGGAATACAGCTTTGGTTTGGAGAAACCAAATTCTATCAGGACGGCAAGGCAGCAATAAACAAAGTGTTTGATAATATTCAGAAAGCTATTTCGGATGATTATCTCATCAATACCAACTTTACAACAATCCTTCAAAGTAAGGGAAACATCGTTGACAAGGAATCTGCTATCTACAAGATACTCGACAAATGGGATAAATGTATCATCGAAAATTTGGAGCAAGAACTCATCGATAACAATATAAAATTGGTTTACCCTATACTGATAACCTTTGATTATGTCAATGGTGATTATCAGGAATCAATAAAGACAGCTATCAATCATATCAACGAGAATTACAAAGACCTTGAATTTAAAAATATCAGTATAGATTTTTCCATATTTTTTATACTCATTCCAATAGAAAGCGCAAAAACCTGTAAAGAAACAATCATCAAATGGATAGACAGCAAAGAACCCTTAACGTTGTAACCACATTGAATTCCTTTCAGGAAGGTATAACGGCAAAGCACTTATTACTTAATGAAGTCTGTGAATATTTCGACTTTATCAAAGATGAAGACATTGATGATGCAGACCGAAGGTTTCTTCTCTACCTTTCTTCGAAAGTCGGAGTACCACATTATTACGATATTCTCTATAAATTCAACAAGGACAGATCTTTAGTTATTGATGAAGATAATATTTGTCTGAGTACATTTTCTTCCTTATTGTACGAATCATCATTATATACTGATGATCATTCAAAATTACACCAGTATCAAAAGGAAATCCTTGACCTCTTCAGCAAGGAAAAAATAAATCGTTATTTTCTATCGGCATCCACCTCTTTTGGAAAAACCCACCTGGTCTATGAGATTATCAAAAAGATGCATTATAAGAACATTGTTTTGATATTTCCAAGTATTGCCCTATTGACTGAAAATCTGGCGAAGATCAAAAATGGAACAATAAAGTTCTCAGAGGAATATAATGTACATACACTAAGTGATTTTGCAGTAAACCCAAAGGAAAACAATATTTTTATTTTTACCCCGGAGCGGTTTCTTTCATTTTTGGATAAGAATCACGATGTGCAACTTGATTTCATTTTTATTGATGAAGTATATAAGATCGATAACGGTTATATCATAGACAATGAAGCGAAAGAAAATGAACGTGACGTCGCGTATAGGATGTCTTTATTTTATGGCTTCTCAAAATACACCAACATAGACATATTTCTGGCCGGACCATATATTGAGGTGTTTGACCAGGCCAGTGATGGCTATAACCCATCGTTCGATCTGTTCCTACGTGATTTTGGCATTGAAAAATTGTTACGTAACGAATACGAAATTGTTAAAGTGACGAAAACAGATGTCGAGAATGAGAGAGGACGTATCACAATTGATGGACTCGACTTTAATTTTACCAGAAAATCCGCAAAAAAGGCAAAAATACAGGAGCTTTTGGATCGCATCTTACTCAACAGCGAGAATGCCATTGTGTATTGCAATACCCAGGGTAATGCTGAAAAGGTTGCAAAAGACTTCGACAGAGCCCCTTTGAACACAGCATTTTATAAAGTTTTCCTTGATCATCTTTTGCGAAATTTCGATCCTAAATGGATTGTTATCGAGGCGTTGCAAAAAGGCGTGGGTGTTCATCACGGAATGGTGCCAAAATATATTCAGAAAGAGATAATCTCTCTTTTTAATAGTCCAGAATCCGGCGTAAGGGTACTGACTTCAACCACTACCATAACTGAAGGAGTAAATACGACCGCAAAAAATATGATTGTTTACAAAAGCGAAAAAGGAGGCGGAAGATATGGAAAGCCATTATTAACTTTTGATGCAAAAAACATTGCCGGACGAGCTGGTCGCTTTATGGAGCATTATACTGGTCGCTTAATTACCCTCGATAAAGAGTTTATGAACGTAATCAACGATACAGGAGAACAGATCACGCATAAAAATTACGATCTGAATGTTGAAAAAAAGGAAATCGATGATGAGATGACACCAGAACAATATCTGGATGATCGGAGCCGTGAGAGATTACTACAGATACGTGCGATGCAGGAAGCCAGAGGTATTCCTGATCAAATTCTGTCTCAATTCAAGGTAATAAGCAAGCGGGACAAAATCAAGATATATGATAATATAGCAGCGCTATCTCCATTGTTCCATCAAAGGATAAAAAGATTTATAGCGCGACTAAATGCGCCCAAAATGGCTCTGGAAAAAGATGGCTTTCAGGTAATCTTGGATGTTATTTACGAAGTAGTCGAAAATGAAACTTTAAAGGCTATGATAGAAAACACATTCAAGGACAACTATAGCCCAAATCACTATTCCATCCTGTTTGCTGCACTAAACAGTTATCTGAGTACAGGGTTCAACGGTGTCTATAATTATAACTTACGAAGGGAAAACAACCTCAATTCATCCAGTGCGGTTAACAGTGCAATGAGAAAAACTTCCTCGTTGATTTATAACACATTTAAATACCAATTGGTGAAGTATATCGGTGTCTTTAATCTGATGTATAAATTCTACATTTCCGAAAGAGATAGAATTCCTTATGAAGATGCGACGGGTATTGATGTCCTGTTAATCAAATTAGAGTATAACGCTTTCAGTGAAGAGGCGCGGATCGCAAGTGATTATGGAGTACCTCAAAAGATCATCGATTATTATGACTCGCTAAACCAAAATGAGGCGAATCGCATACAGGGTTCTTTTGATGGGTATGAAAAAACAATATTTGAAAGAATAAACAATATTATTAATAAATAAACTTGCGGGCTTTCGGGACAAAGATGTTATGGAAATAAAGGCGTTACCGCAAAGTGGCAGTCAGAGGAAATGTTTGGCGGTGAGTGGCAATATTCTAAATGGTTAGGCATAAAAAAACGCCAAACATTTTATAGCTTGACGTTTTGTTGCTCTTAATATTAAACTAGGATTTAATCATCTTTAAATTTGTGATTAAAATTCAGGTTTGCTCAAAAAGTTTTTGTTTTCTTTTTTCTAATCTAAAGGGTACTTTTTAGGTTAGAAAATAATTTGTTTGTTATTTTTGAAAAGTTGGATTTATTACAAATTATAAGGGTTATTTTTCAAAATATGTTGATGCAAAGCAAGTAAACTATCTTTATACCAAGTATCCGCAAGGTTAAAATCATTTCTACGAGTAATTTTTCCTAAAGGTGATTCTAAGAGAAATGTAGAAAAAGGTCTTATGTTTTTTGTAAAATAATCCCTTTCCCAATAAATATCTCTACAGGAAGTAATCACAACCTCTGTATCTGGATGAAGTTTGAGCTTGTTAATTAATGTATCCATATTTGGTACGTCATCCGTTGCTGAGTGAATAATTATCTTCTTTCCTCTTAATATTATCACTATCGAAAAATCCCAATATTTTCCTTTTGGATCGGGCAGAAAAGAAGGTAATAAATTACCATCAACATCTGTTGTGATTATACCACTAGTTAACCATTCTGCAATTTTATTGATTGCAGTCGTTTTACCTGTACTTGGTGCTCCTGGAATAACTAAAAATTTCATATTTTACTCTTTGTTCAACTGATTATAAATTCTTTTCATAATGAATTCTTTCACTAAACCTCCAAAAGCTTTGTCTTCCAATATCTTTTCAAAAATCTCCTGGTTCTGATCCATACGCCCAATAAGTTTCTCAATAAATTTATCATCAAAAGCATATTTAAAAGTATCCAGCTTGTTTGCTTTTGCCTGTAATTTCAAGGTTTCATCTTCCAAAAGTTCCGCTTCTATCTGGTCGAAAAACAACTTGTCAGCTTCTTCAAATTCGGTTCCGAAGCGGTCATTGAGTAGGTGAATAATTTCCGACAATAAAGCCTCTTCTTCCTTTTGTCTTTTAAGACCGGCTTCAGTAATACCACTTAATTCACCATCTTCATTTTTTATCAATTCAATAGCTCCTTCTTTAATTTTTTGAAGCCTGTAATACTCCAAAGCAATTTCGTCATCCAATTGGATAACTTCAGATAATTCTCTTTTTGGTAATCTGGTCAGTAAAAGCTTAGCATACGCATAGAATTTTTCAGAATCAACATCTGTAAATGGCATTATCTGGGATAAAAAGGCATATAGATTCGTCCAAGTTCTTAATCCCTTTTTAAATTCATCCTGATATGCTTCGTTCAATCCTTTAAATCTGTCCACTGCGTTATCTGTAAAAGCGTACAAATATTTTTGATCTCTTGTGCTGTTCATTTTCGTCGCCGGATTGAAATATACCTGAGCAAAAGCATCTATCTCGCTTTCCCAATAGACCTGAAACTGGTCTAATCGCTGCTTTAAATCAAACAAGTGGTTTATGTTTGGATCTTCTGTAATAGAGGCGATTTCATAGTAAGGTTGGAAAGAATCCAAAATAGTTTGTCTGTCATTGACAAAGTCTAATACAAAAGTATCTTCCTTACCAGGACAGGTTCGGTTGAGGCGAGATAAGGTTTGAACCGCTTTTACACCAGACAACTTTTTATCCACATACATTGTATGTAATAAAGGCTGGTCAAAACCAGTCTGGTATTTATCGGCTACAATTAGGATTTTGTACTCATCAGTATCAAAAATTTCAGGCAGTTCTCGTTCTCCATAACCTGTTAATTCCGGTTCTGAAACGCCATCCAGAAAGTTATCATCTTTCACTTTCCCGGAAAAAGCTACCAATACTTTGATTTCGTTTTCATAACCTTTTTCCTCTATGTACTTTTCAAATTCTTCAAAATAACGTTTGGCGTGTAAGCGGGAACCACACACCAACATTGCTTTCGCTTTTCCTCCAATTTTTTTTGAAACAATTTCCCGAAAATGCTCAATAATTACCTCTGTCTTTTGAGCAAGGTTATGTGGATGTAAGGAAACATATTTACCGATTGCCTTAGCGGCTTTACTTTTGTTAAATTTCGGATCATCCTCTATAGCTTTTGTTAAGCTAAAATATAGTTCATAAGAGGTGTAATTCCGCAATACATCCAATATAAATCCTTCTTCAATCGCCTGTCGCATTGAATATAAATGGAAAGGCTTAGGTTTCCCTTCCTCATCTTTGTCTCCAAACACCTGTAAGGTTTTATACTTTGGCGTCGCAGTAAAGGCGAAAAAAGAAATATTGGGTTGTTGCCCACGGTTTTGAGCGGAAACTGCTATCTGTTCTCTAATAAAATCGTCACCACTGTAATCATCGTCTATTTCTTCATTAGCAGCATCTTCCAACGATTTTACAGCTAATACTTCTTTAAGTTTTTTGCTGGCTTCACCTCCTTGTGAACTGTGAGCCTCATCTATAATAACTGCATATCTACGTTCAGGGAGTTCACCTACTTTATCCACTACATAAGGGAATTTTTGTAAAGTGGTAATAATAATATTGGTGCCATAACCCAATGCTGAAGCCAATTGATTACTGTCTTTATCTATTTTTTGTACCACACCAGTTTTATGCTCAAACTGATAAATCGTATTTTGTAACTGGTTGTCTAAGACACGGCGATCGGTTACAACAATAACCGAATCAAACATACGTTCATCATTTTGGTTGTGTAAACTGGATAAGCGATAAGCCAGCCAAGCGATAGAATTACTTTTTCCAGAGCCGGCTGAATGTTGTATCAGATAATTTTTACCTACACCTACTTCCAAAACTTTATTGCTGATTTCCCGAACCGCATCCAACTGATGATAACGGGGGAATATCAAGCGTTCTTTTCGGTAAATTCTGCCTTCTGATATGACTTCTTCTGTTTGCAAATGCACAAATCGCTGGATGATTTCTAGCCAACTGTCTTTCGCCAAAATATCTTCCCAGAAATAGGACGTTCTATAACCATCTGAATTTGGTGGATTGCCTTTTCCTTTGTTAAATCCTTTATTGAATGGTAGCCAATAGGTTTTGCTGCCGTCCAAACGAGTGGTCATAAAAACTTCATCCTGATCTACTGCAAAATGTACTAGTGCTCGCTTCTTGAATGCGAACAATATTTCCCGGTTATCTCTTGTTGAGCTGTATTGTTTTAAAGCATTATTGACGTTCTGACCTGTAAATTGATTTTTGAGTTCTAATGTAGCTACAGGAATACCATTCAGTGATAGTAAAACATCTATTGAATTTTTATTGTCTTTGCTGTAGTAAATCTGGCGGTAAACTTTTAGGCTATTTTGATTATATAAATCTACTGCATCAGGATTTAGACCTGATGCTGGTTGGAAGTAAGCCATCTGGAAACGAACGCCATAATCTGTAAAGCCATTACGCAATACATCCAGGCTGCCACGTAAATCCATTTCTTTATACAAGCGTTGTAATACCCGGTTTTCTACATCAGCATCGTGTACGCTTTCTATTTTAGCCCACCGGCTGGGTTGTGAGGCTTTGAGGAAGCGAATAATTTCGTCACGAAAGAACCCAAGCTCTTTACTATAGGTAGATGCATCTCCTAAGGTATAACCGCCGTTTTCTACAAGCGATTGTACTAGTGCAGATTCAAATGTATGTTCTGTAGTTATACTCATTATTCCTTCGTTAATAGGTTTCTTCTTCCTGTTTTTGCTGTGTAATAAACAATCTATAAGCGAGATCTTTAAATATCAATTTTAGAGTGTGTTTAGATTTTTCTGTTAGTCCGGTTTTCAAATGCCCTGATTCTGCGTAGCAGTCCCTTATAAATTCAAAATCATTTCCATAGATTTCTTCTGTAATTTCAGCAAGCTTATCTGGTAAATCAGATTCTAATATTTCAAAATTATCAGGATTGAAATAACGCAGTATAGGCTTGTTCAGCTCATTATATTCTCTTCCCTGAAAACAAGGCTTTCCTTTACTAGATGGCCAGTATATTCCGAAAAATTCTGATTTATTGGATTTATATACTTTGCCAATCTGGAGACTGCCATCAATAGCTCTATGTTCTTCCTCTAAAGAAATGTCTCGCAATATCATCAATGGCTCCATATCAATAGGGTCATCTTGGATATCATTATCAAATAGCATCTTTTTATACATTTCTTTTGCAACACCTTCTATTTCTTCAGGATCACCTAGAAAAGTATAAAATCGTTTTTTACCGTTATTAGTAAGCTCATCAAAAATGAATCCTTCTACATCTTGGGAATAATACAGTTTCCATACTCTAAATGCCCCTGATGCTCCAGCACTCCAGTCCCAACCACCAAATAAAAATTGCACACCGCTTCTTAGCTCGTGGATGTCTTCTCCGGGAATCTCGGAAATAATTTTTGTAATTAGGTCTGTAAATAGCCCTGAAAGATACTCTAGGACATCCTGTAGACTCGCTTCAGGTGATTGCAGATATTTATCCAGATGAATGGAAGAAACGAGATTCAGCACTAAAGGGTATGCTCTTGCCGTACTGCCTGCAAAGCATAACAGACAATCTCTTTTAGGTATTCTGAACAGTTTAATGCCGTGTTTCCACTTTTCACCGCCGGTAAGGCAGCTATCTGTAGCAAACACGAGCTCTTCGGTTTCGTTTACTTGACGTATATAGGCTACACAGAGTGTCATTTTTTTATGTATTAAAGATATGTTTTGCTGATTTTCTCATTTCTCTCTCAAAAGTTTTCATCTCCTTTTCATCTAAAAAAGGAATGGTTCTGTAAAGCATGTTTTCAATGTTGTTCAGAATATATTCTCTTTTGTCACTATTCTTCCTGGTTCCTTGTCCGTAAGGCTTAGGAAGTAATGAGCTCATGCGATATGCCAAATTATTTCCTGAACCGAATAGAATAAATTCCTTTGGCTTACCATTAAAAAGTTGATAACATCCTTTACCAAATGGAGCGGATAAATACTCTCCTCTAAGAGGATTTGGAAATTTTTCCCAGTTAGTCCAATCAAAACCAGTCATATCAATCCATTACTTTTATTTTACCCGTTACCACTTCGCTGATCAAAGCAGTACGGTATTCCGTTAATAGTTCTATTAATTTTTTTGTTTTGATTACTTTATTCACAATAATAGAATATTGCTTATCTATAAATTCTATTATTGCATTTTGTTCACTTTCTTCTGGTATAGGAATAACTATTTTTCCAATATCATTTGAAGAAATGTTTGGCTGTTGCCCTGTTTTGTCAATTCTACTATCAAACTCTTCTATAAAGGATGGTGATAATAGGATATAGTAAATCCATTTTACACTTAAATCAGTCGGTCTGTAAATGGAATTTCTTTGATTTAAAAGTATTTTTTCAATGCTATCTACTAATGCCACTTTGATTCCCGACGATATTATTGGACGAGTTAAAGCAAATACTAAATCATTTTTTAGAACTCGAAAATTCTTATTAGATTCATAGAAACTACTATCAATAAATGATTCATCGCTCCAATCAATCCTCATATGTTGAATGTTAGATATTTTTAACACTCTTACACCTGACGAAGAAAAGTCAGTACTTTTAAATGAATAGCCATTAATAAATTTACCTAAATATTTTAGTGGACTAATTTTCCAATGCTCTGGTATTTCTCCCAACCATTCGATACCGCTGTCTTTCATTTTTGCTTTCGGGTCAAGCCCTTTGGTAACGGCCTGGTTAATAACGGCTGTTTTTTCTTCTTCGTAGAGTTCCAGTAAGCGTTTTTTATCAGCGATCAGAGCATCTATTTCGGCAGTTTTACGGTCGAGGTAGGAAGCAATGGCGATTTGTTCTTCTTTGGATGGAAATGTATAACAAAACTCAACAAAAACATTTTGATAAAGATGTTGAATAGTTGAACCATATGAAGTATATTCATTAAACTGAGTAAACATTTTAGATTTTAATATCCAAAAAAGAAACTCTATTGAGAAGTCATCCTTTGTAGAGCGTACAACAAAAATTCCGCTATTTAAACAGGCTGGCTTATCCAAATTGTTCACAATAGCTAACTTGCCTATTGTACCGTCTTTAGTAATCAATAAATCTTCATCTTGTAACTGTATATAAGGATCCTCGTCATATCTTTCCTTGTCAATATGATAACATTCTTTCCAGTTTACTTTATCGTTTTTAAAATCAGATCCTGTAACCAAATATGCATATCCTTCTTGTAAAAACTCATCTGATTTTAAACCTTTCCATCCAACACGAGCCTTAACATAACATCTATGTTTTATTTTCTTCACCTCCCAATGGTCTGGAATTTCACCAATCCATTCGATGTCGGAATCTTTATATGCGTCGTATGGTTTCATTAACTAAGAATTGTTTTTTCAGTTTCCAATGTTTTTTCTTCCAGAGCCAGAATATCTGCTTTAATTTCAGCTAAAGACCTCAATGGTTTAAACTCATAGAAATACTTGGTAAAATTGATTTCATAACCAATTTTGGTCTTGCTTTCATCTATCCAGGCTTCTGGTAAGTGGGGCTCTACTTCCGTTTTGAAATACTCATCAATAGCTTGTGGAATCAACTTTCCGTCTTTTGCTTTTTTAAGGAACGGAATGTTTTCATAATCACGTAAAGATGTGTCTGGTTTAGGATTTCCTTTTGTTTTAGCAACTTTACCATTTTCTTTTAATGGCTGTTCTACAGTAACTCTCCAATAGCCGAAAAATTCATTTGTGTAAATTTTCACAAATTCATTTTCTTGGAAATCTCCATATAGTTGGGTGATAAAACCTATGCCTTTTGTATTGCCGTTTTCCGCAATTTTTTTACGTTTATTACCCAAACTTCTATCCATCTTCTGCCAGAATCGATTAAATTCTAACTTACCTTCTTTGAGCAACTCCTCATCCTTCATACCAGTAGCGTTGATAAGCTGTATTTTGCCTTGACGTTCTTTGCTTTTATGATTGGTAACGATCCACACGTAAGTACTAATACCTGTATTGTAAAACAATTGATCTGGAAGAGCAATAACCGCTTCCAGCCAGTCATTTTCTATGATCCATTTACGAATATTACTTTCTCCACTTTCTGCGGTACCGGTAAACAAAGGAGAACCATTGAATACAATGCCAACACGGCTTCCGGTACTTTTCATTTTGGAAACCATATGTTGAAGGAACAGTAGCGAACCATCATTTATACGGGGCAATCCTGCCCCAAAACGTCCACTCATTCCTTTTTTCTCTGCTTCTGTTTTAATCGTTTTTTCAGCTTTTTTCCAGTCCACACCAAACGGCGGGTTGGATAGCATATAATCAAATTTTTCGCTTTCTAATCCATCAACTGTAAAAGTATTTCCAAACTTTATGTTACTTGGATTTTGACCTTTGATCAGCATATCCGATTTGCAAATAGCATAGGACTCTGGGTTAATCTCTTGCCCAAATACTTTTAGCTCAGCCTTGGGGTTTAATTCTTTTACATATTCTTCTCCAATAGAAAGCATACCACCGGTTCCGCAAGCAGGATCGTATAAGGTTTTAACAATGCCTTCTTTAGTTAGCATTTCTCGGTCTTCATTAAACAGGACATTTACCATCAAACGGATTACCTCTCTTGGTGTAAAGTGCTCTCCGGCAGTCTCATTGGATTGCTCTGCAAACTTTCGGATCAATTCTTCAAATACATATCCCATTTCCATAGAATCCATATCTGATAAATCAATTTTTTTAAACTCTGATACAACTCTAAACAATATATCAGCCTTATCCATCCGATCAATCTGATCATCAAAATTGAAATATTCAATGATTTCCCGGGCTCCCGCTGAAAAGCCGTTGATGTAATTTCTTAAATTCAGAGCAATGCTATTCGGATCAGCTATTAATTTATCAAAATCGAACTGACTTTTATTATGAAAATTAAATCCTGCAATTTTATTTAAGGCTATATCTTTAGCATTATCCTTCAGGGAAGCAATCTTGGGTAAATAGTCTAATACTTTTTGCTTGGTCGGAGCCAATACACAATCCAGCCGTCTTAAAACGGTCATTGGTAAAATTACTTTTCCATAATCAGATTGTTTATAATCTCCTCTTAACAAGTCTGCTACTTTCCAAATAAGGTCTGCTTTTTCTCTAAAATTTTTCATTAACTATTTATTCTTTAATAGTGTTTTTCGTTGAATTCAATAACTCCCGGACATCAATTTTCAGTAATTGAGCAATCTCTGCCAATGTTTCTACTGATGGTTGGATTTCATTAGTACACCATCGAGACACGGTACTCTCACTTTTGCCCAATTCTTTTGCTAGCCATTTGCTGGTTTTTGATTGTTCAACTAATATGATTTTCAGTCGATTGATTTTCATTTGATGCTATTTAATACGCATTTAGTGCGAACTTACAACTATTATCGACGCAAACAAAGCGTTTAAAGCAGATTTCAGCGCTATTGAGCGCTGTTAATTGATATTAGAAGCCTAGTCCAAAATAAAAGGGAGTTTGCTTACACAAACTCCCCAATGTCAAAATCACTCAAATCACTTTTCCGCAAAGTGGAAGAACCGACTTGCGTTTCAGATGAAAGAGTCCTATCCAAAAGCTCGGCAATTTTTTGGGAGGCACCCTCGATGGAATTTTCCAGCAGGCTGAATAATTCAGTACCCTGCAATCTTTGAACTATCGCTACCGCTTTTTCCTTTTGAGATTGTTCCAAATTTTCTTTTTGAAGCAAAACACCTACGGAGCTTAGTTCTTCATAGGTAACCCCTTGGGCAAGACTGTCATCCCCACCGGATATTCCGTACCTGTTCCATTCGTCTTCCTCTTCCTCCAAATCAGGCATATTACTGAAAACTTCGTCCAGCTCTTCCTGCGGAATTTGAATACCTACGTTTTCATTTTCGTCGTATTCTATGTCTAAATTATCAGGATTTATTTCGTCTTCTTCAATTTGGCTTTCATTGGTAGTGTTTGGCACTAAATGGCTTCTTACTGGCTTAGGCTTACCCATAATATCGGGAAGATTTGGATTAATTTTTCCTTGTGTCGGTTTTTGTTCCGACCTTTTTTTGATGATGATTTTATCCTGTACGAGCAAGAAAATTACAATCAGCAAGCATATCACAATTACTATTTCCATAATCATATGTTTAAAAAATGGGTTTAAACTTTTCGTTGAAATCATCTGTGATTGCTTTTTCAAACATTTCAAAATGATGCTCCAGTATATTATCGAGGTAGGCATAAAGCGGTATCTCATCTTTACCAATGACTTGCACAATTCGGGATAACCGTTCGTGGTATTCCTGCCGGATATAAATGCTTTTATCTCCACGTTTCGTCATCGAATGGGTTTTCAAAAAATGGTCGCCATAACTTCCGTCAAGATTTTTCTTTGTGCGGTTTCGTTCTTTTTGTACAGGTTTTAGCGATGATAATTCTTCCTGTTTTACGTTTTCCTTTTCTGGTTCTTCGATAGGTTCTGGAGGAAGTTGTATGCCGTCTTTTTTAATGCCATCAACCATTAGGTTCATCATCAACTCTTCGTTGATTTCCGGTGTGACTTTTCTTTTATTATCTTTTTCCATACAGCTATAATTGAATGATTTTTAAAAATTCGTTGATGAACAAATCTAACAGACAAGCTTTCATCAAACGTTCATCAGGTGGCATTACGGTAGAACGAAATACGGTTTTGCTGTCCACTTCGCTTTCTTTGCGAAAACGAGTACTGTTCTTCACTTGGCTTTGCATCAGACTTAATCCCAGTTGCTTGATGAGTTGGTTGTACAGACCATACAAAGGCGTACTTTCTCTGCCATCTACTTGGTTCCAAAAGAGATTAATGGTTTTTATGGAAGTTTCGCCTTTTTTCATAATCACATCCTGTAAAAGCTGCGTGAAGATGAGCGTACTTTCTATTACCACACGGTCTGCTGTGATTGGCGTAAAAATGTGGTGCATTCCTGCCAACGCTTTCAGAATACCAGGCGTGTTAACGGTTCCAGGCAGATCAAAGAATACTACATCAAGCGGTATGAAAGAAGCGTTTACAAATTCGTGAGCCGCTTCCAATACGCTGTCCGCTTTGTACTGCATAATTGGATAGGCTTTTTTGTTGATAGTGGTAAATTGTTTGTACGCCAGCTTTTTTAATGCTTCATTTTCCATTACCATTGCCAGATCCCTTGTCTTCATTTTCATCAGACTATGCTGAGGGAAATCCGCATCAAATACTGCTACGTTGTAGCCTAATCGATAATGCATCGCACTGGCAATGAGTGCTGTAAATGTGCTTTTGCCTACACCGCCTTTTTGAGATGAAAAGGCAATAAACAGAGGTTTCTTTTTTGTGTCCATATTTTTAAAAATTTAAAGTTTCTACTTATTTGCAGTCCTGCGGACAATCAGTCAGACATTCCTGCTTTCGTTCAGGCTTCCTTGCAGGATAGCCAGCAGGCTTTCTTAACTGAACTCGTGATTTCCTGCCTGTCTGCGATACCGCAGGACGGCACTCATTCCTGTATGCTATCAGGCAGGATAGCCATCATTCTTGCGTTCCTGTAGTCCTGCATTCAGGAAAGCAATCCTGATTGATTGCAAGCCGTCACGCTGTCATTCTTGCATTCTTGCAATCCAGCTGTCAGGATTGCAGCATTGTTTGCATTCTTGAATGCTGTCAATCTATCAGCCCTGATTGAGTTCCTGCCATCATTCAAACACAAAGAACCAATCAATTGCATTCGATTGTATGCCTGTGGCAGTGTTTGGCTTTCAAAGGCAGTGTTTGGCACTGCTATACAGTACAATACTTTCGTAAACAGAGCTTTACTTTGTACAATGATTTTTATTAATGGATTTATGCAAAAGGCTTTTGACAAATTGGAGGGCAACGGGAACGGCATCGAGCCGTTTTTCCCTGTTACATTTAATCCGTCCCGCAGGGCGGATTTTTGTGTTCAACGGAACACGGCAAGTTGTGTTTTGAGGCACTCGAAACCGAGTTTAGTGCCTCAAAACAACTTGCCCTGCTGGGGGCAGAAAACACCTTCCGAAGTCAGGGTTTTGTATGATTTTAAAATGGATTAGTGATGAACGAGAATAGCAACAGTAAACAGAATAAGGGCGGACGGACACCTAAAACCGACCCAAGCATCCACCGCCACGTTTTCCGTCTTACAGATGAAGAAAACGCCAAACTTTTATCGCTTTTTGAAGCATCAGGAATGACCAATAAAGCGAAGTTTATCATTTCCCTACTGTTTGGTAAGGAAATGAAATCGGTTAAGATTGATAAAGGAACAGTTGATTTTTATATGCGGCTGACCTCTTTTCACAGCCAGTTCCGTTCCGTAGGCGTGAACTATAATCAGATTGTAAAGCTATTGTACAAGAATTTTTCCGAGAAAAAGGCAGCAGCATTCCTGTATAAACTGGAAAAACAGACGGCAGAAATGGCAATGCTTTGTCAAAAAATCATTCAGATAAGCGAGGAATTTGAAGCCAAACACCTGAAAAAATAGCGGTAGAAATGATAGCAAAAATTGGAAGAAGCGCAAATTTGTACGGGGCGTTGGCATACAATCAGCTTAAAGTAGAGAATGAAAACGGGCAAATTTTATTCGCCAACAAGATGATTGAAAATGCAAGCGGTCATTATTCCGTTACACAATTAGCCCAGTCTTTTGCCCCTTACCTGATTGCTAACCGCAATACAGAGAAACATACCCTGCATATTTCACTCAATCCCGACCCGAATGATAAAGTAAGTGATGATAAATTTCGGGAAATGGCAGAAGAATATATGCGGGAGATGGGCTACGGCGAACAGCCCTTTGTCGTATTCAAACATACCGATATTGACCGCAGCCATATCCATATTGTATCGGTTTGCGTGGACGAGCAGGGTAAAAAGATTTCGGACAAGTTCGAGAAAATGCGTTCTATGAACCTTTGCCGTGAACTGGAAAGAAAGCACGACTTAATACCTGCAACCGATAAAGAGCGCAATCAGAATGACAAGGTTTTTCGTCCGGTAGATTATCGGGCAGGCGATGTAAAAAGCCAAATTGCATCAGTCGTTCGCCACCTGCCGAATTATTACCAATACCAGACTTTGGGCGAATACAATGCCTTACTGTCCCTGTTCAATATTACCACCGAAAAAGTGCAGGGCGAACTGCTCGGAAAAATGCAGCAGGGTTTGCTATACGTTCCCCTGAATGAAAAAGGAGAAAGAGCCGGACACCCGTTCAAGGCTTCGCTTTTCGGAAAGAATGCAGGGCTTTCGGCATTGGAATTGCATTTTGCGAAATGCAAAACAACCCTGAAAGTCACCGCAACCAAACAGACCTTACAATCAGCCGTTACCATTGCTTTGCAAACGACCAATAACGAACAGGCTTTTAAAAAGCAGTTAGGCGAACAGGGTATTAATGTAGTAGTACGCAGGAACGATACAGGTCGTATATACGGAATGACCTTTATAGACCACAATTCCAAAACGGTATGGAACGGCTCACGTTTGGCAAAGGAACTTTCTGCCAATACCTTTAATGATTATTGGAACAATAATATTAAACCTGATATTAAAGAGCCATTAGAATTACAACCGAAAATATCCGCAACAAACGATGCGGATATTCCGCAAGAGCAACCACATCATTTGTTCGATTTCTTACATACTGAAAAACACGAAGACGGTTTGATAGAAGCATTGGGCGGTTTGCTTCCCGAAGCACAGGGCGAAGATTACGAGGAACAGGATTTTGCCAATAAGATGAAGAAGAAAAGGAAACGCAAAAGAGGTCAGCAGTAGCATTCAGCCAAACACCGCCACGCACTGCCAATGCCTGCCACATTCTTATAGCCACGCTATACAGCCCATAAATTCACGCCCGAACATTAAAACTGAAAAATAATGCAGGGAGAAGACGATTTAAGAGGACTTGCTAAGATAATGGCATTTATGAGGGCAGTGAGTATTCTATTGGTACTGATGCACCTTTATTGGTTCTGTTACGGTTTCTTTTTAGAACGTGGCTGGACATTAGAAGTAATCAACAAAATATTAGGAAATTTTCAGCGAACGGCGGGGCTGTTCTCACACACTTTATATACCAAAGCCTTTGCGTTGGTCTTGTTGGCTTTAAGCTGTTTGGGAACAAAAGGCGTAAAGAACGAGAAAATAACCTGGACTAAAATCTACGTGGCTTTGGGGGTTGGCTTTGTGCTGTTTTTTCTGAATACGCCTTTTCTAAAACTACCTCCGGTAATCGGTACATTTCTGTATATCCCTACCATTTCATTAGGTTATATCGCCTTGCTGATGGCAGGTGTATGGATGAGCCGTTTGCTCCGTACCAATCTTATGGACGATGTTTTCAATAACGAAAACGAGAGCTTTCAGCAGGAAACCCAATTGATGCAAAACGAGTTTTCCGTCAATCTGGCCACGAAGTTTTACTACAAGAATAAATGGAATGACGGTTGGATTAACGTGGTCAATCCTTTTCGGGCAACAATTGTGCTGGGTACTCCGGGTTCGGGAAAATCGTATGCGATTGTAAACAACTACATCAAACAACAGATTGAGAAA
>Ga0079224_100002991_pt1 | contig 21004 bp, 21 predicted proteins | sample Stecom2015_FD_80414 | JGI IMG/M metagenome (GOLD analysis project Ga0079224, IMG submission 80414) | Agricultural soil microbial communities from Utah to study Nitrogen management - Steer compost 2015 | ecosystem: Environmental > Terrestrial > Soil > Agricultural land | place: USA: Utah...
CGCCCCGGTCTGCGCGGCGTTGACGACGACGCCCTCGATCTCGCTCGAGTAGGCGTAGATGTTGGCGTTGGTGTACAGCGGGATGTTGAACACGTCCTCCCACAGCAGCGCCTCGATCTCGGCGAGCTTCACCCGGGCTGCCTCGCGGTCGGCGCTGGTGACGACCTCGTCCCAGAGCTTGTCGACCTCTTCATTGGCGTAGCCGTACGGGTTCTGGTCGCCGGTACTGACGTACAGGGACTGGCCCGAGGCGATGTTGCCCGAACCGGCCCAGCCGAACATCGTCGCGTCGTACGAGCCGGGCTGGCCGGTCAACCGCTCGCCCCAGTCCGGCGGGGTGAAGTCGGTGACCTCGAAGCCGGCCTTGTCGCACTCGCTCTTCACCAGCGCGGCGAGCTCGTTGCGCACCGGGTCGTCGGCATGCATCAGCGTGACCTTGACCGGAGTCTCGACGCCGGCCTGCTGAAGCAGCTGCTGAGCACCCTCGATGTCCAGCTCGCCGTACATGTCCTCAGGGAAGGCCTGGGCGCGCGCGTCCTCGTAGTCCTCGTCCACCGGGAAGAACTCACGCAGGTCCTGGACCACCGCGTCCGGGTTGGCCGGCTTGACCAGGTTGTCCACGATCAACTGCCTGGGCACGCACTTGGCGAAGGCTTGACGGACCTCCAGCGGCTCGAACACGCGGCCCTCGCCCTGCTGCAGGTCGATGTGGCTCCAGGTCAGGTTGCCGCCGGACTCCACGGTGTACGGCCCGCCCTCGGCCAGCTGGTTGAGCTGGGCGGCCACGTCAGGCGTGGGGTTCGACGGGTTGATGAGGTCGACCTCGCCGTTCTGCAGCGCAGCCACCTGCTGGTCGGAGTCGAGCAGACGCAAGACGATGGTCTCGGTCTTCGGCGGGGTGCCCCACCACTCCGGGTTCGCCTTCACCGTCAGCGACTGGCCGGCCACCCACGAGTCGTGGATGTAGGGACCCGACGACGGAATCATCTCCGGCGGCGGGAGCTCACCCGGGTTGAACTGCCAGAACGTGTTCCAGAACTCGGCCGCCGGCTGCAGCGTGGCGATGTCGTCCTCGGCGATGGCCGTGACGAGCTCTTCGGAGGTCAGCCCGTTCTCCTGCGCGACGATGTGCGCCGGAACCTCGCCACCTTCGAAGATCAGTTCCCAGTCGATGTACGGCTCGGTGTAGACGACGGTGATGGTCTTGTCGCCGTGCGCACACTCCGGCTTCTCGACGAGGGCGTAGCCGTTGGTCGACGACGGATCGAAGATGTTCGCACCCTCACCGTCGACCATCTTGCCGGACATCGCCGCCCACTCGAGCAGGAAGTCATCACAGTCGATCGGCTCGCCGTCGGACCAGACGGCGTCGTCGGCGTAGGTGTACTCGACGGTCAGCGGGTCGTCGCTGGTCTTCTCGTACGTGCCGAACTCTTCGTTGCGCACGACGCTGCCGTCTTCACCGTAGGACCAGAACGACCCCTTGGTCCCGTTGTGCACGTATTCGTTCCACGTGCCGTTGCCCGCCGCGGTGAGGTCGTTGTACGCGGTGTACTCCGAGTCGACGGCCACGGTGATGGTTCCCGGTTGGGTGCCTTCGTCGTCGGCCGGCTCCTCGGTGCGGTTGGCACCAGGCTCTTCTTCGGTTCCGCCGTCATCGCTGCCGCAGGCGGTGAGCGCAAGTGCCCCCGCCGTCAGCACCGCGAACAATGCCGCGCCCCTGCGCTTGGTCGTCAAGGTGTGACTCCTCAGCTGTGATCGGGATCGGATTGATCCCATGTCGAGAGTGGCCTAACCACACCATCGCCGCTGTCGAGCACACAAGACACCAGCGCACGCTGTTACGGACCTGAAACCCAATCCCCTCGGCGAATGACGAAATCACAACGGATCGGACACGGAATATCCCGCAATTCCTCCCGCCTGACGGCCGTCTGACGGGAGGTCTGGTCGGACAGCGCTCTCACCAGCATGGCCCCGGGCAGATCGGGGCACGTGATATGGGCCACCGTGGGGGGGTTGAACTGGATTCAGGGCCGCGACCGTGCCAGGCTGCGGTCTGTCGCAGAACTCGTTGCTCGCGAGAAAGGTGCGTGATGGGCGTGTCCGTCAGCCGTGCTGCGGTGGCCGAAGCCACCGGCGCAATCGTGGGGTGCGCACGGTGATGGCCGCACCAACCGGAATCCAGTCGCCGTCGCGCGCGCGCATCGCCGAGCGGACGCTGCGCACTGACCGCTGGTGGCTGGCGCCGCTGGTCACGTTCATCGGTCTCACGGCGTGGGTCGCCTACGCCACGGCCCGAGTGTTCCAGCAGGACCACTACTGGGTGGCGGAGTTCCACTACTTGACGCCGTTCTACTCGCCGTGTGTCTCCGTGGCCTGCACGCCCGAGGCCGCGCACTTCGGCACGATCCTGCCGGATCATGCGCTGATCCCGTACGCGGCGTTCAGCCTGCCGTTCCTGCTGCTGTTCCGGTTGACCTGCTACTACTACCGGCGCGCCTACTACCGCAGCTTCTGGCTGTCCCCACCGGCCTGCGCCGTCGCCGAGCCGCACCGCAAGTACACCGGCGAGACCCGGCTGCCGCTGATCCTGCAGAACTTCCACCGCTACACGTTCTACCTGGCCTTGGTCATCACGTTGATCAACACGTGGGACGCGATCCTGGCGTTCAACGGCGAGGACGGGTTCGGCATCGGGCTGGGCAACATCATCCTGGTGGGTAACGTCATCATGCTGTGGTGCTACACGCTGTCGTGCCACTCGTGCCGGCACATCACCGGCGGACGGCTGCGCAGCTTCTCGCGGCACCCGATCAGGTACCGGTGGTGGACGTTCGTCTCCAAGCTCAACACCCGGCACATGCAGTTCGCGTGGATCACTCTGGGCACCCTGGCGCTGACCGACTTCTACATCTGGATGCTCGCCTCGGGGACCTGGTCCGACCTGCGATTCCTGTAACCATTCGATCACCTCGATCCGGAGAAACACGCGTGAGGGAGTCATGACCGACCCGAGCAGCATCGAACGGCACACCTTCGACGTCGTCGTCGTCGGTGCCGGCGGCGCCGGCTTGCGCGCGGCCATCGCGGCGCACGACGCCGGCGCCAAGGTCGCACTGGTGTGCAAGTCGCTGCTGGGCAAGGCGCACACCGTGATGGCCGAGGGCGGCATCGCCGCGGCCATGGGCAACGTGTGGTCCGAAGACAACTGGAAGGTGCACTTCCGCGACACCATGCGTGGCGGGAAGATGCTCAACCACTGGCGGATGGCTCAGCTGCACGCCCAGGAGGCGCCCGAGCGCGTTCACGAGCTCGAGGAGTGGGGGGCGCTGTTCGACCGCACCCCCGACGGCCTGATCTCTCAGCGCGACTTCGGCGGTCACCGCTACGCCCGCCTGGCCCACGTCGGCGACCGCACCGGTCTGGAGCTCATCCGGACGCTGCAGCAGCGCGCCGTGGCCCTGGGCATCTCGGTGTTCATGGAATGCACCATCACCAAGTTGTTCAGCGACGGCGAACGGGTCAGCGGAGCGTTCGGCTACTGGCGGGAGTCAGGGCGGTTCATCGTCTTCGAAGCGCCCTCCGTCGTGCTGGCCACCGGCGGGATCGGCAAGTCCTACAAGGTCACGTCGAACTCGTGGGAGTACACCGGCGACGGGCACGCGCTGGCCCTGGCCGCCGGCGCCGACCTGGTCAACATGGAGTTCGTCCAGTTCCACCCGACGGGCATGGTCTGGCCACCGTCGGTCAAGGGGATCCTGGTCACCGAATCGGTCCGCGGCGACGGCGGTGTGCTGCGCAACAGCGAGGGCCGGCGGTTCATGTTCGACTACATCCCGGAGTTCTTCAAGGCTGAGACGGCCGACACCGAGGAAGAGGCCGACCGCTGGTACAACGACAAGACCAACAACCGTCGTCCGCCGGAGCTGTTGCCGCGCGATGAGGTCGCCCGAGCGATCAACGCCGAGGTGAAGGCCGGACGGGGCACGCCGCACGGTGGTGTCTACCTCGACATCGCCAGCCGACACCCGGCCGAGTACATCAAGCGCCGGCTGCCGTCGATGTACCACCAGTTCAAGGAGCTGGCCGACGTCGACATCACGGCCGAGCCGATGGAGGTCGGGCCGACCTGCCACTACGTCATGGGTGGTGTCGCGGTCGACCCCGACACCGGCGAGTCCGAGGTTCCCGGGCTGTACGCAGCCGGCGAGGTGGCCGGCGGGATGCACGGCTCCAACCGGTTGGGCGGCAACTCGCTGTCCGACCTGCTGGTCTTCGGCCGCCGCGCCGGTTTGAACGCGGCGTATGCCGCAGCGCGCAAGCGTGAGCGGGCCAGTGTGAGCGATGACGACGTCCGCGCGGCCGCCGAGCATGCTCTGGCACCGTTCTCCAGCACCGGGGACGAGAACCCGTACAGCGTCCAGCACGACCTGCAGGAGGTCATGCACTCCCTGGTCGGCATCATCCGTACCGCCGAGGAGATGCAGCAGGCTCTGGACAAGCTCACTGAGCTGCGCAAACGGACCGCACGGATGAGCGTCGAGGGTCACCGCCAATACAACCCCGGATGGCACCTCGCGCTGGACCTCCACAACATGCTGCTGGTCTCGGAGTGCATCGCCCGAGCCGCACTGGAACGTACCGAGAGTCGCGGTGGCCACACCCGGGACGACTACCCCGCCACCGACGACACGTGGGGCACCATCAACCTGCTCTGCAGGCTCGACGGTGACTCCGTGAACGTCCGACAGGTCCCGCTGCCGTCCATGCCGGACGAGTTGCGCGCCCTGTTCGACGAGAAGTGAGCCGATACGAAACACCGCCCGAGGAGGCGTGAATGGGGTACGACCTCAATATGAAGGTCTGGCGCGGTGACGCCACGGGAGGCGAGTTGGTCCCGTACACCGTTCCAGTCGAAGAGGGCGAGGTCGTCCTCGACGCTTTGCACCGCATCCAGGCCACGCAGTCCGGCGACCTGGCGGTGCGCTGGAACTGCAAGGCCGGCAAGTGCGGCTCGTGCAGCGCCGAGATCAACGGCAAGCCGCGACTGACCTGCATGACCAGGCTGTCGACCTTCGAACGGGGCGAGACGGTCACCGTCACGCCGATGCGGACCTTCCCGATCATCCGCGACCTCGTCACCGACGTGTCGTACAACTTCAAGGTCGCCGAGACCATCCCGGCCTTCGCACCGGAGAAGCGACGCGACGACGGCACGTACCGGATGCAGCAGGAAGACGTCGAGCGGGGCCAGGAGTTCCGCAAGTGCATCGAGTGCTTCCTGTGCCAGGACGTCTGCCACGTCATCCGCGACCACGAGGAGAACAAGCAGGCGTTCTCCGGCCCGCGCTTCTTCCTGCGCTACGCCGAGCTCGAGATGCACCCGCTGGACACCAACGATCACCGCAAGCTGGCTCAGGAGCGTGCGGGCATCGGGCTGTGCAACATCACCAAGTGCTGCACCGAGGTGTGCCCCGAGGGCATCAAGATCACCGACAACGCCATCATCCCGGTCAAGGAGCGCGTCGTCGACCGGTCGTTCGACCCCGTCACCTGGCTCGGCCGCAAGATCTTCCGCCGCGACCAGCTGCCGGAGTCGCAGACCCCGACCCTCCCCCAGGACTGATCATCTTCCAAATGATCATGTTCACTAGGCAATTCCCTACCCCACCACCCGTACAAGCATGGTGAAGTAGCAGAAGTCCTAGTGATGTCCCCCGGCTGGAGGCCGCGATGACGCTCTACAACGCGGACGACCTGACCGCCGCCCTCGGCGAGCTGCCCGACTGGTCCGGAGACACCTCCGGCATCAGCCGCACCGTCGAGGCGGCGGACTTCCCGACCGCCATCGCCATCGTCGACGACGTCGCCGAGGCGGCCGAAGCCGCCGATCACCACCCCGACATCGACATCCGCTGGCGCAAAGTGACCTTCACCCTGTCGACGCACTCGGCCGGCGGCGTGACGCAGGCCGACATCGACCTGGCGCACGCCATCGACCGCGTGATCACCCAGCACGCCACGTCCTGACGGGAGCAGCCATTGACGCCGCCCCCGCCGCGCGTGCTCAAGCACACGCACGCATGTGTCGAAGTGCAGCGCGGCCCGGACCGTATCGTGGTGGATCCGGGCGCACTGGGCCAGCCGCCATCGTTGGACGGGTGCGGCGGCGTGCTGATCTCCCATGGTCACTACGACCACGCGGATGTCCCGCTCCTCGAACAAGCTGTCAAAGCCGAGATCCCGGTCTTCGGTCCGGCCGACCTCGGCGCCACCGTCGGCTCGCAGGCTCTCGCGGCGTACATGACGGTGCTGCGACCAGGTGAACATCACCTGATCGGCGGTTTCTCCGTCGACGTCGTCGGCGGCCGGCACGCCGCGGTGCATCCGGAGCACCCTGGCCCGGAGAACCTGGGTTACATGATCGACGGCCGGATTCTCATCACCGGTGACGAACACCCGCACGTCGACGCTGCGGTGGATGTGCTCGTCACCCCTGTCGACGCTCCCTGGCTGCGGGCGGTGGACCTGATCGACTTCGTGCGGAGGGTCGAGCCCGGCACCGTCATCGGGGTGCATGACGGGCTTCTCAACGATGCCGGCCTCGCGGTGGCCGACGCGGTTCTCACGTCATTGCCCCGAGAAGGCGCCGACGCTGCCGTTCGACTCGCGATCGGTGACTACTACGACCTCAGCCCGGGTGCCGCAGTACGGTGACGGCGAAATCCGCGTCGTCGTGCCACGCCTTGAGATCCCACGTCGCGAACCGGTGCTCGATGTGCAGGCCGGCCTCGCGCACGCTGGCGTCGAAGTCATCGAGCGCCAGGTGCCGGTTGACGTGGAAACCCACGATGACGAACCCGTCCGGGCGGACGTGGGCTCCGATGCGCCGCAGCACCTCCGTCTCGGTCCGCGGGGCCACGAACACCATGACGTTGCCGGCCACCACCGCGGCGTCGAACGGCTCGGTGATGCCGGCGGCGGGCAGATCCAGCTCGGCGAGATCGCCGACCAGCCACTGCGGCCCAGGGTGGTCCTCGCGGGCGGCGTCGATGAGAACCGGGTCGACGTCCACGCCGACGACGGTGTGGCCGCGAGCGTGCAACTCCGCACCGACCCGGCCCGGCCCGCAGCCGGCATCGAGGATGCGCGCCCCACGCGGCACCATGGCGTCGACCAGCCGGGCCTCACCGGCCAGATCCTCGCCTTCGGCGGCCATCCGACGGAATCGCTCGACGTACCACTGCGAGTGGCCGTCCTTCGTATCGCTCACCCAACGCGTCAACTCAGCCACACCGCCAGCCTAGCCGCGGCCTCTGGCGCCTCAGCTGGGCCCTAGGTACACGTACCGGTGGGCCGGCTTGATGTGCTGGTTGACGAACGCGCCCATGCTCTCGGCACGAAACAGCGCCTCCGCCGTAGCTGCGTCGACGTCGAGATAGCGGTAGATCTCGCCGGAGACGAACTCGATCTCCAGCGTCTTCGTCCGCTCGTCGTATCCCGCCGAGGCCAGGGCCGACGACGACACGGGGCGCCGGCGCTCGTGCCGGTCGGTCACGGGCAGGTCGATGGCGAGGCCGTCGCTGGCCACGAAGATCGGGCCCGCGTAGTGCGCGGCGGCATCAGCGCGCGACCGGTCCAGGTCGTTGCCGGGCCAGTGGTGCGTCAGCATCAGCGCATGAGCCCCCGCCGCGCTCGCCGCGGCCCCGGCGTCTGCTGCGGTCAGATTGAACTGCGGTGTTCCGGGCGGCGCGGGCTCGACGCCCGGCTGCTGGTGCCGATCGGTGGCGTCCACGACGTACATGGCCGCCTCGCGGCCCAACTCCGCCAAGGACGGTGACGGCCCGGTGTCGCCGGTGAACGCCACGGCGACCTCGTCCGCTTCGACCCTGACCCCGGCATTGAGGACGTAGTGCGGCAGCTCCACGGTGCTGAGCCGTACCGTCCCCACCTCGACCGACTCCCCCGGAGCTTCGACCCACTCGAACACCTGCCGGATGGGGTCCTCGTCACCCGCGGCAGCCACCAGGGCGTCCACCACCGGCCGGGGCGCGATCAACGGGATCGGCGGCGCCTGGCGGCGCGTGTACCACCGCGCCCGGAAGAACCCGTACAGGTCGGCGGTGTGATCAGGGTGTTCGTGCGTGACGGCGATGGCGTCGACCTCGTCGCCGTGGTGCCCGCCCAGGTGCGCGAACAGTCGCGGCAGCGTTCCCCAGCCGAGGTCGACGACGACGCGTGTGCCCGCGTGCTCGACGACGTAGCCGCTGCAGGCGCGGTCCGGGCCGGGAAACGCGCCGGAGGCCCCGAGGACGTTCAGCCGCATCACCAACGGCGAAACCCTCCTTCGCTGTTGATCACTTGGCCGACGACCCAACGTCCCTCATCGCTGACCAGCCAGGCGATCAACCGCGCCGGATCGTCCGGCTCGCCGAACCGGCCGGCGGGGAACTGTCGCTGAACGGCCTGAATGACCTCGAGCGGACGATCACCACCGACCTCGTCCAGGTAACCGGTGTTGACCGGGCCCGGATTGACGGTGTTGAGAATGATCCCCTGCTCGATGAGACCGTCGGCGACCGAGGCGGTGACCCCGGCCAGCGCGGCCTTGGAGGTGGCGTAGGCGATCTCGTCACGCATCGCGCCCAGTTGCTGGCCGGAGGTCATCCAGACGACGCGACCGCCGGGCCGTCCGTCGTGCTGGGCCGCGAACGCCTTGGTCGCCAACAGGGTGGAGCGGGTGTTGACCTGCCAGTGCCCATCCAGGAGGTCAGCGCTGAGCTGACCGAGCTCGCCGTCACCGCCGCTGCGGGCGTGATTGCACACCAGAATGTCCAGATGCCCCGACACCGAACGCGCGGCGTCGATCAACGTCTCGCCGGCATCAGGGGCGGCCAGGTCGAGGCTCATGTGCTCCAGCTGCGCGTCGTCGGCCAGCTGCTCCCGCAGTGCGGCGAGGACGTCGTCGATCCGGTCCGCCCCGTAGGGCTGATCCACGTCATGAGCGACAAGATGCTGGACGAACAGGCTCGCCCCCATGCCCGCCAGCCGCGAGGCGATGGCGAACCCGATGCCCCGCCTGCGGCTGACGCCGGTGACCACAGCGACGCGGCCGGCCAACGGCCATGACGTCACGACGCCCCGCTCCGCTCGAAGCGCACGTCGGCAGCATGCGGCACCAGGACGGCCTGATCACCCACCGACCATTCGGCCACCCGGCTCACCACCGCCGCCGGCACCTCGTCGGCGACGCCCGCCCAGGCCGGCGCCGGCTGGGTGGCGTGCGCGTCGTGCGGCAAGACCACGCCGAACCCGCCCGCCAACGCACCGCGCACCGTCGCCGCGACACACATCTCCGAGTGCAGGCCCGCCACGGCGATCGACGTGACCCCGCGCTCGCGCAGGTCCGCCTGCAGACTCGTGCCTTCGAACGCGTCGTCGGCCTCCTTGCGCACCAGCAGGTCGCCGTCGCCTCGTTCCACCGCCAAGGCCCACCCGGGGGTCTCCGGCTCCTCCGGCGCGCCTGGGGGACCGTCGTTCTGCACGAGCACAACGGTCACGCCGGCCGATCGGGCCCGGACCAGCAAGTCGTCGACGACGGTGAGCAGTTGCTGCGCTGCTGGAACGGCGCGAGCGCCGTACACGAAGGCATGCTGGACGTCGACGACGACGAGGGCGTCGGCGATGGGCCGGTCGTCGGCCGTCATCGTGAGCTCCACCGGCGCTCGGCCGCGTCCGCCACCCGCTCGAGCTTGTCGACGTACCCGGTCCACCACTGCGCGTCGTGCTCGGGAAGGTTGGTGTTTTCGCGGCGTAGCCCGATCGCCCCGTCGATCTGTTCACGCACGATGTCGGCGTGTCCGGTATGACGAGCGGTCTCGTTGATCATGTGCACCAGGATTCGATGCAGCGTGACGTCTTGACGGTCGGCCGGCCACCACGGCACCCGGCCGGCATCGTCGAGTCCGAGAGCGTCGATCGTCGCGTCGGCGTGGGCCCACGACCGCCGGTAGAAGTCCAGGACCCACTCGAGCGATTCGTCTTCGGTGGCCCACATGTCGGCGTTGTCGTCGGCGTCATCGGCCAACCACGGCAGCGGCTCGGATGCCGGCCGGTCGAAGACGAGGCCGAAGTACTCGAACTCCATGCTGCCCACGTGCTTGACCAACCCGAGCAGGTTGGTTCCGCTCGCCGTCAACGGCCGTCGGGCATCGCGTTCGCCGAGCCCGTCCAGCTTCCACAGCAGCGCTTCGCGGGAGGTTTGCAGATACAGCTTCAGGGTGTCCTTGGCGCCAGGCATGCGCCGACGATAGCGGCGCGGGACTCCGGGCGCCGCTAGTTTTCGCCCGTGCCCACGCTGACGGACGAACCCGGAGAAATCGGATCCTCCGATGTCACCAGGTGAGATCTGGCGACGGAAAAGATCATGACCGCTTCCAAGTCAAACGTGACGGGAGTAACATGGCCCAACACATTCCATGATCCACTCCCCCGTGAGGACCCCGATGTCGAGCACTGAAACGCCACCGGCGCAGAACGACGCCCCTGCGCACATCGATACGACCAAAGCCAGCATCGCGCGGGTCTACGACGCCTTCCTCGGCGGCAAGGACAACTACGAGGTCGACAGGCAGGTGTTCCAGCAGGTCCTCACCATCGCCCCGGAGTCACCGGAGCTGGCCCGAGACTTCCGCACCTGGCTCATCCGCGCGGTGCGGTTCCTGGCCGCCGGCGCGAACATCGACCAGTTCCTCGACCTCGGCTCCGGGTTGCCGACGGCTGAGAACACCCACCAGGCGGCGCAGCGGATCAACCCCGAGGCCGAGGTCGTCTACGTCGACAACGACCCCATCGTCGCCGCGCACGGGCGCGCGCTGCTCGAGGAGAACGAGCACACCCACTTCATCGCAGCCGACCTCCGCGAGCCCGAGACGGTGCTCAACCACCCGGTCGTCACCCGCAACCTCGACTTCAGCCGGCCGATCGCCCTGATGCAGTGCGCCACGATCCACCACGTCGACGACGACGCCGATCCATACGGCATCATGCAGACCTACATCAACGCGCTCGCGCCGGGCTCGTACGTGGGGCTCACCCACTTCTACGACCCCGAAGACGGTGGCAAGTACACCGAACTGGCGAAGGGTATCGAGAAGACGTTCCGGGAGAGCTCGATGGGCACCGGCCGCTTCCGTACCCGTGCGGAGATCATGTCGTTCTTCGACGGCCTGGAGCTGCTCGAACCGGGCTTGGTCCTGCTGGCCGACTGGTACCCGGAGGGACCGCGGGTGCAACCGTTGCCGGACTCCGGCCACATCGCGCTCGGCGCGGTGGCGCGCAAGCCCTGACGTCAAACCTCAGCAGCGCCGCTGACGACGGCCGCCGCACGACGTAGCTCGTCGGCGCGGTCAGCGGCGCCACGGCGCTCAGCGTCGTCCGCCTCAGCGTGCATCTCGGCGATCTCGCGCTCGACCACGCGTCGTTCGTCGGCGTCGGTGAGTTCCCGGCGCGCTGACTCGGCCGCGCCCAACCCGACGACCGCACCTGCGACGTGGTCTGAATCCACCGGCAGATCAGCGCTCACCGGGACCGCCTCGGCGTTGTCCAGCGCGGCCAGCACCGAGCGCAAAGCGTTGACCGCCACGCGATCGCGCTCGCGCATCGCCGTGGTCAGCTGGTGGCGAAGTCCGGCACGCAACGTCGACGTCGTCATGGCCGCCAGCCTAGCGATTTGCCGCGCTCAGCCAGCGCCGCCGCGAGAATGCGCACCGCCTTGGGACCGACGCCGTGCAGAGCCAGTAGCTCTGCTTCGGACCGCTGCGCGACGTCGTCCAATGTCACCAGCCCGGCCCCGAGCAGCGCGCGGGTCGCCGGCTTGCCGATAGCCGGCGGCAGGTCACTGTGCGCCGGCACCTGGCCGGCGTCGACGTCGGCCAGCGCCGCCGCGAGACGCTTCGGTGCACGATGCGACCACGCCGCCCGCACGAGCGCGTTGAGATCCTTTCCGTTGATGTCGGCCAACGGAATGCGCACCCCGATCTGCTGGCCCATCCGGATCAACCGCTCGGCGCTCGGATGGGCGGCGAGGGTGGACTCGACGACGTCGTCCGACACCTGCAACTGAACCTTGCCGTCCTTGGTGACCGAGGCGAAACCCTTGCCCCGGACATTGAAGGCGACCATCCCGAAGTCGGTGCCTTCGGTCACCTCGGGCAGACCGGATGCTGCCTTGCGCAGTTGAGCCTCCGTCGTCATGTCGCTTGATCGTAGCCAGCGGTCCCCTTGACCTGACCGCCCGGAGCGCTGTTAGAACCGTCGTAGCCGGTTCACTCCTGGTGCGCCGGTCCGGTCCGCCCCGATGACCAGGAGGCCCCATGCGCCGTGACGTGCTCGCATTCGACGCTCAGGCAACCGACACCGACCTCGACGACCTACGCTCACGGCTGGCTGCCGCGCGACTGCCGGAAGCCGAGACCGTCAGCGGTGCCGCGCCCCACCGCCGGTGGGAGCAGGGGGTTCCACTCGCCGACCTCGAAGACGTGGTGGCCTACTGGCAGACCGAGTACGACTGGCGCGCTTTCGAGACCCGGCTCAACCGGATCGGTCAGTTCCGCACGACCATCGACGGGCTCGGAATCCACTTCCTGCATCGCCGATCACCCCGCGCCGATGCCACACCCTTGATCCTGACGCACGGCTGGCCCGGCAGCGTCGCCGAGTTCGCCCATGTCGTCGACGAACTGGCAGACCCGAACGACCCGGCGAAGCCCGCATTCCACGTCGTCGCGCCCTCACTGCCGGGCTTCGGTTTCAGCGACAAGCCGGTCACGACGGGCTGGGGAATCGAGAAGATCGCAGCAGCGTGGGTGCAGCTGATGGACACGCTGGGCTACCCCAGATTCGTCGCCCACGGCGGGGACTGGGGAGGCGTGATCACAGCGATCCTCGCCGGCAGGTTCCCCGAGAACGTCATCGGCATCCACACCACGGTGGCTCAGCCGCCGCCGGGCCTGGCGACCGACGGGCTGACAGCGGCAGAGCGGCAATGGGTCGACGACTCCCGCGACTTCTGGAACCACCGCGCGGCCTACGCGAAGCAGCAGGCGGCCCGGCCGCAGACCATCGGCTACTCGCTCGTCGACTCACCCGTCGGGCTTCTCGCCTGGATCCTCGACAAGTTCGCCGAGTGGACCGATACCGAGGACACCCCGTTCAAGACGATCTCTCGAGACAGTGTTCTGGACAACGTCACCCTGTACTGGCTGACGCGGACCGGCGCATCCTCAGCGCGCATCTACTACGAGAGCCACAACTCACTCGACCCAGACCTCCGGGTCGACGTCCCGTCGGCTATCAGCATCTATCCGCGCGACATCGAAAAATGGCCGCGAGTGTGGGCGCAGGAACGGTTCCGGCGGATCGTGCGCTGGAGAACACCTGACGCGGGAGGACATTTCCCCTCCCTGGAGGTGCCGGAGTTCTTCGTCGAAGACCTGCGAGACGGCCTCACCGCGGTGCTCGCCGCTGAGACCGAGTCGTGAGCCCGTGCAGCTGGGTCGGTCGCCGCCACGGCGGTTAGCCTGAGCGCCATGGGATGGTTCTCGCGCAGAGGTGCAGGGCCCGAACCGCAACGCGATGACGCACCGTCCGTCGAGCCGGCACCAGCCGAACGTCACCCGTTCGCGAATCTCGCCGTCCCCGAGCTCGCGAGTCCCGAGTTCGTCATCGTGAATCCGGTCGATGACCACAGCGTCCTCGGCCAGGTCGAGCGTGACTGGCAGGTGGAGGTACATCGCCCCGGGCAGCGCAGCTACGACGCCCGAATCGCGATGAAGGTGCCCGCGGACAGCCCCTTCGAGCTCTCGCTCGACATGCCGCTGCCCGGCCTCATCGATGCTGACGCCCCCGACCGTGTCTACCTGCTGGAAGCGCCGGGCGGTGACGACGTGCCGCGCCCTTCTGACCAGCTGAAGCAGTACCGCGTCGAGCGCGATCTGCGCACGGTCGAGCTGCTGGAGCGCTACCCACGCCCGACCGTGGAGGATCTCGCCGTCGCGCTGGCGAACGCTCCGGTGCCGCCGAAGCACCTGATCACCGACGCCTTTCTCACCCGCCTCGACCTGCTCACCACCTTCGAGGCCCGGCGGATCGCCGACCGCGCCCGTGCCATGGGCGAGACCTGGACCGAGATCGAGCGTGACGTCTCGCGTGCAGCGATCCGCTACGAGAGCTCCGATGATGAGCGCTTCACCACGCCGGCGTATCAGCTCGCCACCATCGCCCCGGGCGGCGAGGAATGGTACGACGAGCACTCGTTCATTTTCATGGTCGCCGCACAGGCGGTCTACGTACGCGAGAGCGATCCGAGCGAGCTGCCTGCCATCGGCACGATCCTGCGCCCCTTCGTCGAGGAATTCGGCGCGATCCCGCTGCCCGGATGACGCCAACCAGCGATGACCGTCCCACGATCCGGAGCAAGGGCGCTCACTCGATGCTCAGTCGAACACCGACCGGACGATCTCGGCGATGCGCTTCTCCGTGTCGTCGTCGACGGTCTCGAAATACCATGCGGCCGGCATCAACGTCCCGTCCCCGCCGCCTGCAGCCCGGAAGGCCACCTTCTCGGTGATCGCGAGATTCATCCGTTCGTCGTTGCGCAACGTCACGAGCGCGGGCGTGCTCGCCGACTTCGCGTAGGCGGGCATTCCGTACCAGATCCGCGGCTTCAAGGTGGGAGCCGCCTCCATGATGATGTCGTGCACGCGCCGCATGACCGACCGCCGCGGCTCGTCCATCGTCGCGATCCTGTCGACGACTTGGGTCAGGTTCTTCTCGTCCTTCGACGACATGCCATGTCCTTTCGTCGGCCGATGCCGGGCATCGGCGGAATGAAGTTGACGCACCAGGGCGTCGCACCCCATCCGGACATGTCCTGAATGCTCAGGCCTCTCCGCGATGATTCACGTGGTCGTCACGTGGAAGCGCTGTCGGTGGCCGTGCCACCGCGATCAGAATACCTGAACCACCGACGGATAGACCGAGAGATGGGCATTGTCGGCATCGTCGATCTCGGCTGGACTTCTGGCGGGCTATTTGCGGGCTGGCAGTACGTCATCGACGTCCAGATCGAGGATCGCGTTGGCGACCTCGGCCGGTAAGAGTGTCGACCAGATGATCTCGCCCGGGCCGGGGTTCATCTCTCCGATGCCATACAGGCGAATCTAACGGCCGCGTCCGACAGCCAGGGAGGACGTAAAGTGCCGCTATCTCGGCAGGCCGCCGAGGTCGTCGAGCTCTTCGGCGCTGAGCCCGGTCATGAGCGACACAGCAGCGGCGTCGGTGCCGTTGAGTTGGCTTAATGCAGCTTTGATACCGGCATTGATCTCGTCGCGATGGGCAGCGATGTACTCGCGCACGGCAGCATCGACGATGTCCTTCTTCGAACGGGACAAGAAGTGAGCTGCTTGCGACACGAGTTCGTCAGTGGCGGCGTCGATTTTGATCGGCGCAGTAGCGGCCATAGCGTTGCCCTCCACCTTGGGTACCAAAGTACCACCTTCTACCATCCGAGCCAAAGGCGCTCGCCCGTTGCTATCGATCGACAGTTCGCCGACGCGGGCTGGCCGGTGCAGGACAGCACATCCCTCGACCTGTTCGCGGCCTAGAGGTCCTCACACGCCGGGGAGTTCGCGGGCGGTGGCTCGTCGAGCGATGGCCACTTCGTCGGCAACGTGCACTTCGCCGCAGGCATCGCGCTGTGCCGGAACGCTGGTGCATCGTGACCCACTCCAGCAATGGGCCATTGGAGACCGGCCGGGGGCTGATCGCCGCCGCAGACGCGGAAATGCACAAGCGGGTGATCTGCCTCATGGCACCGCACCTCACGGCAATCGACCATGCCGGATAACCCAGGGCTGGTGCCCAACTACGCGGCTGGGCGTCGGACCAATCAGCGAAGCGGCTACTTCGTGTCGCCTGACGCTACACGTTGAACCGGAACTCGACGACGTCGCCGTCGGCCATCACGTAGTCCTTGCCTTCGATACGGACCAGCCCCCGCGCCTTCGCTTCGGCCATCGAGCCGGCCGCCACGAGGTCGTCGAAGGACACGACCTCGGCCTTGATGAAGCCTTTCTGGAAGTCGGTGTGAATGACGCCCGCCGCCTCAGGGGCGGTGGCGCCCTTGCGGATCGTCCAAGCTCGGGCTTCCTTCGGTCCGGCCGTCAGGAACGTCTGCAGCCCCAGGGTGTCGAAACCGACGCGGGCCAGCATGTCGAGGCCGGATTCCTCCTGCCCCATCGACTGCAGGAGCTCGAGCGCTTCCGCGTCGTCCAGTTCGGCGAGCTCGGCCTCGATCTGGGCGTCGAGGAAGATCGCTTCGGCTGGGGCGACGAGCGCGCGCAACTCGTCCTTCAGGGCGTCGTCACCGAGCTCCTCCTCGTCCATGTTGAACACGTAGAGGAACGGCTTGGACGTCAACAGGTGCAGTTCGCGTAGCGGCTCGGGGTCGAGTCCGGCGGCGAAGATGGTCCGGCCCTCGTCGAGTACCGCTCGGGCCTGCTCGACGGCGGCGACCTGCTCCTGCTTGTCCTTGATCATCCGCGCTTCTTTGACCAGCCGCGGCAGCGCGTTGTCGATGGTCTGGATGTCGGCCAGAACCAGCTCGGTGTTGATGGTCTCGATGTCGGCTTTCGGATTGATCGTGCCGTCGACGTGGACGACGTCAGAGTCGTTGAACACCCGGATGACCTGGCAGATCGCATCGGCTTCACGGATGTTGGCCAGGAACTTGTTGCCCAGGCCTTGTCCCTCCGAGGCACCCTTCACGATGCCGGCGATGTCCACGAAGCTGACCGTGGCCGGAATCTGCCGGGCCGAGCCGAAGATCTCGGCCAACGTCGCCAGCCGGGAGTCGGGAACCCCCACGACGCCGACGTTCGGCTCGATGGTGGCGAACGGATAGTTGGCCGCCAGGACGTTGTTCTTGGTCAACGCATTGAACAGGGTCGACTTGCCGACGTTGGGAAGACCGACGATTCCGATGGTGAGACTCACGGTCGTCAAGGGTACGCCGTAGCGCCGCGCCTGCCGCGTTGTGTCGGAGGCGGCGGGCACAGTGGGACCCATGAACGCAACCGGCATCCTCGCGACGTCGATCGCGCTGCTCGTGGGTTTCGCTTTCGGCGCCCTGACGTTGCGCGTCCGAGCGGCCACGCTCGTGGCCGAACGCGATGCCGCCCGGGCCGAACGCGACACCGTCCGGGCCGAGCGCGATGCGTCCTACGCCGAGCTCGACGAGGCCGAGCAGCTTCTGCGGCAGGCGCAGAGCGAGCGCACGCGGCTCGAGACCCAGCTGGAGAACGCGCGGGTGGCCGCTGACGAGAAACTCGCCTTGATTCGTGCCGAGCAGGCTCGGTTGACCCACGAGTTCGAGCGGCTGTCCACCGATGCCCTGCGGCGCAACCGGGCCGAGTTCCTCGAGCTGGCCACCGAGCAGTTGAAGAACTCCGAAGAACGCTCCCGCGCCGAGCTCGAGCACCGCCGGGCCGCGGTCGAGGCGCTGGTGAAGCCGCTGAACGAGCAACTGTCGAAGGTCGCCGATCACGCCAACGAGCTCGAGCGCGCTCGCGCCACGGCCTACGCCGAGCTGCGAACACAGGTCGAGGCGATGGGCAAGGACTCAGAGAAGCTGCGGCTGGAGACTCAGCAGCTGGTCACCGCGTTGCGCGCACCTCAGGTACGCGGTCGCTGGGGTGAGCTCCAGCTGCGTCGGGTGGTCGAGATGGCCGGCATGGTCGAGCACGTCGACTTCGCCGAGCAGGCTTCCGCGCAGACCGCCGACGGCAAGCTCCGCCCTGACATGGTCGTCAACCTCGCCGGAGGCAAGCGCGTCGTCGTCGATGCCAAGGTCTCCTTCAACGGCTACCTGGAAGCCCAGGAGGCTCGGGACGACTCGACGCGGCAGGCTCGGCTGGCGGCGCATGCCCGCCACCTCAAGGCGCACATCGACTCGCTGGCCCGCAAGCAGTATTGGTCGCAGTTCGAGCCGTCCCCGGAGTTCGTCGTCATGTTCGTGCCCTCCGACGTCTTCCTCAACGCGGCACTCGAGCAGGACCCGACGCTGTTCGAGCATGCCTTCGAGCGCAACATCGTCATGGCCACCCCGGCGACGTTGGTCGCCTTGCTACGTACGGTCGGCTACACGTGGCGGCAGGAAGCCCTGGCCCGCAACGCCCAAGAGGTGCTGTCGCTGGGCCGAGACCTGCATGCGCGGTTGTCGACCCTGGGCGGCCACATCAGCCGGCTGGGCCGCCAACTCGACAACGCCGTCAAGTCCTACAACGACACCGTCAGTTCGCTGGAGAGCCGCGTCCTGGTGACAGCGCGCCGGATGAGCGAGCTCCGAGTCGTCGACGGCGACCTCGAAGCTCCGGCGCAGGTCGAACGAGCGGCCCGCAGGACGCAAGCGCCCGAGTTGACGGTCTCGGTCGACGAATCCAGCGCGGTCGACGACATCCGCACCGACCCGCGCTACGGCCTCAACGCCGCTACCGACGCGAACGCCGGGGCCAACGCGCCGGAGCTCGACGGCACCCAGGGCTGATCAGGTGGACGCGGACGACTTGAGGTCGCGGCGCAGCTCACGGGGCAACGAGAACATCAGCGATTCCTCGGTGGTGCGGTGCTCTTCCACCGTCGGGAATCCGCGCTGGGCCAGCCAGTCGACGACCTCGGTGACGAGGTCCTCAGGGACCGACGCACCGCTGGTCAGGCCCACGGTTTGTACCCCGTCCAGCCATGCTTCGTCGATCTCACCGGCGTTGTCCACGCGGTAGGCGGCATCCGCGCCGGCGTCGAGGGCCACCTCGACCAGACGGACCGAGTTGGACGAATTCGCCGAGCCGACGACGATGACCAGCTCCGATTCGGCCGCGATCTCCTTCACCGCGACCTGGCGGTTCTGGGTGGCGTAGCAGATGTCGTCGCTGGGCGGGCTGATGAGGTCGGGGAAGCGCTGACGCAGCCGCTCGACCGTCTCGTACGTCTCGTCCACCGAGAGCGTGGTCTGCGAGAGCCACACGACCCGGGACGGGTCGCGCACCTGCACCTTGTCGACGTCGTCGGGCCCCTCGACCAGCTGAACATGGTCAGGAGCCTCGCCCGCCGTGCCCTCGACCTCCTCGTGCCCGTCGTGGCCGATGAGCACGATGTCGAGGTCGTCGCGGGCGAAGCGGCGGGCCTCGTTGTGCACCTTGGTCACCAGCGGGCAGGTCGCGTCGATGGTGCGCAGCTCGCGCTTGGCGGCTTCGTCATGAACCATCGGCGACACGCCGTGCGCGGAAAAGACCACCAGGGCGCCCTCGGGCACTTCGCCGAGTTCTTCGACGAAGATCGCACCGCGCTGCTCGAGCTGTTCCACGACGTGCTTGTTGTGCACGATCTGCTTGCGGACGTACACCGGCGAACCGTAATGCTCGAGAGCCTTCTCTACGGTGACGACGGCTCGATCGACGCCCGCGCAGTAACCTCGCGGCGCCGCCAACAGGACACGACCCTCAGCAGCCATACCGCCCATCGTATGTGCGACCCCTGGCGGCATCGCCTCCAGGCGCTTCGCCCGGTAGCGTGCCGGTCGTGGCCTTGGACACATCCCCGCAGCAACCGGCACCGGTTCGCGTGATCTCGAAGTTGATCGGCGAATGGATTCATCGGCTCGGCCCGGTGTGGGTGGAAGGCCAGGTCGCGCAGTACTCACGCCGCCCGGGAACGCAAACCGCCTTTCTCACCCTGCGCGACCCGGCGGCCGAAGTGTCGGTGACCGTCACCTGCGCCACCCGGCTGCTCGACGCGATGGAGGTGCCGCTGACCGACGGCGTGCGCGTCGTCGTCCACGCCAAGCCGTCCTGGTACTACACCCGGGGCACCCTGTCGCTGGCCGCTGACGACATCCGCCCGGTCGGGCTGGGCGACCTGCTCGCCCGGCTGGAGCGGCTGCGCAAGATGCTCGCGGCGGAGGGGCTGTTCGACGCCGAGCGCAAGCGGTCTCTGCCGTTCCTGCCGCGCGGGGTCGGCCTGATCTGCGGACGTGATTCCAAGGCCGAACACGACGTGCTCGAGAACGCGCGGCGCCGCTGGCCCGGCGTACGCTTCCGCGTCGAACCGGTCGCCGTCCAAGGCGTCTCAGCGGTCAGCCAGATCCTGGAGGTCCTGCGCATCCTGGACCGCGACCCCGACATCGACGTGATCATCATCGCTCGTGGTGGCGGCTCGGTGGAAGATCTGCTGCCCTTCTCCGACGAAGCGCTCGTCCGCGCCGTCAGTGCGGCCACCACGCCAGTCGTCAGCGCCATCGGGCATGAAAGTGACACGCCGTTGGTCGACCTGGTTGCCGACTATCGGGCCTCCACCCCGACCGACGCCGCCAAGCGGGTCGTCCCCGACGTTCGTGAGGAACTCGATCGGGTCGCGCGGGCCCGCGAGCAGATCCGGTCGGCCCTGCGTCGTCGCCTCGACCATGAACGTGCCGGGCTGGACTCGGTCCGCTCCCGCCCGGCGCTCGCCGACCCCCACCACGCGCTACGCGTGCGCCGCGACGAGCTGACCCATCTGGTCGACCGTGCCCGGCGATCCATGCGCCACCTGCTCGACCGCGCGGCCTCCGACATCGACCACACCCGCGCCCGGGTGCGTGCGCTGTCACCGGCCGCGACGCTCGAGCGCGGTTACGCCGTCGTCCAGCGTGCCGACGACACTGTCGTGCGCAGCCCGGACGACGTGGAGCCCGGCGAGCACGTCCGGCTGCTGGTCGCCGGTGGCGTGATCGCCGCGACGATCGACGACCCACCGCCGGTGGAGCATTGACGCACCTGGCCGAGCGCACCCGCCGGTTACGGCGCGTAGGCGACGACGTCGATCTCGACCAGGATGTTCATCAGGTCGCTGCCGACCGTGGTGCGTACCGGCAACGGGTCGGTGAAGCGGGTCCGGTAGGCCTCGTTGA
>Ga0079224_100002993_pt1 | contig 20998 bp, 21 predicted proteins | sample Stecom2015_FD_80414 | JGI IMG/M metagenome (GOLD analysis project Ga0079224, IMG submission 80414) | Agricultural soil microbial communities from Utah to study Nitrogen management - Steer compost 2015 | ecosystem: Environmental > Terrestrial > Soil > Agricultural land | place: USA: Utah...
CACTTGTTATCTTAGGGTAAAAGGGAGTGTTCGGGGGATGTATGATGGATTTTTTGTTTTTGTTTGTTGTTGTGGCCTTGACCCTCCCGAAGGGGGGGGGGGGGAGGGGGACGAAACAACCCTTTGTCCTGGGGGGGGGGGGGTCAGTAAGTTTAAAAAAAGTTTTACATAATAAATATGGTTATAGAGATTATTCAAATCAGGCTCTTTTTGTCAATAGTTCAAATATGCAGTTTGCCCATTATATAGCAGGTCTTATAGAAGGGGATGGTACTATACATATACCTAAATCTGAAAGATCTACTAAAGGAAATCTAAACTATCCTTCTATACAAATAGTTTTCCATTTGAAAGACTTACCCTTGGCTCTTTTAATACAAAAGGAACTAGGGTATGGATCTATTTCTAGAAAAAAGGCCTTAATGCTTATATATACACTGTAAACAACTTTGATGGGTTAATGTTGCTTATTAGTTTACTTAATGGTAACATGAAAACTAATAAAAATTTTGCAAAGCATAGATTAATTGATTGATATAATCAATATAAAGGTACTTCTATAGAAAAGAAAGGGTTAAATACTGATCCTATTACATCTAATGCTTGATTATCAGGTTTTATAGATTCAGATGGTCATTTCTCACTTAGAAGTACTGGCTCTGGAAAATATCCAAAAATAGAATGTAAGTTTGAATTATATTTTTTGTGTAAATAATAGTAGTTGTGTAAATAATAGTAATGATAATTTTATCAGAATTTAGTGTTAGTAAAGACTAACAAGTCATTTGACAACTGAAGGCAATCGAAGGAAAGCTATGGAGACCTAACCCTCGAAGGGTAAACGGGGTTTCAGGGCTGACCCCCTGATGCGTCGAGGCCATACCTTCGTGCGACTTCAGAAGTCTTGCGAGCAATGTATTATACATTGCCTAGAAATATGAATTGTCATACACTTAATATGTTAGTGGGAATAACACGGCAGACAGTCGATACCTGGTGAGCGAAACGGGTTAACCATAAAGGTTACGGTTAATTACGGTTCATTCAGGAAACTGAGTAGCCTTCTTAAAAGGGGGTGAAGAGGGGATAAAAGGCCCTCTCACAGTTTCGACGACCGGTATAAATGGATTTAGCGAATAATCAAGGCTAGGAACAGGTTTAATAACATGACGATTAGGGGGAAAGCAAGGAGTTACTTCTAGAATAATCGTATGATTATTGCTCGCATTCAAATTTAAAAATTAAAAGTCACAATAAGAATGAATATTAACAATAATTTATTTGTTTCATCTGTTGTATATAGTAATGCTGAATCAGAAAAACAATTAATACTGAGGGACGCTAAAAATAAAGCAGGAATTTATATTTGAACTCATTTAGAATCAAATACTATGTATGTGGGTTCTTCAGTAGATTTGTATAGACGTTTAAAGTATTATTATTCTAAAGTTAATTTGACTCGTAACACCAAAAGTAAAATTTATAATGCTATTCTTCATCACGGGCATTCAGCTTTTTCTTTAACTATTATTGAATACATAGATTTAACAAACTTACCTAAAGATAAAATTAAAAATTTTATACTTGGACGTGAGCAATATTACATTAATTTTATAAAACCTGGATATAATATATTAAAAAAAGCGGGATCATTATTAGGTTTTAAACATTCACCTGATACAATCTTAAAATTTAAAGATAGAATAAATGCGAATAACTCAATGTTTAATAAATCTCAAAGAGATGAAAGTAAATTAATAATGAGCCAGATTAAAATCGGTAAATTACGTTCTCTTGAAACCAAATTAAAAATAAGTTTAACAAATAGTAGAAAAGTTTTTATTTTTACAGATGAAAAAATAAAAATAAAACACTTCAATAGCTATTCAGAAGCTGCAGAGTATTTAAATTGTAGTATTCGTACTATTTCTAGATATATTGATAAAAATAAGTTATATAAGAAAAACTTTTTTTTATTCAGTAAAGATATCGCTTAGTGCTAAACCTTTTTTGAGATTAATTAGACGGGGGTGCATAGGTGAATTAAGCCAAAGACAAAAAGATCATAATAATAAAGATAATTTATTCTTTCTAGAAGAAATAGCTATTAGTTTTTATTCTGTAGTTAAATCTATTAGAAATGATAGGGATAATCCTCAATATAGAATTAGAACAACAAATTTAAAAGCTAACTTAGCTTTTGTTGATTATCTTACAAAATATCCTTTATTTAGTACAAAAGGGGGCCCTAGGTTTATTCTTAGAAGAATAAACCGTAGGGTCCTCTTAGATTTTAAGGATTGAGCAAAGGTAGTAGAGCTTTTTGAAAAAGGCCCTTTCAACCATAAACTTAATATGGATTATGTAAAACAAATTAAATCTAATATGAATGATAAAAGAACTGTCTTTGTATGGGATCACTTACAAAACTTTTACAACTTAAATAAATAAGATATAAGCCCAACATACACATGAGTGTATGAGAATCTGCTTTAAACTTATTTAAATCTAAGTTTCTAAGGTATTATTTACCATGAGACATAGTCTCGCAGATCAAGATAAATAATTGGCAATAACTATGGTATTGACAGATAGAAATTTCAATACTTCTTTCTTCGAAGCAGCAGGAGGTGGAGATCCTATATTATATCAACATCTTTTCTGATTCTTCGGTCATCCAGAGGTCAACTTAAATATTTTAAGATTATATAAATATATAGGCTTCTTAACGTTGCTATATGCTGGGATAGCTTTGATAAGTTTTAAATACTTCATAATAAATGATATAGTAAAAAAGTTAAAACAATGAAGTAAATCAGCAGGTAACAGTTTTATCTATTATAAATTATTAAGTATAAATAAAATTGGAACCTCAGAGACTTTACGCAACGAAATCGGTAAAAATACAGAAAATGTCAAACCTATTTCTGTTCATGTACCTACTCATTTAAAACCAAGTGACCCTATTGAATTTGGTCATTATTTAGCAGGTTTAATAGATGGGGTAGGACAATTTAGTAGTAAACAACAATTAATCATTGTATTTAATTCATTAGACGCCTCTTTAGCTTATTTTATAAAAAAACGAATAGGTTTTGGTAATATTCGTAAAGTTAAAGATAAAAATGCTATAATTTTAAAAATAGCCGCAATAGAAGGTTTGAAAAAAGTAATAAAATTAATAAATGGAAAAATAAGAACAGAAAATAAATTTAATCAAATAAATAATAATATATTAAATAATGAAAAGTATACTGAATTTAGTCAAAGTTTAAATTTAAAATTAAATTTAGATAATGATTTTAAAAATCATTGACTAGCAGGGTTTTCTGATGCTAACGCTAGTTTTCAAATAAAATTAGTAAAGCGTAATAATAATAAAACTGAAATAGGGTTAAATTTTCAAATAGATCAAAAGAAGAATGATATTTTATTATTAATAAAAAACTTTTTAGGTGGTAATATTGGATATAGTAAAGTTCAAGATACCTATAATTATGGTTCAAATAGTTTTCTCTCAGCCAAAAATGTAATAAACTATTTTGATAGTTTCCATTTACTATCCACTAAACATATAAATTATTTAAAATGAAGAAAAGCATATATAATAATTCAAAATAGAGATCATTTAAATATTGATGGACTAATAAAAATTATAAAATATAAAAAATATAATGATATGCATTAGCCGAGCCTCCGTCGCCTGCGAAGCATGGGTTGCCTTGCACCTAGTGGACTCAAATAAAATTTAGTTTGGAGGCAAATAAAAAAAAAAATAGTTTTACTTGCTCCATGCATCCATCCCATGCTCCCATCTATGAGGGGGTTGTTCATGCTTCGCACCTAAGGGGATGGAGCATGGGAAGGAGGCAACCATTGGGTTGCCGGCACTTGCTCCCCTGCCCCTTTGCGCATGCTCCGCTAGAAGGGGGGGGGGGGGGGCACGGTTGCGCACCAAAGGGGTGGGGATGCATTTAAATAATACTACTACGATTTAAGATAAAGTCCTAACAAGGACATAAAGTTCTTGAGTATTAATTAGAATATATTTTATAAACTATTCGATTAATCAAAACAATTGTTATATATTAATAATACCAGGATTCGGAATTATCAGTACTGTAATTTCAGCTAATTCTAATAAAAGTGTATTCGGTTATTTACAAAATAGCTCTTTAATAAAGATAGCTTTATTAACGCAACAAACTATATGCAGGGAAATTAAAGAATTTATACAATTCATATTACTAGATACTCCAATTATATGAAATAAATTTTCATGAGTAAAAATTTTAGTAATGTATAATAATCCGCAGGTAACCAAAGCACAAAGTAAAAACTTTAAACTTGAAATAAAAGAATTTTTCAAGTTAAGCATGTTAGTAGGAACTTCAGAGGCCATACGTTTGTTGTCAACATTTTTAATAAGTACATTTTATTTATTTATATACTCTCTCCAAAATCTTATTTTTTTATGTAAAGAATCAGTAAATGATATAATAAATAATGATAAAATAGATACACAAATTAATAAAGATAATATAAATTTACCTAAAAAAGATAATAATGAAAGATTTTACGAATGATTAGCGGGATATATTGATGGAGATGGTTGTTTTTTATTATCAAAAAAAGGATATGCAAGTTTAGAAATAGTTACACAACTTAGAGATAAAAAATGTTTATATTTAATAAAACAAAAATTTGGTGGATCGGTAAAACTTTATAGTGGTAATAATTACTTAAGATATAGATTACATCATAAAGAAGGTTTATTAAATTTAATTGATAAAGTTAACGGTTTATTACAAAATCCTATAAGAATTCTTCAATTAGGAAAAATTTGTGAAAAATATAATTTAAAATTAAAAGATCCTAAGCCCTTAACATATTATAATGGATGATTCTCAGGATTTTTTGATACAGATGGTAGTATATATTTAAATGATGCAAGAGGGCAAATATTTATAACAGCTACTCAAAAAAATAGATTCATATTAGATATTTTAGTAGAATTATACGGAGGTACAATATATCCTATGGTAAAAGAAGGGGCATTTAAATGAATTTGTTTTAAAAAAAAAGAAGTTTTATCTTTAGTTAATAACTATTTTAAAATTAATCCTTGCAGATCTGAAAAAATGATAAGAATTAATATGGTTAATAAATTTTATGAACTTAGAAAACTTCACGCTCATAATGGTTCAGTTAATTCTGTTTTAGGTAAAGCATGAAAACATTATCTAGTAAAATGAAATAGTATAGTATCTAAGGAGAAGTAAAAGTTGGCAAAGAGATGGTCCAAAATGATAATAAGAATTATCGTTAGTATTTGGGAATGGTCAAAAATAGGCTTACGTCAATTAATAATTACGTGAAACTCCATTGTTTGCTGGGAACTTCTAAGACCTTAAATACTAACGATTCGCAAATCAAATGTAACAAAGTTAAGGATATTACAATGAACTATCAGCAGGATACCAAAAATAGTTGTCACCGCCTCCTGGCGGAGGAAGGATGATTAAGTTTAATGCATCTATGAAGATGTATGGATTTGTTTGGAATCCTCAGAGACTACACATGGAGAGTACTTCCATATTCATTCTTATTAGGGTTTTTATATTTATTGGAAGTATGTAGATATAGTCCGGCTTTTTGTCTAAACTTATTTAATAATAAGTTAATACATGTAAGATTAAATAAATTCACATTAAAAAAAAAATTATATCTAAACCATAATAATCGTTATTCTACAAATGGAGATAAACTTGATCCGGTCCCCTTAGACTTTTCTATTTGATGTTAAAGATAATAATAGAATTGTAGTAATGATTATACGAAAAATGCTTTTATTAAGTTTAATTTTTTGTATCATTGGCCAAGTCGCTAAAAGACGAGAAAAAATATTATTTTATAGGATAGCCTTTATGATATTACTATATTCTTCTAGTAGGATATGATCGGCAAGCTATCATATCTTTAGGTAGATGAATAAGCATTTATAGGGGATTATTCCTTTTACAATTGGGCTTAATCATTAATTATATTAAAAGTGATGATACTTCATGTGGACCAGCTCTTTGTACAACAATGGGATTATTCCGATATAGTACTATCCAAGGTCTTTTAATCGCTAAAATACTTGTTTTTAGTAAAAATTGATTTAATAAGTTAAAGGCCTACCTTCCGTTAGTTACTAATTTAGTAAGAATATTAATAGAAGAAATAGTGTTATTACTTAATTGCAAGCCCTGTCACGCTTCAGTTGTGTGATGTGGCGCCCTAAAAAGGAGGAAGGATTAATATTTAATTTAAATTCTAATAGCAAGTCTGCGCTAGGTTTCCTCTTGTTTAAAGCGGCGGGATCTGGTAAAGATAATTTGAATTGTAAAGAGAGTGTAGTAGCTGACGCTAATTTACCATCATCGGTAAGAAAGCCGGCTGCTAAACTTAATCCTTGATTTGTAACTGGTTTTTGTGATGGTGAAAGTTCATTTTCTATTTCAATACTTAGAAATCAGGAGTATAAATTTAAGTGACAAATTCAAGTATCATTTTCTATAACACTTAATAAAAATTAATCTTATTACGTAGTATACAATCTTTTTTCGGAGTAGGAACGATAAGAGAAAATATAGGTAAAGAGGCATTAACTTATTCTGTTAGATCTATTCCCGATTTAAAAAATGTATTAATTCCTCATTTTATGAAATACCCTTTATTAACTCAAAAATGATCAGATTTTCTTTTATTTAAAAATGCTGTGGAATTTATTAGTAAAAAAGATTAACTATCGAAGGGCTAGAAAAAATATTAAGTATAAAAGCGAGTATGAATTTAGGTTTATCTAAAGTTTTAAAAGAAGCTTTCCCTCATATTATTCCAGTAAAAAGACCAAATAAATCTGAAGAAAATATACCTGATCCTAACTGAATCTCTGGGTTTAGTGGTGCAGAAGGTTGTTTTGATATAAAAAAGGTAAACCTTAAATCTCGTTTACAAGTTCAGCCAAGATTTAGAATTAGTCAACATGAAAGGGATAGAGCTTTATTAGGTATTATTATGGGATATTTAAAATGTGGTACACTGCAAATTTCAAGAAATACAGTAGAATTAACCGTTGTGAAATATGACGACATATTAAATATAATTATACCTTTCTTTGATAAATATCCAATTTTTGGTGAAAAACAATTAGATTTTAAAGATTTTAAGTCAGTGGTTTATTTATTAAAGGAAAAAAATTTAACAGATGAAAATTTAGAAAAAATTTTAGAGATTAAAGTTGGAATGAATACTGGAAGAACTAAGTAATTAAGAGAGGGTTTGTAGACGCTGAGGGTTGTTTTTCAATTATAATAGTAATATCTGAGCCTTTCAAATGAAAAGTAAGAACTTCATTCGAAATAAACCTTCATGAAAAAGATGCAGATATTTTATACAAAATTAAGTCTTTTTTTGGTGTAGGTGCTATATATAATAGACCAGATAGAAAAAAATCTGTATAGAGTAACTAATGTGAATTACTTAAATGAGATAATAATACCGCATTTTACAAAATACCTCCCCCCCCACTTCTTCTTCGTAGAAGTGGGGGGGTATTAGTAAAAAAGGGATAGATTTTTTATTATGATCTAAGGTTATAAAAATTATTTTAAATAAAGATCATTTAACTAAGTCTGGTTTTTCAACTATTCTTGCTATTTATGCTTCTATTAACAGAGGAGTATCTAAAAAAGTTTTAAAATACTATCCTGATATTATACCAATTAATAAACCAGTTATAAATTTACCTGATAGTTTAAACCCTCAATGGGTATCAGGATTTGTGGCCGGAGATGGAGGATTTTCTATTTATATAAGATCAGCTAAGGATTATATCTTGGGAGAAAAGGTGTATTGTAGATTTCATATTACTCAGCACAGTAAAGACATAGAACTTATGAAGTTATTCATTAAGTTTTTTGATTGTGGAATAGTGCATCTCAGATCTAATTCAGCTACACCAAGATGTGATTTTATAGTTCAAGATGTATCATCCTTATTAGATAAAATAATACCTCATTTTGATCTATACCCTCTTTTAAATTTAAATCCAAAAATTAACTCAAGAAGGTTTAGATAAAATAAAAGCTTTTAATTTAGAAATGAATTCTAACAGATTAAAATAAAATTTTTATGTGGTTTACTTACATGCAAAAAGTTGTTATGCCATGATGTCAATAGGAGTATTAGGATTTGTAGTATGAAGTCATCAGACTCTGTATAGGTGCTGTGGGTTAAAATCCCACCTAATTGTTATAAAATGTGGTAACGTATAAGCGAAACACATAATATGTTTTTTATTAGGGCTAGGTTTATTCGTCCCTCCCTCTCCTCGCTCTTGTGAGGAGGAGAGGGTCTTAGAATAATAACCGTAGGGTCCTAATAAAATTAATAACAATCGGACATGGTGAAAACGGTTAACGACCCCCTAGTTGAAGACCGTCGGTGGCTTATAAACATCGCTACAGACTGGTTCACCTACGTAGAGCTGAAATGCTCGCCAATGTACAGTCGGAACTTAGAATCAGTCTAATTAAACTGATTAGTGTGAAGGGTCCTTTTGAAAAGGGGGAAGTGTTCAGAGCACTAGAAAACACTTGTGTATGGGTAAACCCACTTAAGATAACTAAGTTTGCATATGTATACTGTGGGATTAGATGTGGATACAAGAGCATATTTCACAGCTGCTACATTAATCATAGCCGTTCCTACAGGAATTAAAATCTTTTCATGACTGGCAAAGAACAAACAATGCATGGTCAAAAAATATTATAAGACATATAATAAGGATATTCCTTATAGAGGTGTAGGGATAGGACTGGCTAATAATAATGTATTAATGCCATATTTAAATAATGAAAATTTATATAAAATATTTCCAAGATCAAATCGTAAATATATAGAACCAAATAATGAATGTAAAGAATTAGTTGTATATGGTACTAATTTAAGTTCTTCTTTATCATCTAAAGGCTACACAGATATTGTTAGATATATGGTTAATATACCTAATCATATATTATATATGTTAGTAGGAGTATTGTTATCAGATGGTACTATTGCATATTCTTCTAAAAAGAATTTAGAAAATAGTATATTTAATAAACCTGATAATATCAAAATAGAATATGATAAAGGATTATTAACAAGACATAACTGTAGATTTAGATTTAAACAAAGTATAGCTCATTCTGAATATGTTTGATATTTATATTTTAAATTATCACATTATTGTCTCTCACCTCCTTTTTTTAAAATAGATAGGGTAAAAGGTAAAGAATTTTTAGCGATAGAATTTGTTACTATGTCTTTACCTTGTTTTAGTATATTAAAACGTATGTTTTATACTGGAAGAGTAAAAACTTTACCTCATAATCTTTATGATTTAATAAATTATGAAACATTAGCTCATATTATTATGGGTGATGGATCTTATAATAATAAAGGTTTATGTTTAAATCTTCAATGTTATTCTGTAAAAGAATTAGTAACTTTAATTAATATTTTTTATATTAAATTTGGTTTAGATTGTACTTTACATAAATCTAGAAATCAATATGTTATTTATATAAAAGTTAAATCTGTTATTAAATTATATCCTCATGTAGCACCTTATTTAATACCTAGTATGAGATATAAATTTAATTATGTTTTAACTAATTATTATACTAGTCCTGGTAATATTAATAATGAATAATGCTTAGATGGCATTGGTATTGATAAGGAATTCTACGTATGTCTTATAATATAGAATATGGGGCAAATTCGGGGGAACTCCAATATATAGAAATATATCTTTAATTTTGTAAAAAGCGACCACCCCCTATATATATATAGGGGGGGGGGGCACACCATTATAAACGTAGTGTTAAAGCATATGTAAAATTAATATATATTGGACGATCGCCGAGCTAAGTTACAATCGAGAAATCATTGTATAAAAGTGGAGAGACTAGACGCTCCAGGTATTCTAAGTATATTTCTTATATATATGAATGCCTAAGGTATAATCCGATGTCGCCAGTAATGGTTTAAAGGAAATCCCTTTAATTATATATATATACATTATATATGAGACGGTAATAAGTTAACTATCTGAAAGGATAGACTTATTAAAAAGGGCAACTTGTTATGGAGGTTCTATAAGATTTACTACTCCTATGTTATTCTCTTTAGGGTTCATATTTATGTTTACAATTGGAGGGTTATTAATCCACTTGGCCCTCCCTTTAAAGACTACTATATGCTGAGAACTTCTGACAATTATACTACTCGAGTTTCATTTAATATCAGTGATAATGTATAATTTTGAACAATCAGCAGGTATCCATTCCCTAAGGGACAGGATTGTATCAAACAGTAAAAATATCCTAGTAGGAACCTCAGAGACTGTACGTAGTCCTCATAAATTTTTATGAGATGATTTGGTCCGTGTAATAAAATATTCATTAATCTATTTAATTAATTATAGCTTAAATTATAGAGGCATAACTCGTTCTTATTCTAACTTTGGTAGTAAGCCACCTTTTACGACTGGAGATAATACAAAAAATTTAAAACCTGTAAAAATTTATAACAGCTTAAAAGGAGATAGAGTTAATATATTAAAAAAAGAGATAAATCAGGTGTTTACTGTTTAATTAACAAAATAAATGGTCATGGTTACTCTCATTATGTCAAAATAGCTATAATAAATAGATGAATAATTTTATACGTAAGTGGGTTTATAAATACTCTTAGAGTTAAAAATAGCTATTCCGGCTTCGTCCCTCTTCTCTCCTTGAATGGAAAAGGGATAAATAATTTTTATCCGCTCCCCCTAAAGGGGGGGGGGGAAGGAATAAAAAAGGTTCTGAGCATAGATCTGAATTAGATGAGTTGATAGATAAGCTTAATAAATAATATTGTCGGCTAGCACACTTCTTAGAAGCCCTGATTATATAGATATGACAATTTTAAGGTAGATAAAAATAAAAGATATATGTTTTTATTTGTTTCATATTTTTATCCTCTAAAACAAATTAACAGGAGGTATACTCCTATCCCTATTATTAATAAAATTTTTATCTTTATCTTATCTTTACTATTATAATGCTTAGTCACCTTCTTCCCGTGCAAGCACAGGGACAGCAGAGGGTAAAAGGTAATTTAATCTTTATTAGATATGGGAATAGAAAATAGTTATATCTAGGAAAATTAGGAGAAACCTACTCGATATTGTGGTTAAAGCCTAATGTAAGAAACCTGTCTTTAGCCATTGCGGCTTAGCTTAGCTCGTGAATAATTTTTATTAAACGGGCCCTAGGAAGTTAAATTCTTCTTAGAAGAATTTCAACTTCCGGGGTTATAAAATGTATGGCTGCCTACCCAAGCTTGGGAAGAGTTAAAATTAAGAAAAAATATTTTATTACTGAGACTAATCAGAATTATAATTAATCATTGAGAAGATACAGTCCAAACAAAAAATTCATTATTATATTACATATACATAACTAGATCTTAATTTAGTAAAAAGTCAAGAAATCCTTATAATACTAATAATTTTAATATTACGTAGGTAGTTCTATTAATTTAGGTTCTAGAATGAGAAATTATCTTAATAATACTTTTTTAAAAAGTAAACAAAATGTTAATATGCCTATTGTAAGAGCTTTACTTAAATATGACAGCTCAAACTTTACTCTTTGTCCCCCTGCCTTGCATGGGGTGCTTTACTTAAGCCTTTGCTCCCGCAAAGGTATAATAAAAATATACCCTATAATGTCCGAAAGCCAGAGGGTCCTGTGGATCCCAAAACCCTTTGGGTGACAAAAACCTGGTGGGGAAACCTAAACGTAGAAGCCCACAGTTAGAAAGAGCTTCATGGTATAGCACGAATATACTAGATCAAGAAACCATCATTCAACCGATGATTGAAGCTCCACCCAAGTGGTACAAGGTAAGTAATACCGAACCTGAACGTTGAAAGTCCGTTACATCTAGGGTCAAATAAAGAAGGTTCCGCCAAAATTCGTGAATAGGGCGGAAGGTCTAATCTACAATCATGATAAAAGAGGCGTGAGCCAGAGGACAATTAAGATTAGACACCCACTACGCAGAGTAGATATAGAGATAGCAGGTACCTAAATACCACACATACCAAAGTAAGGAACTTCGGGATCGCCTAAGGGGTCTTATCACACCTTAAATATACCGGTGAACCGGGGGGGGGGGTAAAGGATAAGGACCTAATAACTACATGTGTTACCTAAGGACGACAAGCCAAGGGCCATAGCCTGTAGGATTCCTGATACTAATCCGGAATGGGGACAGAGTCGTCGTAGTACAAAAGTCTACTTGAAAGAGTGTGAATCGGAAGGACGACAGCCATGGGAGTATACGAACAGTCTCTAACAAAAGCCGTCGATTTAAATTCTCCAAAAGAATGAAAGGGGCCAGGCCAGAATGTTATGATTGGAGTACTCTAGGAACGGAATACCTAAACCAAGCACCTCAACACGAAAGAAACTCAATGGGCAAGTGGCTACCTTGATCTTCCACAAGTGTGTGTCTCCCCATGAGATGGACTTCGTAATCCGAATCGAGAGACGTGGCAGCGTTATTGTATAACCCGTATCCCTAATATAATCCCGATACTAGTCATAGACCAACCCTGGACAGGATAACCGAGACCCTGCAGTGATCGACAATAATATGGATACTATGAACTATCGTGAAAATTAGGCAGAAACCCATGGTGGAGAGCCGTATGAGGTGAAAGCTTCACGTACGGTTCGGAGGGCAGCATATTTGGAAGAAATGGAGGCTGACCCCTATTAATTTTAGAATATATTGAACCTGAATCTTTGACTGTTAGAGAAACTTTTTATATAAAACATGTAATGCCTTATTATAATGTGTTAAAACAAGGTTATTCTTCTTTAGGTTATAAACATACAGAGGAGACTAAGAAGTTACTATCTGAATTAGCTAAGAATAGAACACATTCTGATAAAACTAAAGGTTTAATAGCAAGGGCTGTAACTGATGAAAATAATCCTTTTTATAATAAAAGTCATTCTATTGAAAGTAAGGTAAGAATGATTGAAGCTAATTCAGCTTACTCTGTTTATGTATATAACTCATTTAAAGAGTTATTAGTTATTTTCCATCAGTCTTAACTTTAGCTAAAAAATTAAATCAAATCATCCTACATTAGTTAATGTTATCAAAGAACAAACATTATTTAGAGGTGAATGGTACTTACTAAATATACCGGGGGGCCTAGGTTTATTCGTCCCTCCCTCTCCTCGCTCTTGTGAGGAGGAGAGGGTCTTAGAAGAATAAACCGTAGGGTCCTATAATATTTCAGATACACCTTTAATTTCTCATTGAGATTCAAAAGAATGTGAACAATTAGTAGTAGAGATTAAAAAGAGCAGCCATATTAAAAAGCAGTATTTGTATACGAATCCATAGGAGGCTATAAAAATTTTCTTGGTAAGTATGATGGAGTAATGGACTACCCATAGGGTGTTGAAAATAAGTCATCTTACTATTAAAAATTATGCTAAGATAGGTGGTGTTTATAAAGGATATATATTTAGTTATGTAAGATTAATAGATTAATGAATTTTTACTCGTAGTTTTTGTGATAGAGCAAAATTAATTTAAATTTTTTTTATAATTTAATTGATTTGTATTTCGTAAGTGGTATATTATTATTTTTAGCAGCGTTCATTTTTTTTTAAAAAATTAATAAAAATATTTCTAATGCATTAGACAAATTAAAACCTAATAAAGCTCTTAAAGTATTTCTTAATTTTTATAATGATCGTAAAGAGCTTTATAAGGAATTCAAGGGTGATAAAAAAGGATATGTATATATGATAGTAAATAAATTAAATGGTAAATGTTACGTAGGAAGTACAAGATCTATAAAAGTTAGACTTTATAATTATTTTAACTCATCATATATTGTACCCTCCCGCAAACTCCCCTATATATATATAGGGGGATAGGATGAGGAGGGTCAAAAAGGAAGACCTATTTCAAGTGCTATTTTAAAATATGGATTAGTTAATTTTGCTTTTGTTATAATAGAAGAAGTAGATTTAGAGTTGTTTAATTTAGAGGAACGTGAAACTTTTTGAATTAAACAAATAAAACCAGAATATAATGCAATAAAAGAGGGAGCCAGAAACTTAAGTGTTCCTCATTTATTAGAAACTTTATTAAAAATTTCTAAAAATAGATCCTCTGGAGTTATTTATATTTATGATGAGTTTAAAAAATTGCTGGTAACAATTCCATCTTTAACTTCACTTGCAGTATTATTAGGTAATAAGTCAATAACTATTTTTTTAAAAAGAGCGTATGGGGTAGTGGATCTTTATTCCGTTCATCTTGATATATCTCTAAACATCCTTTTGATCTAGATGAAAAACCCTTAATAGAGTTTTCATCCCCTGAATATTTTGATTTAATAGAAAAAATGAAATCTCAAAAACATATTAGAAAAGCTATCTTTGTTTTTAAAGATGGCGAATTTATTTGTAAATATGATGGTATAATGGAAGCGGAAAAAGCTTTAAAAATATCACATGATACAATAAATGAAAATATTGAAAAAAATACCATGTACAAAGGTTACAGATTTAGTTTACATCGTGTTTAATAACATTAAGTTATTAAACAGAGAATTAGCTAATCGGGAGTACATATACGTGAGTGGAGTTGTTTTAGCTAACGCGTCACTTGATATAGCATTCCATGATACGGTTTTGATTAGTTCATATAGTACGGTAGCCTTATTGCTTCCTGCTATTAAAAAGAATGAAGATAGTAAAGAAAGTGATGAATATATAAAAATGTTTTGGGTTGGTTTAATGGATGGAGATGGTAGTATTCAAGTGAATCATTGACGTTATCAGTCATTGCAATATAGACTTATTATTAAGTTATCTAATATTACATCAAACTACAACATGTTAATAAAAATTGCCAAGGTAATTGGAGGTAGTGTAAGGATAACAGGAGGTGGTAAAGACGTTATTTGAGTTGTAAATAAGAAAGAAACAATACAAGAAATTATTAAAATTTTTGATTCTTATCCTCCTTTAACTTCAAGAAAAATATGTCAACTTGAATTTTTAAAAACATGTCTATCTGAAAATTCAGTAGATAAGTACTTATCTAATAGAAATTCTAAGTATATAAACCAACCTCATATTATTAATTCAAATCCACTCGGATTAGGGCTACCTGATTATTTTAAGGGATGAATGTCAGGATTTATAGAAGCAGAAGGTTGTTTTTCAATTAGAAAAAATAATAATCATTCTTTCTCTATAGGGCAAAATGATGATATTTATTTAATAAATGCAATTAAACAATTCTTTGGTGTGGCTAATGCAATTAGAAATCCCTATCTTAATTTTTATTCAATAGAAATATATAAAAAAGAAACATTAAAATTTATTATAAATCACTTTAATAACTATCCTCTGCTAGGGGAAAAAGCAGAGTCATTACGAAAATTAAATCAAAAATTACAACAGTAAGTGTCATGTGGTCTTGCCACCGTGAAAAATTCATACCGCTTTTTCAGGGTAATATATAATTATATATTGCTAACGGTGAAGTCTTATATGTTTCATTAAAGCAGGAAACGAATAAAAAAGTATAAGATAATACCGTGGAAACCAAAGTTAGTTTTGACTAATGAGTAGGATCCGTAGAGACTAAACGTGGCAATCGAAAGTTTATTAAGTTAAACAAATAGATAAGTTATAGTCCGATCCTCAGGGTGACTTGAGAAGTATGAGAAATTATATTATATAGACTTACTACGTCATTAAGAAATATTTATGAAGATTTGAATCTTTTAAACAGCTAAAAACTTATACAATAGGTTTATTATTAACTTATCTTTTATTCATTCATTCTTATTTATTATCTTCTAATGAGGCTAACTTTTTAAATATAAAGAAATTTATAGATGAAAAAAGTGAAACAGATATAAAAAACTATATTGAACAATTCTTTGTAGGGTTGTTAGAAGGTGATGGTACAATAACAGTTGATTTTGTTAATAATTTAAAGAAACGTGTTAGAATATTTATTGCCCTAAAGAATTTAGAAGATAATATATTTATGCTTAATTTAATTGAAAAATATGTTGGTGGAAGAGTTGTTATTGAACGTAATAATAGATATGTAACATGGTATGCTACTAATAGAACGGATATTGCTAAAATCTTTGCTATTCTTGCTAAATATCCTTTACTGTCTACTAGAAAACAGTGTCAATTAGATTTTGCTAAAGATTTCATTAAATCTAACAGAGATATATCTGAACAAGAGTTTATGAAATTAAGAAATGAAAAATATAAAAACCAAAAAACAATGTTAGATTATAGCGATAAAAATTTTGTAATTCCTGTGTATTTCCCTGCTTGAGTATCTGGGTTTATTGAAGCTGAAGGTCATTTTAAGTTAGCTCTAAAAGCTAATAATACTATTCGTTCAAGCCAAGTTATTATTGGACAAAATTATGAAAAATACCTTATAAAAGCTATTCTAACTTATTTTAAGCAGGAAAATAAAACTATTAGCTTATCTTTAAATAGAGAAGGTGTTAGTTATTATAGAGCACATTTGGGAGGTAAAGATTTTCGTAGTTTATTGGTTTCTCATTTTAACTCTTATCCTTTGTTAGGAGATAAAAATAGTAAATATATAGAATGAATTAATAAACACTAGCTTCTCTATTTAAAGGTTACCTATAGGTAAGTAGAGAGATTTAGGAAGAGATAAGGAGTTTATGATTCTAATTTTTATTAACTTATATTTTTTATTAATAGATGGTGTCATGCGGTCACACTTCAAAGATATTATTAAAATAATGTCGGTTCCATATTACTATGTTTAGTAGTTTCATTTTGAATCCTCCCAACCCTTTCTGGTTGCTCTATCTGCCGGTGGATCATGCCGGAAGGCAAGGAGGGAGTGTTACAAAAAAGCTTAATTTACTAAACATGAAATGGGGCTAACGGTGAAGTTTTTTATATTGATTCTTGAATGGAATCGTAACTACGGGTATAGAAAATAATATCGTGTACGTAGATATGCATTCTTTTGTGCATTTCTATTATGTAGAGACTAGACGTTGTGTACTATGTTAACGTTTTTAGTTGACATAGTAAAGATATAGTCCATTCCCTAATAAGTTATTATTATAATATAATATATTAAAAAGGGGCAATTTCACCTATTACGTAGTAGCTCATTTCCATTATGTTTTATCTATGGGTGCTGTTTTTGCTTTATTTGCAGGATTTTATCATTGAATTCCTAAAATGATAGGTGTAAGTTACAATGAAACTCTTGCTAAAATTCATTTCTGAATTTTATTTATAGGTGTTAAAGCTCTCGTGTTTACATTAACGACAAAGGGAAGAAAGTTTTTTGACATTAAAGGAAAAAGATTAAATCATCAACTCTCAGGAGGTTATCCTGACAATAACTTTGTAATGTTTTTTGAAAATGTTCAAAAAAGCAAAAGAGATATTTATAAAAGATTAAGAAATAAATCAGGAGTTTACCTTTTTATAAATAAGGTAACTGGGGATTTATACGTTGGAAGTAGTCTAACTTTATCAAAAAGAATGACTTCTCATTTTTATCATGCAAATTGTAATAGGGATACTAAAATAGTAATAACTAGAGCAATGAGGAAATATCAATTAAAAAATTTCTCTTTAGCTATTCTAGAATTTTGTACTAAAGATATAATTGTTTGTTCAAATTTAGAACAAAAATGGATAGATTATTATAAACCCAAATATAATGTCTTAAAGATTGCAGGAAGTTCATCCGGCTTTCGTCATTCAATTGATACTATTAATAAGCTAAAAGAGCTGTTTAAGAAAGAGAATCACCCTAAACATGGTAGTGTTAGCTCTGCCGAAACAAGACAAGCGATTAGTGAAGGTATTAAAGATTATTATCGTACTCATACTCATCATGCTTTTGGGTTAAAAGGAGTACGATCTTCACAATATGGTATTGGGGGTCAATTTGTTTTTTGCTATAATAAAACAGGTAAAGAGCTTATTTTCCCATCCATTAACGGAGCTAAACAACATTTCAAATGTAGATGAACAAATATAAAAAAAAATTTAGACACCAATAATTGGGTAACGTTACAAAGTGAAGAGTGGATTTTACAATCAACACCCCGTCAAAATAAATAGCATTAGCACCTCCAAATCTTTATAAATGCTGGGAAGTCTCATAATACTTAAGTACTCTCCTTTGATAAATGAAATAAGGTATAGTGACAATCTTAAGTGCATCTAGACAATCAGCAGGAACCAACGGATATGAATATATTTTAGTGGGGGGTCCTCAGAGACTACAATAAAGAAAACATATACTGATAAATATATGTTAAGATATAGTCCAAGTTTAAGAGTACTAAATATACTTTTTAAATTAGTAATTTAACTTTCTTCCCTCAACACTTTTTAGGTCTTGTAGGCCGATATATTTGGAAACATTTATAACTTATACCATTATATGCTGGAAATCTTAAAGCCTTAAGTACTAAGTTAAAAGTAAAAAACTTAATGGATGAACAATAGATAATCAGCAGGAACCAAAAATTAGAGCTCGTTAACTGTTATAGGAGCTTCAACACATAGTTAAAATAAGTGAGGGTTCCTTAGAGACTACACGTGGTACACCTTTATTTGTTTATTAAGGTTTAAAGTATGTTATTTTAAGCCTCAGTAATAATCATAATAAATTAGAAATATGGTGAAGATATAGTCCACATAGGATATAAATATCCTATATTCTCTCATATTTTTTAATATACGACGATTTATATTATAATCCTTACATCTGGCTTTTATTAAGGGTCGATGAGGGTTGCCGTGCTTCGCCGGCTGCGTAGCAACCCAGAGAGGTTGTCTCCGAAGGATGTACGGGAAATAAAAATTGAGAGAAATAAGCTACTTAAAGGTAAGTATCTGTCCTTTTTATTACAATTTATTTTAGGGTATGGAATAATTAATTTTTTAAAAAAAAGACAAAGATTATATGTTTTCACTGGAAAAAATTATTAAATAGATTATTTTCAGTGTCCAGTTCTTTAGGTGGAAGTAAATCACCAAAAGACCCTAAAAAAAGCCTAAACGATAAACAAGATTCTGGATTAAAAGAACCTATTTTCCCTCATACACCTGTTAAACATTACGAAAATGCTAAGGCATCAAAATTAGAACTTTTAAAATTTATAAAAGATAAAACAATAATTTATATGTGGTATAATAAAGTAACAGGTTCTGTTTACATAGGAAGTGCTGTGGAAGGTCGTCAAAGAATAATATGTTATTACCAGAATTCAAATTTAAAAAAAAGATCTAAGATATATTCAAGTATACTAAAATATGGTCATGAAAATTTTAGTTTTTCTGTACTCGAAGTATGTGGATTGAGTCGAAAGGTCGAAAAAAATGTTTTTTTAAAAAGAGAACAATTTTATTTAGATTGGGCTTTAAAAACTTATGGGTTAAATGTTTTAAATTTAGTACCTTTGGCTGGTAATACATTAGGTTATAGACACACTACATTAAATTTATTAAAAATGAGTGAACTGAAAAAAGGTAGTCTAAATCCTATGTATGAAAAAGAAAAATCTCCTGAATTTATAGCTCAAATGAAGAGAGATAAGTCAGGTGTTAATAATCCTATGTATGGGGTTGAAAAATCTCCAGAAACTCTAGCCAAATTAAGAAAAATGGTATTTGTATATGATGTTACAAAAAACTATGAGCTTGTAGGAGTTTACCCAACTGTTGTGTGTACTCGTACATTCCATATGGGTTATGATACATTAACAAAGAGATTAATTGATGGTAAGATACATAGAGATAAATATTTTTTCACTAGAAGTCCAATTTAAAGTTAATTAAATATTAATCGTAGGCTTAATTATTAACATATTATAATATGTTATAATTTAAATGTAATTTATAATACGTATGACGTATTATATTAGAGCACAATTGCTACAAGGTATGCCTGAAATGTAGGGTAGGATCCACATAGGGATTAATTAATCTCAACAGGCTATAAATACCAAATTCCGGGTAACTCCTAAAGAATAAAGTACTAAACTAATATATGAAAATATAGTTAGTGGCTGAATTAATCACTCAGGTATAGTAAAAAGCTTTATTATTAATCGAAAGATTGAATGGACCCTCGCGGATCTAAATCAGTAATATAAATTATATAGTAATATGTATTATTGTAAAAGAGCAGAGAGTAGATGGTATTTTACAATAGAGCTAAGATGTTAGGCTAACATAGGATAGAGTATTTTTTTTCTAACTCTCTATTGTTAAGGTGTACTCCAATAGCCGACGAAAGGAGGCGTTATACGAACGTCCTATTCTATAAAACGTCTGTAATTAGACAGATGAAGGAAGAAGTTCGCGATACATGTAGAAGAATACCGGATTATCCTGATGCTTTTGCAGGTTGAAATTTAATTTCTAGTTTTGGATCTATAGTGTCTGTAATTGCTACTGCCTTGTTCTTATATATAATTTATCAACAATTAGTATACGGTAAAGCAGTATCTAGAAATCCTTGAATGGTTCCTCAATATTATGAAGATTCTCTTCAAGCACTTCTAAACAGAAGTTATACATCGCTAGAATGATGTTTAACTAGTCCACCAAAACCTCATCCTTTCATAAATTTACCTCTTCAAAGTTAAGTATTATGATTAATATGAGAAGAATAATTTTTATAAAAGCTAGTATATAGTACCTTAACACACATGGAATGTGGTATGAAACCAGATGACTTTTCAGATATGATTGATTTTTGAAATGATGTTTATCCTAGACGTTTAACTCTGTATAACCCGCTATCGATACATCGATAGGGGGGGGGG
>Ga0079224_100002994_pt1 | contig 20992 bp, 17 predicted proteins | sample Stecom2015_FD_80414 | JGI IMG/M metagenome (GOLD analysis project Ga0079224, IMG submission 80414) | Agricultural soil microbial communities from Utah to study Nitrogen management - Steer compost 2015 | ecosystem: Environmental > Terrestrial > Soil > Agricultural land | place: USA: Utah...
CGGGGACGTCTGCCTAGGCATGCGCGGAGAACGCGACGGGCGGGGCGGCGCGGCGCGCTCGCACGGCGGCACGCCGCACGGACGCCGATGCGAGTCCGCGCGATCAGCCTGTAGCGTCTTCGGGCGCGAGCGCCCGGGCGAGCGCGGCATCGAAGCTCGCGGCGAGCGCCGCCGCGAAGCGCTCGTGCGCTTCGTCGGGTGCATCCACGGTGGCGCCACGCGCGCCGAGCGCGGCGCAATCGGTGGTGCGGCGCGTGAGCGCATCCAGGTCTTCGGAGCGATCGAGCGCTTCGCACAACACCGGCCACGGCGGCCGCCGCATCAGCGTACCGGCGACGAGCGCGATGCCGTTCGCCCTCCGCTGCTGCGCGAGCCCGCACAGCTTGCGCCCCTCGTCGTCGACCAGCTCCCACGGCGACAGCGCCCCGAAGCACGCCCACGGCAGCGGCGCCGTTCCGGCCGGGCCCGCGTCGCCTTCGCGCAGCGCCTGCGGCTGCAGCAGGCGCGTCTCGACGCCGAAGCGGCGCAGCACCCGGGCGTGCAGCTCCCCGAGCCATCGATAGCTGTCGACGAGCGCACCCTCGGCGAGCCGGTGCCGAACCGGCAGAACGACCGTGACCGACACCATCCACGGCCCGACGAGCACCGCCCCACCACCCGAGGCGCGCACCAGCACCGGCAGCGAGCTCCCCGCCCGCACCGCCACCGCTTCGCGCAACCGTCGCTGCGACAGCCCGAGCACGATCGCCGGCGTCCGATAGCGCCAGACGCGCCAGCACGGCCGCCTCACCGGTTCGGCCAGCGCTTCGCGGATCCAATCCTGCTCGTCGGCCGCGCTCGCCTGCACCTGCATCGGCCGGGCTCAGCGTCCCTCGCGCAGCAGGCCGATCGCCACCCCGCGGCCGAAGGTCGAGCCCGCGTCGACGACGATCCGCTCGAGGACGCCGTCGGCCGGTGCCGGGATCTCGATGCTCGTCTTGACGAGGACGACGACGGCCAGCGGCGTGCCGGCCGTCACCCGCTCGCCCTCGGCGACGAGCCAGCGATCGACGAGCGCTTCGGTGCCCGGTTCGACGTCCTTCCAGGCGGCATCGTCGAGGCCGATCTCGATCATGCGACCGCCGTCTGCGGCATCGACGTCGAGCACAGCGTTCGTGCCGTCTGCACGATCGATTCGGCCTGGGGAATGACGGCCTGCTCGAGCGGCCGGCTGTACGGGATCGGCACGTCGGGAACGGCCAGGCGACGCACGGGCGCGCGAAGCTGGATGCGATCGAGGTTCTCGGCGACGATCGCCGCGATCTCGCCGCTCAGGCCGAAGCTGAGGTAGTCCTCGTCGACGACGAGAAGCCGCCCGGTCTTCGACACGGAGTCGAGCACCGCCTGGCGATCGAGCGGCACCAGCGTGCGCAGGTCGAGCACCTCGGCCTCGATGCCTTCGCCCGCGAGCTCGTCCGCCGCGAGCACCGCCTTGTGCACCATCTGGCTCAACGTGACGATCGTGAGGTCGCTACCCTCGCGAACGACGCTGGCCACACCGAAGGGCAGCGCGTAGGGCTCCTGCGGCACCTCGCGCGTGCTCCCTTCGAAATACGCCATCCACGGCAGTCCCATGATTCCCTTGTGGAACATGAAGAGCACCGGATTGTCGTCGCGGATCGACTGGATCATCAGCCCCTTGGCGTCGTACGCGTTCGAGGGCACGACCACCTTGAGGCCGGGCAGGTGCGCGAACGTGGCATACAGGCACTGCGAGTGCTGCGCGGCATCGCTGTAGCCCCCGCCGATCGCCGTCGTCACTACCACCGGCAGGCGGATGTTTCCGCCGGCCATGTAGGTGTTCTTGGCCAGGTGGTTGTAGATCTGGTCCATGCAGACGCCGAAGAAATCGACGAACATCAGCTCGGCGATCGGGCGCATGCCGGCCGCGGCCGCGCCGGTGGCCGCGCCGATGAACGCGGTCTCGGAGATCGGTGTGTCCATGATGCGCTCGGGCCCGAAGCGGTCGAGCAAACCGCCGGTGGCGCCGAAAATGCCGCCGTAGCGGCCGATGTCCTCACCCATGATGAAGACCGTCGGGTCGCGCTCCATCTCCTGCGCGATCGCCTCGGAGATCGCCTGCGCCATCGTCAGCGTGCGGGATTCGCTCATGATCGACCTCCTTTAGGCGACGAACACATCGGCCAGCGCGTCGGCCGGCTTCGGATACTCGGCGGCACGGGCGAAAGCGAAGGCCTCGTCGACGCGCGCCTTCGCGCGCGCTTCCAGCCGCGCGCGCTCGTCGTCGCCCACCAGGCCCTCGGCCTTCAATTGCGAGGCCAGCCGCGGGATCGGATCGTCGGCACGCAGGCGCGCGACCTCGTCCTTCGGACGGTAGACCTCGGCGTCGCCCTGGAAGTGCCCGAAATAGCGGTCGGTGCGCACTTCGAGCAGCGTCGGCCCCTCGCCGCGACGGGCGCGCTCGACGGCCTCGCCCGCAGCCTCCCAGACCTCGATCGCGTCGTTGCGTCCCACGTGCACGCCCGGCATTCCGTAGGCGCTCGCGCGATCGGAGACGCGCGGAATCGACACGGCGCTCGATTTCGGCACCGAGATCGCCCACTGGTTGTCCTCGCAGACGAAGACGACGGGCAGCCGCCACAGCGCGGCGAGGTTCAGCGACTCGTGGAACGCGCCCTGGTTGGCGGCGCCTTCGCCGAAGAACGCCACCGCGACCCAATCGTGCCCGAGCTTCTTCGCGGCGAGCGCGGCGCCGCACGCCGGCGGCATGCTCGCGCCGATGATGCCGCTGCAGCTGAAGCGATGCGCGGGATCGAACAAGTGCATGTGGCCGCCCTTGCCCTTGCCGAGGCCGGCGGCCTTGCCGAACATCTCGGCCGTCATGCGATCGAGCGGCACGCCCTTGGCGATCGCGAAATGGTGCGGCCGGTGCGTACCGACCACCGTGTCTTCCTGCTTCAGGTGCGCGCACACGCCCACGGCGACCGGCTCCTGCCCGGCCGCCAGATGCATCTCGCCGGGGACCGGGCCCGAACCGATGTCGAAGGCGAGGCCCTTCTGGATCTTCGGCGGGAGCTTACCCTCGAGGTAGACGGCTGCCATCGTCTCCTCGTAATGGCGGATCTCCACCATCTTCTCGTACATCCACGGCAGCGCTTCGTCGCGGTTTCGCACGGTCGTCCTCCTTTTCCGGTAGGCCCGGATGGAACCGAATGTAACTCGTCGAACGATGCCGCCGCCCCCGCGACCGACCATTGACGCGGGTCAATCGGCGTGACCGGAAGGCGGGAAGGAAGCCCCCTTCCCTTCCCCCGGTTCTGCTTCCCTCAGGCGGAAACGCTGGGCAATCCCGCCAACGCCATCGCGAGCTCCTTCTCGTCGTACTGCTGATCGGTGAGCGAGCCCGAGTTGTAGGCCATGTACGCGGCCATGTCGAAGTGGCCGTGCCCGGACAGGTTGAAGAGGATCGTCTCCGAGCGTCCTTCGCGCTTGCAGCGCAGGGCCTCGTCGATCGCCGCCTTGACCGCGTGGTTCGCCTCGGGCGCGGGGACGATCCCTTCCGTGCGCGCGAACTGCACGCCGGCCGCGAAGCATTCGGTCTGATGATAGGCGACCGCCTCGATGAGCCCGAGATCGAGCAGGTGCGAGACGAGCGGGCCCATGCCGTGATAGCGCAGCCCGCCCGCGTGAAAGCCCGGCGGCGTGAACGTCGAGCCGAGCGTGTGCATCTTCACCAGCGGCGTCATGTGCCCGGTGTCGCCGAAGTCGTAGGCCAGCTTCCCTCGCGTGAGCGTCGGACAGGCCGCCGGCTCGACGGCGACGACGCGCGACTTCGCTCCGCCGCGCAGTGCCTGCCCGATGAACGGGAACACCAGTCCAGCGAAGTTCGATCCGCCGCCGGTGCAGCCGATGAGCACGTCGGGCCACGCGTCGGCCATCTGCATCTGCTCGATCGCCTCCTGGCCGACGACCGTCTGATGCAGCATCACGTGATTGAGCACCGATCCGAGCGCGTACTTGGTGTCTTCGTTCTTGGCGGCGACCTCGACGGCTTCCGAGATCGCGATGCCGAGGCTGCCCGGATGATCGGGCCGTTGCTCGAGCACGGCGCGTCCGTAGTCGGTTTCGTTCGAAGGCGACGGGACGCAGCGTGCACCGTAGGTCTCCATCAGCGCCCGCCGGTACGGCTTCTGGTCATACGAGACGCGCACCTGGAACACCGTGACGTCGATGCCGAACAGCGCGCCGGCGAAGGCGAGCGACGATCCCCACTGTCCGGCGCCGGTCTCGGTGGTGAGCCGGCGGATGCCGGCCTCGCGGTTGTAGAAGGCCTGCGCCACCGCGGTGTTCGGCTTGTGGCTGCCGGCGGGACTGACGCCTTCGTACTTGTAGAAGATCTTCGCGGGCGTTCCGAGCGCCTTCTCGAGACGGCGGGCGCGGAACAGCGGGCTCGGACGCCACAGGCGGTAGATGTCGCGCACCGGCTCCGGGATGTCGATCTCGCGCTCGGTGGACACCTCCTGCAGGATGAGCTCCATCGGGAACAGCGGCGCCAGGTCATCGGGCCCGATCGGCTGCTTCGTGCCCGGATGCAGCACGGGCGCGAGCGGCTTCGGCAGGTCGGCCTGGATGTTGTACCAGCGCTTCGGGATCCGGCTCTCGTCGAGCAGGAATTTGGTTTGGTCCCCCATCGACTCCTCCTGTTATGACGCCGAACTGGCGTTCGAATCGCAAAGGATAGCCGAGCGCCTCGGCGCCGCGATAGCCCGAAACGGCATCCGAAGAGCGCACCGGCGTAGAAAAAAGCGAGCCGGCCGGCGTCGACGGCCGTGCCTGGCGCGTCAGGCGCCCAGCAGCAGGACGATCGCCTGCGCGGCGATCCCCTCGGCGCGACCGACGAAACCGAGCCGCTCGCCGGTCTTGGCCTTCACGCTGACCTGTCCGGCGTCGACGCCGATCGCCGCCGCGACGTTGGCCGCCATGCGGCCGACGTGCGGTGCGAGCCGCGGCGCCTGCGCGATCACCGTCGAGTCGACGTTGGCCACGCGCCAGCCCGCTGCACGCACGCGCTGCGCGACCTCGCGCAGCAGCAGCATGCTGTCGGCGTCGCGCCAGCGCGGGTCGGTGTCGGGGAAATGCGAGCCGATGTCACCCAGCGCCGCCGCACCGAGCAGCGCGTCGGTGATCGCATGCAGCAGGACGTCGGCGTCGGAATGTCCGAGCGCGCCGCGCGAATGCCCGACGTCGACGCCGCCGATGCGCAGAGGGCGCCCGGGAACGAGCGCGTGGACGTCCCAGCCCTGGCCGACGCGGAAAGCCGGTGCCGGCGCGCTCATCGCCGCTCTCCGGGCGCCTCGGACCGCTCGCGCGCGGCGAGCACGAGGCGCATCAATGCCACGTCGCCGGCGCTGGTCACCTTGAAGTTCATGCGTTCTCCCTCGACGAGCAGCGGCGCGTGCCCCGCGCGCTCGATCGCCGAAGCCTCGTCGGTGACGTCGGCGTGCGCGGCGAGCGCATCGAGCAGCAGACGCAAGCGGAACATCTGCGGCGTCTGCGCGGCCCACAAGGACCGGCGGTCGAGCGTTTCGGCCACGACGTCGCGGGCGGCCGCGGCGCGCTTGACCGTGTCGCTCAACGGAAGGGCCAGCAATCCGCCGACCGGCGACGCGGCGAGCGCCGAGCGCAGGCGCTCGAGCGCGGCCGCGTCGAGTCCGGGGCGGGCCGCGTCGTGCACGAGCACCCAGTCGTCGGACGATGCCCGTTCGGCGAGCGCGCGCAGGCCGGCGAGCACCGTGTCGCGCCGCGTACCGCCCCCGTGCGCCAGCACCTCGACACGCGCGCGGCCCTGCAGCAGCGTCGCGGCCCGCCGATCCTCGGGCGCGACGACGACCAGGACGCGCTCGATCCACGGCACCGCGGTGAGCGCGTCGAGGCTCCACTCGAGCATCGTGCGCGAGCCGAACGCGAGGTACTGCTTCGGCAGCGGCGCACCGACGCGGGTGCCGCTGCCGGCGGCGGGGATCAGCGCGAAGTGGCGCGGCGCTTGCGGGACGCGATCGGACATCGAAGCGGAACGAGCCGTGTGCGGCGAAAAGATAGAATTCTAGGCTTGCGAACCGAGTCTTCGACGACCTCTCCCGCGACGATCCTGTCCAACGGGCCGCTCGGCGATCGCGCCGACGCACTCGGTTCGATCCCGGTACCGGCTCCGGGGCAGGTGCGCGCCCTTCCCCGCTGCCACGGCTCCGGCGACGCGCTGCTGCTCGCCGCACTCGCCGAGCGCGAGCGCGCGCGTGCGCCTCGCGCGGCCGATTCCCGGCCGGCCAGCGGCGAGGGCGCGACCGCGCACGGACGCGCACTGGCGATCATCACCGCCCGCCCCGGCGACGCCGTCCGCCTGGTGCAAGAGCTGCGCTGGTTCGCGCCGCGGCTGCGCGTTCTGCTGCTGCCCGATTGGGAGACGCTGCCCTACGACGCGTTCTCGCCGCACCAGGATCTCGTCTCCGAGCGCCTGTCGACGCTGTACGCGCTGCAACAGCACGATTGCGACGTCGTGCTCGCGCCGATCACCACCGCGCTGCAGCGGCTCGCGCCGGCGCGGTTCCTCGCTTCGCACACGTTCTTCTTCCACAAGGGCCAGCGCCTGGACGAAGCGCGCCTGCGCAGTCAGCTCGCCTTCGCCGGCTACGAGAACGTCACGCAGGTCGTGCGCCCCGGCGAATACGCGGTGCGCGGCGGGCTGATCGACCTCTTTCCGATGGGTTCGAACCTGCCGTACCGCATCGACCTGTTCGGCGACGAGATCGACTCGATCCGCACCTTCGATCCCGACACGCAGCGCAGCCTCTATCCGATCGACCGCGTGCGCCTGCTGCCGGGGCGCGAGTTCTCGCTCGACGAGGCGTCGCGCACGGCGTTCCGCGGACGGTGGCGCGAACGCTTCGAGGGCGATCCCTCGGCGAGCACGATCTACCGCGACGTCGGCAACGGCATCGCGCCGCCCGGCATCGAGTACTGGCTGCCGCTGTTCCACGAGCGCACCGCGACGCTGTTCGACTACCTGCCCGACGACGCGATCGTCGTCTCGCACGGCGACGTCGACGCGGCCGCGCGACGCTTCGCGCAGGAGGCCACCGAGCGCTACCGATTCCTGTCGCACGACCGCAGCCGCCCGCTGCTCGAACCCGCCGAGCTCTTTCTCGACAGCGAGACACTGTTCGCGCAGGCGAAGGGTTTCGGTCGCTGGTCGATCGCCGCGCCGGGCGAGGATGCCGACGGCACGGCGGCGTCGCAGGGCGAGGCGAAGGGTTCCGGGCGCGAACGATTCGCCGCCCCGCCACCCGAGGTCGCGATCGATCGGCGCGCCCCCGATCCGGTCGAGCGCACGCGTGCGTGGCTGGACACGCCCGGCACACGCAAGCTCATCGTCGCCGAGTCGCCCGGCCGGCGCGAGACGCTCGAGCAGCTGTTCGCGGAGAACGGGCTTCGACTGCCCGCGGTCGAGGACTGGAAGCGCTTCGTCGACGGCGATCTCGACGCCGCGATCGTCGTCGGGCCGATCTTCGACGGTTTCGACGCGCCGGCGATCGGCCTGTCGGTCGTCACCGAGACCGAGCTCTTCGCCGCCTCGCCCCGGCGCCGCCGGCGCGGACTGCGCGAGACGCAGACCGACGTCGACTCGATCATCCGCGACCTTTCCGAGCTGAAGGAAGGCGACCCGGTGGTGCACGCGCAGCACGGCATCGGCCGCTACCAGGGGCTGGTGACGATGGAGCTCGACGGCGAGCCCACCGAGTTCCTGCACCTGCGCTACGCGAAGGACGCGACGCTGTACGTGCCGGTCGCGCAGCTGCACGTCATCTCGCGCTACAGCGGCGCGGCGCCCGAGAACGCGCCGCTGCACGAGCTCGGCTCGGGCCAGTGGGAGAAGGCGCGCCGGCGCGCAGCCTCGAAGGCGCGCGACGCCGCCGCCGAGCTGCTGAACCTGTATGCGCGCCGGGCGGCGCGCGAAGGCCACGCCTTCGGCTTCCAGGCGAGCCAGTACGAGGCCTTCGCCGAAGGCTTTCCTTTCGACGAGACGCCGGACCAGCAGGCGGCGATCGACGCGGTGGTCGGCGACATGGTGTCGGGCAAGCCGATGGACCGTCTCGTCTGCGGCGACGTCGGCTTCGGCAAGACCGAGGTCGCGCTGCGTGCGGCATGGGTCGCCGTGGCCGACGGCAAGCAGGTGGCGGTGCTCGCGCCGACGACGCTGCTCGCCGAGCAGCATTTCCGCACCTTCAGCGACCGCTTCGCGGAGCTGCCCGTACGCATCGCGCAGCTGTCGCGCTTTCGCTCGAAAAAGGAAACGGGCGAAGCGATCGAAGGTCTGAAGTCCGGCGACGTCGACATCGCGATCGGCACGCACAAGCTGCTGTCGCCCGACGTGCGCTTCGCCCGGCTCGGACTCGTCATCATCGACGAGGAGCATCGCTTCGGCGTACGGCAGAAGGAGGCGCTGAAGGCGCTGCGTGCCGAAGTGGACGTGCTCACGCTCACCGCGACGCCGATTCCCCGCACGCTCGCGATGAGCCTGGAGGGCATCCGCGATTTCTCGGTGATCGCGACGGCGCCGCAGCGACGCCTGGCGATCAAGACCTTCGTACGCCGCGAGAGCTCGGGCACGATCCGCGAGGCGCTGATGCGCGAGCTGAAGCGTGGCGGACAGGCGTATTTCCTGCACAACGAGGTCGAGACGATCGAGAATCGGCGCGCGCGGCTTGCCGAGCTGGTGCCCGAGGCGCGCATCGGCGTCGCGCACGGCCAGATGCCCGAGCGCGAGCTCGAACGCGTGATGCGCGATTTCCTGCAGCAGCGCTACAACGTCCTGCTGTGCACGACGATCATCGAGACCGGCATCGACGTGCCGAGCGCGAACACGATCGTCATCCACCGCGCCGACCGCTTCGGCCTGGCGCAGCTGCACCAGCTGCGCGGCCGCGTCGGGCGCTCGCACCACCAGGCCTACGCGTACCTGCTGGTACCCGACGAGAAATCGATGACGCGCGACGCGGTCAAGCGGCTCGAGGCGATCCAGGCGCTCGAGGAGCTCGGCTCGGGCTTCTATCTCGCAATGCACGATCTGGAGATCCGCGGCGCGGGCGAGGTGCTCGGCGAAGCGCAATCGGGCGACATCCAGGAAGTCGGCTTCGCGCTGTACAGCGAGATGCTCGCCGAGGCGGTCGATGCGCTGCGCGCCGGACGCGAACCCGACCTGTCGGCGCCGCTCGCGGCAACGACCGAGATCGTGCTGCGCGCGCCCGCGCTGCTGCCCGAGGACTACGTCCCCGACGTGCACGAGCGGCTGTCGCTGTACAAGCGGATGGCCAACGGCACGTCCTTCGAGGCGCTCGACGCGCTGCGCGAGGAGCTCGTCGACCGCTTCGGCAAGCTGCCCGATGCCGCGCGCACGCTGCTCGAGACGCATCGGCTGCGCATCGCATCGCGCCCGCTCGGCATCGCGAAGATCGACGCCGCCGCCGACACGATCGTCGTGCAGTTCGTTCCCGACCCGCCGCTCGACGCCGCCGCGCTGATCCGCTTCATCCAGTCGCGTCGCGACGTCCGGCTCGCCGGTCCCGACCGGCTGCGCTTCACGATCGCCACCCCCGATCTCGCCGCACGCATCCAGCAGGTGCGCGCGATCGTCGACGCACTGGGCAAGCTCGCGCCGGACGCGAAGAACGACGTCTCGCGCGGGCGCGTCGCCGTCGCGCCGGCGGGTCCGGCACCGTCGCGCCACGGTCCGGCGGGAAGCGCCGGACGCGCCGACCGCGGGAAGGCGCAGCGGCGCGCGCATCGATGACGAAGCGACGACCGATGACGAACCGACGACTCGTCGTGCAGCACCCGCGGCTCGGCGACGATGCCGTCGCCGCCTGCACGCGCGCGGTCGGCCGCGAACCGACGCTGCGCCTGCCGCGGCTGGCAACTTGGGACGACGTATCGATCGACGGCGCGCACGCGACGCACCTCGCCGAGACCCTGCAGGTCGACGCCGAGGTCGTGCCGGCCGACGCGCGCCTCTCCGACTACCGCCTGCTCGCCTTCGACATGGACTCGACGCTGATCACGATCGAGTGCATCGACGAGATCGCCGACTACGCGGGCCGCAAGGCGGAGGTCGCGGCGATCACCGAGGCTGCGATGCGCGGCGAGATCGCCGATTACGACGAGAGCCTGCGCCGGCGCACCGAGCTGCTCGCCGGCCTTCCGGAATCGACGCTGCAGCGCGTCTACGACGAGCGGCTGCGCGTGACGCCCGGCGCCGAGACGCTGATCGCGGCGGCGAAGGACGCTTCGCTGCACGTGATGCTCGTCTCCGGTGGATTCACGTTCTTCACCGAGCGGCTGCGCGACCGGCTCGGGCTCGATTTCGCGTTCGCCAACACGCTCGAGGTGCGCGACGGAGTTCTCACCGGCCGCGTGCTCGGCGAGATCGTCAACGCCGACGGCAAGCGGCGCGCGCTCGAGCGCGCATGCGCGGTGATCGGCTGCGAGCCGCGCGAGGCGATCGTCGTCGGCGACGGCGCCAACGACCTGAAGATGATGTCGATCGCCGGGGTCTCCGTCGCGTATCACGCCAAGCCGTTGGTGCGCTCGGAGACGACGCACTCGATCAACCACTGCTGGCTCGACGCGATCCTGAACTGGTTCGACGACCAGTTGCCGCGCGCCGGCACCGACCCCGCGCGATGAGGGCGGCATGAGTGCGCCGCGCGCGACGCGCGTCGCACAGGCCGCGCTCGCGCCGCGCGGAACGATCGAAGCGCTCGCCGGCTTCTTCGCCCTGGCGCTGGCGATGGGCGTCGGCCGCTTCGCGTACACACCGATGCTGCCGCCGATGCTCGATCAGTCGAGCCTGTCGCTGTCCGGCGCCGGCTTCGTCGCTTCGGCGAACTTCGCGGGCTACCTGTTCGGCGCTTTGCTCGCCACGCGCTCGTACGTCGCACGCCGGCGCGTGCTGTGGCTGCGCGTCGGGCTCGCGGCGACCATCCTGACGACCGCGGCGATGGCGATCGACGCCGGCGCATGGAGCTGGGCCTTCATCCGCTTCGTCGCCGGTGCGGCCAGCGCCTTCGTGCTCGTGTTCGCCTCCGCGGTCGTGTTCGCCGCCGCTGCGCGCGAGGGGCGACCGATGCTCGGCGCGCTGCTCTACGCGGGCGTGGGCCTGGGCATCGTCACCTCGACGATGCTGATCGACTTCGGCCGCGACGCCGGCTGGAGCTTCTCGCTGCTCTGGATCTCGTTGGCCGGACTCGCGCTACTGTTCGCGCTCGCGCCCTGGCGCGAGCTCGACGCGCCGCCCCCGCCGCCCGCCCCGGCTCCCTCGCCGTCCTCGGCCGGCACGTCCATGCGCCGACGCGAGCTCGACCGGCTGGTCTGGTCGTACGGCTGCCTCGGCTTCGGCTACGTGATCACGGCGACGTTCGTCGTCGTCATCGCCCGCTCGCTGCCCGACGCCCGAAGCGTCGAATTCTGGACGTGGATGATCGTCGGGATCGTCGGCTCGCCGTCGAACTGGTTCTGGACGCGCGTCGCGCAGCGCATCGGCGTGTACCGGGCGATCGTCGTCGCCTTCGTGCTCGAGGCGATCGGCGTCGCGCTCGTCGCCGTCGGCCAGCACGCGATCGCGCTCTACGTCGGCGCCGCGCTGCTCGGCGGGACCTTCATGGCGATCACGGCACTCGGCCTGGCACAGGCCCGATCGCTCGCGCCCGACCGCCCCGACGAGACGATCGCCCGGATGACGGTGGCATTCAGCACCGGCCAGATCATCGGACCGGCGATCGCCGGATGGATGGCCGACCGCAGCGGGTCCTTCGTCGCGCCGTCCTGGATCGCCGCCGCCGTGCTGCTCGTCGGAGCCGGCCTGGCGGCGGCTGCGTCGACGTCCACGAAGGCGACGGCGCCGCCGGGCGGATGACGAAGCGACGCGGCCCGGCATCGCCGGGCCGCGAGCGGAAGGCGCGCGGCGCGCCGGCCGAGCGGCGTGCGCTTCAGCGTGCCGCGTGGACGGGAACCGCGTACAGGTCGTGCTCGGCCGCGTCGACGATCCGCACCCGCAGCTCGCTCCCCGGCGCGCAGGCGCGCGCCTCGTCCTCGCCGGACAGCGAAACGTAGACGACCCCGTCGACCTCGGGCGCCTCGCCCGCCGACCGCGTCGCGGCGCGCCACCGCCCCGACGCACGATCGTGTTCGATGGCGTCCACCAGCACGTCGGTCTCGCTGCCGATGCGGCGTCGCAGCCGCTCGGCGCTCACCCTCGCCTGCACCTGCATCAGGCGCCGCCGACGCGCCTCGCGCACCTCGTCGGGCACCGGGTCGGCCAGTGCGTTGGCGGCCGCACCGTCGACCGGCGAATAGGCGAAGCAGCCGACCCGGTCGAGCTGCGCCTCTTCGACGAACGCGAGCAGGTGCTCGAACTCGGCCTCGGTCTCGCCGGGGAAGCCGACGATGAAGGTGCTGCGGATCGTGAGATCCGGACACAGCGCACGCCAGGTGCGGATGCGCTCGAGGTTCGTCTCGCCCGAAGCGGGCCGCTTCATCGCGCGCAGCACGCGCGGGTGCGAATGCTGGAACGGTACGTCGAGATACGGCAGCACGCGGCCTTCGGCCATCAGCGGCAGCACCTCGTCGACGTGCGGATAGGGGTAGACGTAATGCAGGCGCACCCGGACGTCGAGGCGCGCGAGCTCGCGCACCAGGTCGATCATGCGCGTGCGCACCGGGCGCCCGTCGACGAATCCGGTGCGGAAGCGCAGGTCCACGCCATAGGCGCTGGTGTCCTGCGAGATCACGAGGAGCTCGCGCACGCCCGCGTCGACCAGTGCCCGCGCCTCGCGCACGACCTCGCCGATCGGCCGACTGACCAGATCGCCGCGCATCGACGGGATGATGCAGAAGGTGCAGCGGTGATTGCAGCCCTCGGAGATCTTCAGGTACGCGTAGTGCCGCGGCGTGAGCTTGATGCCGCCGGGCGGAACGAGGTCGACGAAAGGATCGTGCGGCGGCCTCGGCAGATGCGCGTGCACGTGGGCCATCACCTCGTCGGTCGCCTGCGGGCCGGTGACCGCGAGCACCCTGGGGTGCACGTCGGCGACGAAAGCCTTGCCCGAGGCGGTGCGCCGCGCGCCGAGGCATCCGGTGACGATCACCCGTCCGTTCTCGGCGAGCGCTTCGGCGATCGCGTCGAGCGACTCCCGTACCGCCTCGTCGATGAACCCGCAGGTGTTGACGATGACGAGATCCGAGCGTGCGTAGTCGCCGACGATCTCGTAGCCCTCCGCGCGCAGGCGCGTGAGGATGCGCTCGGAGTCCACCGTGGCTTTCGGGCAGCCGAGCGAAACGAAGCCGATGCTCGGGGCTCTTCGCAAACGGCGTCGCCGGGCCGCGCGCGGATCCACGTTCATCGGCAGGCGCAGGCGAAGACGCCGCCCGGCGGCGGAATCCTACTTCTTCTCGCCCTTCTCTCCCTTCTCGCCCCTCTCGCCCCGCTCGGCGGGAACCCCCGCGCTCGGCGGCATCGGGAACGGGAAGTTCTGGAACATGTTGCGCGTCTGCGCCTGCATCTGCTCCTGCATCTGCACGAACAGGTTCTTGCTCTGCTCGATGTAGTTGCCCATCATCGTCTGGATCATCGGCGTCTGCATCGACATGAACTGCGCCCACATCTCCGGATTGGGGATGCCCTTGTTGTCGTAGAAGGTCTTCGACTGCTCCTGCATCTTGTTCTGGATCTCGACGAACGCCTGCATCGTCTTCTCCAGGTACGCGCCCATCATCCCCTGCATCGCGTGTCCGTAGAAGCGGATGATCTGCGCGAGCATCGGCGAGGAGAAGAGCGGTGCGCCGCCCGCCTCCTCCTCGAGGATGATCTGCAGCAGGATGCTGCGCGTGAGATCCTCCCCGCTCTTGGCGTCGACCACCTTGAAGTTCTCGTTGCCGAGCACCAGCTGCTTGACGTCGGCCAGCGTGATGTACGCGCTCGTCTGCGTGTCGTACAGCCGGCGATTCGGGTACTTCTTGATCAATCGGGTGGCGTTCGCCATAGGGCTCTCCGGATCAACCCATGTGCAGGCCGCCGTTGCAGGAGAACTCCGCGCCGGTCGTGAAGCCTGCGTCGTCGCTGGCCAGCCAGCCGACGATCGATGCGATCTCCTCGGCCTTGCCGAGCCGGCGCACCGGGATCTGCTGGATGATCTTCTCGCGCACGTCCTCGCGCACCGCCATCACCATGTCGGTGGCGATGTAGCCGGGTGCGACCGTGTTCACCGTGACGCCCTTGCTCGCCACCTCGAGCGCCAGCGCCATCGTGAAGCCGTGCATCCCGGCTTTCGCGGCGGAATAGTTCGTTTGCCCGAACTGCCCCTTCTCGCCGTTCACCGACGAGATGTTGATGATGCGGCCCCAGCCGCGGTCGAGCATGCCGTCGATCACCTGCTTGGTCACGTTGAACAGCGAATTCAGGTTCGTGTCGATCACGGCGCGCCAGTCCTCGAGCGTCATCTTGCGAAAGACGCTGTCGCGCGTGATTCCGGCGTTGTTGACCAGGATGTCGATCGGCCCGATCTGCGCAGCCTTTTCGAAGGCCTCCCGCGTGGAGTCCCAGTCGGCGACGTTGCCCACCGACGCATGGAACTGGTAGCCGGCCGCCTTCTGCTCGTCGAGCCATTTCTGGTAGTCGCGGGTCGGCCCGCATCCGGCGATCACCGTGAAGCCCATGTCATGGAACTTTCGGCAGATCGCCGTTCCGATACCGCCCATGCCACCCGTCACATACGCGATCCTGCTCATGATGTGCTTCCTATGGTTGGCCCGCGGCCTCGAAGCGCGTCCACGGTCCGGGAGAACGGTCCGCTTCCCCGAATCCGCCGGGATCGGCTCACGCGGGCACGATGAGACTCCGACAGACGCCTAACCTGCCTTTTGCCGAACGTAGCGTCCGGGCGCGGGCTCGATCGGCACGTATACGTCGTTGCCCGGGCGCTTCGGTGCGGGCCGCGGCTCGCCCGCGAAGGCCGACAACCATTGCGCCCAGTCGGGCCACCAGCTCCCGGGCCGCTCGGTCGCCCGCGCGAACCATTCCTCGGCATCCTCGGGGAGATCCTCGCCGATCCAGTGGCTGCGCTTGCCCTTGGACGGCGGGTTGATCACGCCGGCGATGTGCCCGCTGGCACCGAGGACGAAGCGCAACGGACCCGACAGCAGCTGCGTCGACTCGTAGGCACCCTGCCAGGGCACGATGTGGTCCTCACGCGAGGCGTAGATGTACGTCGGGACGCCGATCTCGCCGACGTCGACCGGCACACCGAGGCAGATTAGCCGACCCGGCTCGCGCAACTCGTTCTGCAGGTACATGTGGCGCAGGTACCAGCAGTACATCGGCCCGGGGAGGTTCGTGCTGTCGGCGTTCCAGTACAGCAGGTCGAACGCCGGCGGCGCTTCGCCCTTCAGGTAGTTCGCGACGACGTAGTTCCAGACCAGGTCGTTCGGCCGCAGGTAATTGAAGGTGAGCGCGAGTTCGCGCCCCGGCATGATGCCACCCGAGCCGATCGTCGCCTCGCGGTACGCCACCTGATGCTCGTCGACGAAGACGCCGATCGAGCCGGGCCGCGAGAAATCGATGAACGACGTGAGCAGCGTCATCGATTCGATCCAGTCGTCACCGCGCGCGGCGAGCACCGCCGCCGCCGTGACGAGCAGCGTGCCGCCCACGCAGAAGCCGAGCGTGTTGATGTGCTCGACGCCGCTGATCTCGCGCACGACGCGCATCGGCTCGAGCACGCCGAGATGCAGGTAGTCGTCCCAGCCGAGGTGCCCCTGGTCGGCCTGCACGTTCTTCCACGAGATCATGAACACGGTGTGGCCCTGGCCCACCGTGTAGGCGACCAGCGAGTTCTCCGGCTGCAGGTCGAGGATGTAGAACTTGTTGATGCACGGCGGCACCATCAGCAGCGGACGGCTGCCCACCGTGTCGGTGCTCGGCGCGTACTGGATCAGCTGCACGAGCTCGTTCTCGAAGACGACCGAACCCGGCGTCGTGGCGACGTTGACGCCCACCTCGAACGCGGTCTCGTCCGTTTGCGAGATTCGCCCGCGCTGCAGATCGGACAGCAGGTGCCCGATCCCCGTGCGCAAGCTTTCGCCCTTCGTCTCGAGCACGCGGCGCTGCGCCTCGGGATTCGTGAGCAGGAAATTCGCCGGCGAGATCGCCGCGAGCCATTGCTGCGTGGCGAAGCGGATGCGCTCGCGCGTCTTCTCGTCGCCACCCTCCACCGATTCGGCGAGGCGCTTCATGAACTCCTCGTTGAGCAGGTACAGCGAGGCGGTCCACGCATACGGCCCCTGCCGCCAGGCGTCGCCGGAGAAGCGGCGATCCTTCGGCTCGGGGGCGGAAGGCGAGCGGACGAGTTCGCCGAGCCGGGCGAGATACTCGGACTGCAGTGTGGCCAGGCGATCGCCCGGGACGTGGATCGGCTTGCCCGCGGCGGGTGGGGCGAAAGCGAAAGCCGATTCGAACGCGCCGCGTTCGTCGTCGACGACGCGCTCATGCCGCGAGGCCGCAGCGGTGACGGGGGGACTCGCCCGCTTCGTCGCGCGCTTCGCGGTGCCACTGCCCACGGCCGCCTTCGCCGTGCCGCTGCCCGCGCGCTTCGCGGCGCCACCGCCCGCGCGCGTCGCGACACTCCCCTCCGAACGCTTCGCCGCGCCCCGGGCCGTGCGCTTCGCGGCGCTCGCCGCGACGCCTGCCGTCGGCCCGGCGGTTTTCTTCGAAGCACTACCGCGCGAAGCGCGGGTTGCAGCCGAAGCCGGGGCGCCGTCGCGTTTCACCGCCGCCTTCACGCCCGCCTTGCCGGAGCGGGCAGGAGCCGGCTTCTCGGCGGCGCGCTGCACGGATTTGTCGCCGGCCGTCGCGTCGATGCGCTTGGACCGCCTGGCGGGCGATTTCGATTCGCCGCCGGACGCGGCACTCGATTCGTTCCGCGCCGCACGGGGTGCACTGGGCATCGTCGTCTCTCTCTCGTTGTCGGCCGGACCTTCGCATTCATTCTGCACCGCGCCATGTTTTTGTCAACGCGAGGTCATCCAGACCATGCTGGCCATGCGACCGCAGCGACCGTCGCGTCGATACGAATAGAAGTCGCGGGCGTCGCGCACGGTGCAGCGCGCCACGCCGTCGACCCGATGCACGCCGACGCGTGCGAGCCGCTGGCGTGCGAGCCGGTGCAGATCGGCGAGCCACTTGCCCGGGCGCGCACCGGCGACGAACCCGGAAGCCGCGTCGGGGTCGACGTCGCAGAAGCGCTCGCGCACCTCGTCGCCGACCTCGAAGGCCTGCGGCCCGATCGCCGGGCCGAGCCACGCGAGGACCTCCGCATCGTCGGCGCAGAGCGCGCGCAGCGCCTCGACCGTCCGCTCGAGCACGCCCGCGCACAGCCCGCGCCACCCGGCGTGCGCCGCGCCCACCGCACGGCCTCTCGCATCGGCGAACAGCACCGGCAGGCAATCGGCGGTGAGCACCGCGAGCGCGACACCCGGGACGTCGGTCACCGATGCGTCGGCGCGCGGCTCGGCCGCCGCGCCGGTCCCGTCCGGGGCCGGCCGCCGCGACGCATCGACGGCGGGCGAAGCCGTGCCGACGATCGCATGCACGTCGACGCCGTGCACCTGCTCGAGCCACACCGGCATCGAACCGACGGCCCGCGCCACCCGGGCGCGATTGCGCGCGACCGCCTGCGGATCGTCGCCGCAGCGCGCACCCAGGTTCAGCCCGCCCGGGCGGCCGTCGACCAGCCCCCACGGGCCGGCACTCGTGCCGCCGCGGCGGGTCGTCGACCATGCGCGAACGTTCGGCGGCGCGGCCCAGCGCGGAACGATCGCTTCGAGCGCGATCTCGTGCGGGTGTGCGTGCCCGGCGTCGGCGTCCGACGTCATTCGCGCACCTCGATCGCGGCGACGTCGATGCCCGCCGTCGTGCACAGGGCGCGCAGGTCGTCGGGCAGCGGCGAGCGCCAGCACACCCGGCGACCGTCGGCGGGATGCCGCAACGCCAGACGCCAGGCATGCAGCGCCTGGCGCGGAAAACCCTCGAGCGCCGGTCCGCCATAGAGCGTGTCGCCTACCAGCGGATGACCGATCGAGCGCAGGTGCACGCGGATCTGGTGCGTGCGCCCCGACTCGAGCCGGCATTCCAGCAGGCTCACCTCCCGCGACGCCAGCCGTCCCACCGCGAGCCGCTCGTACCGGGTGCGCGCCGGCTTGCCGCGATCGGGGACGACCGCCATACGGATGCGCGAGACCGGATCGCGGCCGATCGGTGCGTCGATCGTGCCGGCCGCGGGACAGCGTCCGACGACGAGCGCGAGGTAGCGTCGCTCCATGCTGCGCTCGGCCAGCTGCGCCGACAGCGACGCGAAAGCGCGCTCGGTCTTGGCCACGACGAGCAGCCCGCTGGTGTCGCGATCGAGCCGGTGGACGATTCCCGCGCGCGGCAGCCGCGCGAGCGCCGGACGATGGTGCAGCAGCCCGTTCATCAGCGTGCCGCGCCAGTTGCCGGCCGCCGGATGCACGACGAGTCCGGGCGGCTTGTCGACGACGAGCAGGTCGTCGTCCTCGTGGACGACGTCGAGCGGGACCGGGTCCGGGGCGAAGGCGGTGTCGGCCTCGCGCGGCTGCGGTTCGACGACGATGCGTTCGCCGCCCTTCAGCCGGGTGCTCGCCGTGAGCGCGCGCTCCTCGCAATGCACGGCGCCGAGTGCGATCCACTGCTGCAGCCGGGTTCGGGAGACGCCTTCGAGGCGTCCGGCGAGGTATCGGTCGACGCGCTGGCCGGCGGCGTCGGTGGCCTCGATCGTGAGCGTGGACGCCTGCGGATCGCCGGCCGCCTCGTCGGAGGGCGTCGCTATAATCGCGCGCATGAATGCCGCTCTGGTCTCCTTCGTGCGGACGGCCGCGTGCGCCGCCCTGGTGTCGCTGGCTGCCTGCAGCACCTCGGATCCGCCCGACAGGACGCTGGGGTGGACGCCCGAACGATTATATGCAGAGGCCCGCGACGAGATGGCCACGGGCAACTGGGAGCAGGCGGTGCAGCTGCTCGAGAAGCTCGAGGCGCGCTATCCGTTCGGCACCTGGGCGCAGCAGGCGCAGCTCGACACCGCCTATGCCCATTACAAGGACGGCGAACGCGCGCTCGCGCTGGCGGCGATCGACCGCTTCATGAAGCTGCACCCGAACCACGACTCGCTCGACTACGCGCTGTACCTGAAGGGAATCATCAACTTCAACGAGCAGCAGGGGCTGCTCGCGAAGCTCGGCGGACAGGACCTCTCCGAACGCGATCACGCCGCCTCGCGCGAGTCCTTCGATGCGTTCAAGGAGCTCGTCACGCGCTTCCCCGAGAGCCGGTACGCCGACGACGCCCATGCGCGCATGGAGTACCTGGTGAACTCGATGGCGCGCGGCCAGGTGCACGTGGCCCGCTACTACTTCAAGCGCGGCGCCTACGTCGCCGCGGCCAACCGCGCACAGGAGGTCGTGCGCCAGTTCGAGCAGTCGCCCGCGGTGGAGGAGGCGCTCTACCTCCTCGTGCAGTCGTACGACCGGCTCGGCATGCCGGAGCTGCGCGACGACGCCGAGCGGGTGCTGCGCGCCAACTTCCCCGACAGCGAGCTGCTCACGAAAGGCCTGCCGGAAGACGATCGTCGCTGGTGGCAGGTCTGGCGCTGAGCGAAGCGCAGAACGCCCGCGCCTCCTCGGCATCGCGGGTCCGGCGGAAGGCCGGCAGGCTGGCGACGAGCCGGCGCCCATAGGGGCGCGTCGCGAGGCGCTCGTCGCAGATCATCAGCAGCCCGCGATCGGTCTCCGAGCGGATCAGCCGACCGGCGCCCTGCTTCAACGCCATCGCCGCCGCCGGCAGCTGCATCTGGCGGAACGGATCGCGACCGCCGCGGCGCGCGGCCTCGATGCGGGCGGCGAGGATCGGGTCGTCGGGCGCGGCGAACGGGAGCTTGTCGATGACGACCAGCGACAGGCGGTCGCCGACGACGTCCACGCCTTCCCAGAAGCTCGCCGACCCGACGAGCAACGGGCGCGGCGCCGCGCGGAAGCGCTCGATCAGCGCCGAGCGCGAGGCGCGCCCCTGCACCAGCAGCTCGATGCCGCAGTCGAGCGCGGCGATGCGTTCGGCGAGCAGCGTCGCCTGCTGCTCGACCATGCGTAGACTCGTGCACAGCACGAACGCGCGGCCGCCGTTGGCGACGATCAGCGGCCAGGCGGCGTCGGTCACGCGTTCGGCGAAACCCGGCGAGGCCGGATCGCCGCACTCTCGGGGCACGTACAGCAGCGCCTGGCGCGGATAGTCGAACGGACTCTCGCAGCACAGGGTGTGCGCGTCCTCGAGACCGAGCGACGTCGTGAAGTGATCGAAGCTGCCGGCGACCGACAGCGTCGCCGACGTGCAGATCCAGGCGCAGCGCACGCTCTCCCGGTGGCGGCGGAAGGCGTCGGCGACCGACAGCGGCGTGATCTGCAGCGTCAGTCCGCCGGCGTGCACGTCGACCCAGTGAATCGCTTCGTCGGTGCCCGCATCGGCGGCCCAGACGCCGTCGCACCATTCGCGTAGCCGCGCCGCGAGCTCGTCGCCGCGCACGCGCAGCCGCGCGAGCTCGCGACCGCGCTCGGCGAAGCGCTCGAGCGCCTCGCGCGGCAATGCGCGCTCGGTCGCCACGATCGCCTCGCGCAGCGCCGCGCGCGCCCGCGCCTGTCGCGCGTCGATGCGCCCGGGCCGGCCGGCGGCGAGCCGCAGCTCGCGCACCGCCTGCTCGAGCGACGACGACAGCGACGTCCAGTCGGCCGCATCGAGCGCCTCGTCGCGGCCCGCGCGATGCAGGTCGCGTGCGAACTCGACGAGCTGGCGCGTCGAGACCCCGCGGCCGAGGAACTGCGTAGCGAC
>Ga0079224_100002995_pt1 | contig 20992 bp, 13 predicted proteins | sample Stecom2015_FD_80414 | JGI IMG/M metagenome (GOLD analysis project Ga0079224, IMG submission 80414) | Agricultural soil microbial communities from Utah to study Nitrogen management - Steer compost 2015 | ecosystem: Environmental > Terrestrial > Soil > Agricultural land | place: USA: Utah...
AGCTTGACCGCCTCGCCCGAACTCTCGCTGGGCACGCCGATGGCGGCCACTTCAAGCACGCCGGGCATCATGGCGATCACGTCCTCGACCTCGTTCGGGTACACGTTGAAGCCCGAGACCAGGATCATGTCCTTCTTGCGGTCGACGATATAGAAGAATCCGTTCTCATCCATCCGGGCCATGTCGCCGGTGCGCAGCCAGCCGTCGGCGTCCAGGGTCTTGGCGGTTTCCTCGGGACGCTGCCAGTAGCCCTCCATGACCTGGGGTCCACGGATGCAGAGTTCCCCGACTTCGCCAACCGGGAGGAAGCTGCCGTCCTCGCCGCGAATCGCGGCGTCGGTGGAGGGAATCGGCAGTCCGATCGAGCCGTTGTACTCCTTCAGGTCGATGGGGTTGATGCAGGCGGCCGGCGAGGTTTCGGTGAGCCCGTACGCCTCCACCAGGGTGCAGCCGGTCGCCTTCTTCCAGCGCTCGGCCACGGAGCGCTGCACCGCCATGCCCCCGCCCAGGGTCAGGCGCAGGCCCGAGAAATCGAGCTGGTCGAACCCGGGGGTATTGAGCAGGCCGTTGAACAGCGTGTTCACGCCGGTGATGGCGGTGAAGCGCACGCCTTTGAGCTCCTTGATGAAGCCCGGCATGTCGCGCGGGTTGGTGATCAGGTGATTGAGGCCGCCGAACTTCATGAAGACCAGGCAGTTCGCGGTCAGCGCAAAGATGTGATACAGCGGCAGGGCGGTGATGATCACCTCCTTGCCAGGCTGCAGGTTGGCCGACACCCAGGCCGAGGCCTGCTGCATGTTGGCCACCATGTTGCGGTGGCTGAGCATCGCGCCCTTGGCCACCCCCGTGGTACCGCCGGTGTACTGCAGGAACGCGATGTCCTGGTGGTCGATGCGGACCTGCGGCATCTCGTGCCCGCCGCCGGCCCTGAGCGCGTCGCGGAAGCGCACCGCACCGCTGACGTGGTAGTCGGGCACCATCTTCTTCACGTGCCGCAGCACGAAGTTGACCACCGCTCCCTTGACCGGTGACAGCAGGTCCCCCAGGCCGGTGGTGATGACCTTCTGCACGGCGGTGCCGTCGATCGCCTTCTGCGCGGTATGGCCGAAGTTGTCCACCACCACCAGCACCTTGGCGCCGGAGTCCTCCAGCTGGTGGCGCAGCTCGCGGGCGGTGTAGAGCGGGTTGGTGTTGACCACCGTCAACCCGGCCCGCAGCGTCCCGAAGATGGCGACCGGGTTCTGCAGGCAGTTGGGCATCATGATCGCCACCCGGTCGCCCTTCTGCAGCTTCAGCTCGCACAGCAGGTAGGCCGCGAACTGGCGGCTCAGGGTGTCGATGTCGCCGTAGGTGAGGACCTTGCCGAAGCTGGAGAATGCCGGACGGTCGCGATACTGCTCGATCGCGGTCTCCAGCACCGCGACCACCGAGGAAAACTCGTCAACGTCGATGTGCGCGGGCACGCCGGCCGGGTACCGGGCAAGCCAGGGACGCTCAATGCTCATGTACTTTCCCCTTCTGGATCATGGCCCGCGGCGGCGGAACCGGGGTCCGCACCCGACCACGAGGTATCGATCGATTGGATCACAGGCCCCGGGGGCTGGCAAGGCGGGGTCAAGGATCGATCATGGGCTGCAAGTGCTCCAGGTTCTGCAGCAACCTCGCCTCGCGGGCCCCGGTGCACAGCCGCAGGTAGATGCGGTCCATCAGGTGCTGCACCGCGGAGCGGTAGAGCAGGGGCTCGACGTGCGGACGCTCGTCATGCGCGGCCACGACCAGGGCCAGGTCGGCGTGCGCGCGCAGCGGATTGGACGTGTGGCGGGTCACCGTGACCACCGTGCCACCACGCTCCCGGAACAAGCGGGCCAGATGGCACAGGGCGGCTGGCCGCCCGTGCTCGGAGAACAGCACCAGCACATCGCCCGGCGTCGCTGCCGAGACGCTGGCCGCCATGTGCGCCGGGTCGAAGTTGTGCACGGCCAGGATGCCCAGCATGGACAGGCGCAGGGCCAGCCCGCGGGCATGGATGTCATCCTCGCCCAGGCCGATCAGGAACACCTTGCCGCTGCCGTCGACGGCTTCGATCGCATCGGCGACCGCGGCCAGCTCCTCCAGCCCGTTGATGGCCCCGGTCTCCTCGAACGCCGCGGTCTTGCTGCGCCACAGGTCGCCCGATGGATCGACCGCCGGATCCCCGCCGTCGGCCGGCGCACCGCTGGGGTCGCCGTTGTCATGGCGCGCGATCGCCTCGCCGATCGAGTATTTCAGGTCCGGATAGCCCTTGAAGCCGAGCTTCTGGCAGAACTTCACCACGCTCGACTGGCTGATCCCGAGCGCGTTGGCCAGCTGTTGCGACGAGTAGTCCCGCAGCAACTGGGCATTGTCGAGCACGAAGTCGGCAATGCGGCGCTCGATCGCCGACATGCGGTCGCGCTCGGCGCGGATGTGCAGCAGCGCGTTCACCGCGAGCGCGCCCTCATGCAATCATTTCCAGGCCATCGATCGCACGGATCCCCAGGCCCGGCGCGTCGGTGATGGAGATTTCCGATTCGTTGAACACCACGCCTCCCTCCACCGGGTTGGTCGCGCACAACGAAGGGCCGTCCAGGTCCACCCGGGTGATGGCATCGGACTTCGCCACCGCCACGTGGACCGCGGCGGCCACGCTGATGCTGGTCTCGAGCATGCAGCCGATCATGCACTCCACGCCATGCAGCGACGCGATATCGGCGAGCCGGACCGCGTTGGAGATGCCCGCCGTCTTCATCAACTTGATGTTGATGATGTCGGCCGCGCGCAAGCGGATGATCTCCAGGACCTCCATCGGTCCGAACACGCTTTCGTCCGCCATGATGGGCGTGTGCACGCGCTCGGTGACGTAGCGCATGCCCTCCAGGTCGCGGGCCTTGACCGGCTGTTCGACCAGGTCCAGGCGCACGCCGGCGTCCTCCAGCGAGCGGATCGCATGCACGGCCTCCTTCGCGGTCCAGCCCTGGTTGGCGTCAAGCCGGAGCAGGGCGCGGTTCTCGACCGCGGCGTAGACCGCACGCACCCGCTCGATGTCCACCCCGATGTCCTTGCCGACCTTGATCTTCAGCGAGTCGTAGCCGCGCTCGACCGCGTTGATGGAATCGGCCACCATCTTGTCGATGGTGTCCACGCTGATCGTCAGGTCGGTGGTCACCACCGGGTCGCCACCGCCGAGCATGCGGTAGAGCGGCGCCCCGTAGAGCTGCCCGAACAGGTCATGCACTGCGATTTCCACCGCGGCCTTCGCGCTGGAGTTCTTCTCCAGCGAGGTCTGCACCAGCCGGGTGATGCGGTTGAGGTCGGCGATGTCCTCGCCGATCAGCCGCGGGGCGATGTAGTGGCGGATCGCATCGATGATCGAACCGTGGGTATCACCGGTGATCACCGCGGTGGCCGGCGCCTCGCCATAGCCGACATGCCCGGTGTCGGTGTGCACCATCACCACGAGGTCCTCGACGCGCTCCACGGTGCGCAGCGCGGTCTTGAACGGAGTCTTGAGCGGCACGCGGAGCATGCCGAAACGTACTTCGGTGATCTTCATGTAGGTGTCAGTGTCCTGCTGCCGGGCGGGCCGGAAGGGCGCCCGCGGGGCGCACGATGCTGGTGATGCGGTCCAGATAGTCGCGATCGGGGCCAAGGCGCATGGCCAGTGGAGTGACGGACACCCCGTTGAGCATCAGCGAGCGCGGCTCCCCGGAGTCATCCAGGTGGCTTCCGCCATGGATGTCATGGATGACCCACGGCTCGCCGTCGACATGGCCGATGACCATCATCACGTGGCCCGGGATGTACACCAGGTCGCCGACCTGCAGCTTTGCGACGGCGGCCAGCCGGGAGGCCCGGTCGTGCTCCTCGCCGAAGCGCCAGTGCTCCAGCGCCGGGCTGACCGCCTGGGCGCTGGTGTTGCGGGGCAGCTGCAGCCCCATGCTGCGGTAGACCTCGGACACGAAACCGCTGCAATCCCGGGTGCCGTACGCGTGGCCCCAGCCGTAGCGCTCGCCGAGGAACTTGAAGCCCTGGTCGATGATGTTGCCGGCGGTGAGCGGCAGGTAGTCGGCGCTGGAGTCCGCCCGCGTCGGCAACAGCGCAGGGGCGAATGAAAGGCGGCCGTCGGGCTCGCGCACCGGCATCCGCAGCACGTGGGCGGTGTAGGGGTGCTGCCCGTTCACCGGGCCGGGCGGCAGGTCCAGCTCAAGTGGCAGCTTCAGCCCCATGTCCAGTTGCAGGCCCGATACCCTGGGTTCCTCCGGGGTGTAAACCGTGTGCTCCACGCTCCCGGTGATGATCCGGTGGGGGCTGGCCGCGGTGTAACCGAACACCTCCTCCCGCGACCCGGTCGCAACCGCGCCGGCTTCGATCCATGCCGCGTAACGGGGGCTGAGCACGAAGAGCCAGTCACCGCCGGCATTCGCGTGGACCACGGCAACCGGGGTGCCGGGGAACAGGGCGCTCTCCTGCAAGCGGTCGATGTCGGTATCGCCAGGCCGGCTGAACATCCGCTGCGTGGTGGGCATCGCACGCAGGTCCGCCCGCTGGACGACGAGGCCGAAACGCACTGGCACCTGCTCGCCGATGGCGTCGAGGGCCAGCTGCCCGCGCAGCGCGTCGAAGACCGCTTCCGGCACCCGCTCACCGTTGATGTCCCAGCGTTCCACCTCCGGCGGGAACGACGCCAAGCGCTCGACCAGCGACCTGACCTGATCGCCGGGCATGCTGTCGGCAAGCTGCTCGAGGCGGTACATGGTGGGATCCTGGTCGAACAGGCGGGCGTTCTGCGCCTCGATCGCGCGGCGGTCGGCCAGCTCGGCGGCCGGATCCGCCAGCTGCGCGCTCCAGTAGCCCGGCTCCAGGTGCGCTTGCCACACGCCCAGTTCCGGCAGCACCGGGGCGCCGGACTCCGGCGTCGCGCCGGAGAGCGCCCACGAAGGTGCAGCGGCCAGGAGTGCGCTGCCCAGCGCAAGGGCGAGCAGGGTTGATCGCATGTTCTGAGTCTCCGGAAGCGGACCGTGATTGTGGCCGTCCCGTGGGGCAGCCGCTTTGGAATACATCATTTCCGCTGCGGTTTAGTCAAGAATAAATTATTGACCGCCTGTTGCCGCCGTGTTAAATCCGGCTGGCGCTGGATGTCTGATCCAATGCACCCACACTTCATGCTGGAGCAGGAATGACCAGGACCCTTGCTGCCGCGCTCGCGCTCGCCCTGCCGATTGCAGGCTGGGCCGCCGAGCCGCTGATCCTCGATTCGCACGTGGACATCCCGCGGACCTACATGCAGGACCCGCAATATGACGCGGGCGGCGAGACCGACTTGCGGGTGGACCTGGGCAAGATGGAGCAGGGCGGGATGGATGCCGCGTTCTTCATCATCTATGTCGAACAGGGGCCGTTGACCGAGGAAGGCTATGCGGCGGCCCGCGCGACGGCGGAAGGACGCTATGCCGGGATCGAGGCCCTGCTTGACCGCTACCCCGAGCGGATCCGCTTTGCCGGCTCCCCGGCCGATGTCCGGCGCAACCATGCCGACGGCGTGCTCTCGGCAAGCATCGGGATCGAGAACGCGTACTCGCTCGGGCGCAGCCTGGATGCCCTGGACGCGGCCTGGGAGCGCGGTGCGCGGTACCTGGGCCTCACCCACGTCGGGCACAACGCAGTCTGCACCAGCTCGTCCAGCCACGAGGCCACCGGCGAGGCCAGTGACGGCGCCGGCCTGTCCGGCTTCGGCCGTTCGCTGGTCATGCGGGCCAACCAGCTCGGGATGATGGTCGATGTGTCGCACGCCTCTGACCAGTGCGTCCGGGATGTCGTGTCCTGGTCGCGCGCGCCGGTGATCGCCAGCCACTCGTCCGCGCACGCCCTGGTGCCGCACCCGCGCAACCTCAGCGATGAGCTGCTGCGTGCAATCGCCGGCACCGGCGGGGTCGTGCAGGTCGTCGCCTACACGCATTTCCTGCGGGCGGATCCGGGCCGCGAGGCAGCCGAGCAGGCCCTGAAGGAAGAGGTCGCCCGCCTTGCCGGCGATCCGGAGTTCGACTACCGGCTGCACGAGGAACTCCCGGCGTTCCAGCAAGGACTGGCGCGCATCGAGGCGGAGTACCCGCCGGCCAGCCTCGAGGACTACTTGGACCACATCGAGCACGTGGTGGCCGTGGCCGGGATCGACCACGTCGGACTTGCCTCCGACTTCGATGGCGGGGGCGGCATCACCGGCTGGATGGACGCCACGGAGACCCCCAACGTGACAGCCGCCCTGCGTGAGCGGGGATTCAGCGAGGGCGACATCGCCAAGCTCTGGAGTGGAAACTTCCTGCGGGTCTGGGACGAGGTCCTGGCACGCGCCGGGAGCGCAAGGGAATGAAGCGGGCCAGCCTGCTGCTGGTGCTGGCGCTGGCAGCTCCCGCCACCCCGGTTGCGCAGGAAACTGCAGGCGGGCCGCCGGAAACGCGCGACCACGGGTGGCTCGACCACCAGATCGGCCACGTGGTCGAGCACTACGGTCTGCCGGGCATTGCCGTGGGCATCATCGAGGGCGGGGAAGTCACCCACGTCCACACCTCCGGCGAGCGGGTCGCCGGATCGGGCGAGCCGGTTACGTCGTCCACGCTGTTCAAGATCGCCTCCAACACCAAGGCGATGACGGCCAGCGTGCTGGCCCGTCTCGTGGACGCCGGGAAGCTGGCGTGGGACGACCCGGTGGTGCAGCACCTGCCCCGGTTCCGGATGCACGATCCGTGGGTGACCAGGCACATGCAGGTGCGCGACCTGCTGATCCACAACAGCGGCCTGCCGCAGGGCGCAGGCGACCTGATGCTGTGGCCGGAGCCCAACGATTTCGACCGGGCGGACATCATCAATGGCCTGGCCCACCTCCGGCCGGAACGGAGCTTCCGCTCCGGATATGCATACGACAACCTGCTGTACGTGGTGGCCGGCGAAGTGGCCGCGGCCGCGGCAGGCTCCAGCTACGAGGCGCTGGTCGAACGCGAAGTCTTCCAGCCGCTCGGTCTGTCCAGTTGCCGCGTCGGTGAGTTCGACCGCGACGCCGTCGGCGACATCGCCCAACCGCACATGCGCGTGGACGGCCGCAGCGTTGCCTACGCCCTGGATCCGCCGACGGTGCCGGCCATCACTTCCGCGGCGGCAGGCGGGATCCGTTGCAGCGTCGACGACATGCTCCGCTGGGCACGTGCCTGGTTGCAGCCGGACACGGCCCCGGATTGGCTGTCCCCCGCGCAGCGCGAGGCGATGTGGACCGCCCATACCCCGTTGCCGGTCAGCGAGCGCGAACGGCAGTGGCGGAACACCCACCTGCGGGCCTATGGCTACGGCTGGCGCCTTGCGGATGCCCATGGGCTGTTCAGTGTGTCCCACACCGGGACTCTGGGTGGCATGTATTCGGTTCTGCACCTGCTGCCCGAGCTCGACGCCGGGTTCGTCGTGCTCATCAATGGCAGCGGCGCCGCCGCTCGCACCGTGCTGGACCAGTTGCTCCTCGACTACTTGGCCGGCAGCGGGGGGGAGGACGCGGCGGGCTACATCGCAGCGCTCTCCACGCCGGTGGGAGGCGGGGCGGACGGGGCAGGGCGCGCGCCGGACGTGAGCGTGCGGGAACCGGAGCCGCCGCGGGCGATGGCCGGCTGGATGGGCGTCTGGAGCGACCCCTGGTTCGGTGAGGTCGTGCTGTGTCCCAGCGGAGGCCAGGTTCGCTTCGAGTCGCGCAAATCGCCCAGGCTGGCGGGCGTGGTGATGCGCACTGCCGCAGGCCGGCTCATCGACTGGGACTCCGACGGGATCGATGCCGAGGCCTGGATCAGGCTCCAGCCGGGCGAGCCGCCGCGGCTTTACCTTGCCAAGGTCGACCCGCAGGCCGACTTCAGTTACGACTACGAGGACCTTGCGTTCACCCGCCTTGGCGACTGCCCGCGACCCTGACCGATCCAGGAGCCACGAATGCGCCTGACGACCCTGCTTCTCCCGCTGCTGTCGATGTGCGTGCTTTCCGGGTGCGCGAGCACCCCGGACGGCTCCGATCCGGGCACCGTCCGCCAGGTGGACGAGTTGATGCGGCCCTATGAGGGCGCGGTACCCGGGGCGTCGGTCCTGGTGTTGCGCGATGGCGAGCCGGTGCTGCGCGCCGCCTATGGCATGGCGGACCTGGAGCTGGGCGTGGAAGCCACTCCGGCGACCAACTACCGCCTGGCATCGGTGAGCAAGCAGTTCACCGCCGCGGCGGTATTGCTGCTGGCCGAGGATGGCGCGCTCGGCATCGACGACCCTGTGCGGACCTGGCTTCCGTCGCTGCCCGCAAGCGCCGATGCGGTGACCCTGCGGCACCTGCTGACCCACACCTCCGGCCTGGTCGACTACGAGGACGTGATGCCGCACGGGCTGGACCGCCAGCTCAGCGACGCGGACGTCCTTTCGATCCTGGAGGGCGAGGACCGGACCTATTTCGCGCCTGGTTCCGCCTATCGCTACAGCAACAGCGCATACGCGCTACTGGCGCTGGTCGTCGAGCGGGCTTCGGGGCGGCCGTACCCCGACTTCCTGCGTGAAAGGATCTTCGCTCCGCTCGGAATGGATGCCACGCTCGCCCACATCGCTGGTGGCCCGCCGGTGCCGGACCGCGCCTACGGCTACACCGCGACCGGGGACGGGTGGCAACGCACCGACCAGAGCCCGACCAGCGCAGTACTGGGCGACGGCGGCATCTACTCCTCGATCGATGACCTGGCCCGCTGGGATGCCGCGCTGTACGACGACCGGCTGCTGTCGGATGCATCCCGCGCGCTGGCTTTCACGCCGGCGGTGCCGACCGACGAGCCGGGAGTCGCCTATGGCATGGGCTGGCGGATCACCGGGGACAGCCTGTGGCACTCCGGCGAGACGATCGGCTTCCGCAACGTGCTGGTGCGCTGGCCCGGTGAGCGGCTCACCGTCGTGGTGCTGAGCAACCGCGACGCGCCCGAACCCTACGCGCTCGCCCGGCGCATCGCCGACCTTTACCGGGACTGACCTGCCGCCCGGCCACGGGATGGCCCCGGGGGTGGCGCGGGAACGGAAAAGGCGGCCGAAGCCGCCTCTCCGTCCTGCCGTGGCGGTCCTCAGGCTGCCTTTCGTGCCAGCTTGCGCAGCACGTAGTGCAGGATCCCGCCATTGCGGAAGTACTCGACCTCCTTGGGGGTCAGCAGCATCACGTGGACCTGGAAGCGCACCTCGGTGCCGTCCACCTTGCGCGCCACCACCGTGGCGGTCTTCGAGCTGCCATCGTCCAGGCCGGTCACGTCGATCGTCTCGGTACCGTCCAGGCCGTGGGTCGCGGCGCTCTCGCCGGACATGAACTGCAGCGGCAGGACGCCCATGCCGACCAGGTTGGATCGGTGGATGCGTTCGAAGCTCTCGGCGATCACCGCCTTGACGCCCAGCAGGTTGGTGCCCTTGGCCGCCCAGTCGCGCGAGGAGCCGGTGCCGTATTCCTGCCCGGCGATCACGACCAGCGGCACGCCGTCGGCCTTGTACTTCATCGCCGCGTCGTAGATCGCCATCTGCTCGCCTTCGCCACCGTGGCGGCCGAAGTACCTGGTGTAGCCGCCCTCGACGCCGTCGAGCATCCGGTTGCGGATCCGGATGTTGGCGAAGGTGCCGCGGACCATCACGTCATCATTGCCGCGGCGGCTGCCATAGCTGTTGAAGTCCGCCGGCTGCACGCCGCGCTCCTGCAGGTAGCGGCCGGCGGGGGAGTCCTTCTTGATGGCGCCCGCCGGCGAGATGTGGTCGGTGGTGATCGAGTCGCCGAGCAGGGCCAGCACCCGTGCGCCGGCAACGTCGTCGATGGTCCCCACCTCCATCGTCATGCCCTCGAAGTAGGGCGGATTCTTGATGTAGGTGGAGGACTCGTCCCACTGGAAGGACTCGCCGGTCGGGGCATCGATGGTGTTCCAGCGGGTGTCGCCCTTGAACACGTCCCGGTAGTTCTGCGCGAACAGCTCAGGCCCCACGGTGGCGGCGATGGTGTCGCCGATTTCCTTGTTGCTGGGCCAGATGTCCCGCAGGTACACGTCCTGGCCGTGCTGGTCCTTGCCCAGCGGCTCGCGGGTCAGGTCGATGTCCACCGTGCCGGCGATCGCGTAGGCCACCACCAGCGGCGGCGAGGCCAGGTAGTTCATCTTGACCTCGGCGTGGATGCGGCCCTCGAAGTTGCGGTTGCCCGACAGCACCGAGGCAACGGCCAGGTCGTTCTCGGCGATCCCCTTCGACACCGCTTCCGGCAGGGGCCCGGAGTTGCCGATGCAGGTGGTGCAGCCGTAGCCAACCACGAAGAAGCCAAGCTTCTCCAGATCGTCCATGACGCCGGCCTTCTGCAGGTAGTCGGTCACCACGCGCGAGCCTGGCCCGAGCGAGGTCTTGACCCAGGGGGCGGGCTTGAGCCCGCGCGCGACGGCGTTGCGCGCCAGCAGGCCGGCGCCCAGCATCACCGCCGGATTGGAGGTGTTGGTACAGGAGGTGATGGCGGCGATGACCACCGAGCCATCCTTCAGCTCCACCTCCTGGTCGTTGATGCTGATCCGCGAGCACACCCCGGGCTTGGCAGCCAGGCGGTCGGCTTGCGGCTGCCCGCCGCCTTCCTTCTCGAAACGCTGGATCGCGCGATCGGCAGCCGGGCTGCGGTGGGCGACCAGCGGTTCCACGTTGGTGCGGAAGTTCTGCTGCACGTCCTCCAGCAGCACGCGGTCCTGCGGACGCTTGGGGCCGGCCAGCGACGGTTTCACCGTGGCCATGTCCAGGTGCAGGGTGGCCGAGTACTCGGCCTCCGGCTGGCCGGGCTCGTGCCACAGGCCCTGGGCCTTGGCGTAGGCCTCCACCAGCGCGATCTGCTCCTCGCTGCGGCCGGACAGGCGCAGGTAGCGCAGCGCCTCGGAGTCGATCGGGAAGATGCCGCAGGTCGCACCGTACTCGGGCGACATGTTGCCGATGGTGGCGCGGTCGGCCAACGGCAGGTGCTGCAGGCCGTCGCCGAAGAACTCCACGAACTTGCCGACCACCCCGTGCTCGCGCAGCATCTGGGTGACCGTCAGCACCAGGTCGGTGGCGGTTGCGCCCTCGGGGAGCTTGCCGGTCAGCTTGAAGCCGACCACCTGCGGGATCAGCATCGACGAGGGCTCGCCGAGCATCGCGGCCTCGGCCTCGATGCCGCCCACGCCCCAGCCCAGCACGCCGATGCCGTTGATCATGGTGGTGTGGCTGTCGGTCCCGAACACCGTGTCCGGGTAGGCCATCAGCTGGCCGTCCACCTCCTGCTCCATCACGACCCGGGCGAGGTTCTCCAGGTTCACCTGGTGGACGATGCCGGTGTTGGGCGGGACCACCTTGAAGTTCTCCAGCGCCTCCTGGCCCCAGCGCAGGAAGCTGTAGCGCTCGGCGTTGCGCTCGAACTCGATCTTGCCGTTGAGGTCCAGCGCATCCGGCCGGCCGAACACGTCGACCTGGACCGAGTGGTCGATCACCAGTTCGGACGGGATCTGCGGGTTGATCTGGCCCGGCTTGCCGCCGAGCCGGGTCACCGCATCGCGCATCGCGGCCAGGTCCACCACGCAGGGCACGCCGGTGAAGTCCTGCAGCACCACGCGGGCCGGCATGAACGCGATCTCGGTGGAAGGCTCCGCCTTGGGGCTCCAGTTGGCGACCGCCTCGATGTGGCTGCGATCGACCGTCATTCCCCCGTCCTCGTGCCGCAACAGGTTCTCCAGCAGGATCTTCATGGAGTAGGGCAGCTTCGAGATGTCGAATCGCTCGCCGAGTGCCGGCAGGCTGAAGTAGGCGTACTGCCGGCCGTCGACGTCGAGCTGGCGACGCGTGGAGAAGGAGTCGGTCATGGTGGAGCTCCTGTTTGGATGTGGCACGGACCGGGACGCAAGGCAGGCCGCGTCGTGCCGGATCCGTTGGCGGGTCGATTATGAACGGTTGGGGTCCACGCGGCGTGGAAACAAGGGGCCTGGCGGGGATGCTGCGTTCCGCCGGCAGCAGGGCGGCGGAAAGGCCGGACGACATTGCCCGGGGTGCCTGTTCAGGGCAAAATGGCGGGCCGTGGATCATGCCCCCGCCAGTACGGGCAGGGCCGGTTCCTCCTTCGCCACCCGGGCATCGCCGCGCAGGTAGCAGTCCTTCGCGCTCGCCCCGCTGCATGGCGCCGCCACACCACATCACGGGATTCCACATGCTTTCCAGCTACCGCCAACACGTTGCCGAGCGCGCCGCGCTGGGCATCCCGCCGCTGCCCCTTTCCGCCGTGCAGGTCACCGCCCTGGTCGAACTGCTCCGCGCCCCGCCCGCGGGTGAAGAGGCGTTCCTGCTCGAGCTGCTGTCCGAGCGCATCCCCGCCGGCGTAGACGAGGCGGCCCGGGTCAAGGCGTCGTGGCTGGCGGCCGTGGCACGTGGCGACGAGGCCAATGGGCTCGTCAGCCGCGCCCGCGCCACCGAGCTGCTGGGCACCATGCTGGGTGGCTACAACGTGCAGCCCCTGGTCGACCTGCTGGACGACGCCGAGGTCGGTGACATCGCCGCCAATGCGCTCAAGCACACCCTGCTGGTATTCGACGCCTTCCACGATGTGAAGGCACGTGCCGACGCCGGCAGCGCCAACGCCGCCGCGGTGCTGCGCAGCTGGGCCGAGGCCGAGTGGTTCACCAGCCGCCCGGAGGTGCCGGAAAGCCTCACCATCACTGTGTTCAAGGTGCCGGGCGAGACCAACACCGACGACCTGTCGCCAGCGCCGGACGCGACGACCCGCCCGGACATCCCGATGCACGCCCTGGCGATGCTGAAGAACCGTCGCCCCGATGCGCCGTTCGTGCCCGAGGAGGACGGCAGGCGCGGTCCGATCGGCGAGATCCTGAAGCTCAAGGAGAAGGGCCACCTGGTCGCCTACGTCGGTGACGTGGTCGGTACCGGCTCCTCGCGCAAGTCGGCGACCAACTCGGTGCTGTGGTGGACCGGCGAGGACATCCCGCACATCCCCAACAAGCGCGTGGGCGGGGTGTGCCTGGGCGGCAAGATCGCGCCGATCTTCTACAACACGATGGAAGACGCCGGTGCGTTGCCGATCGAACTCGACGTCTCGAAGATGGAGCACGGCGATGTCGTCGAGCTGCGTCCCTACGAGGGCAAGGCGCTCAAGGACGGCGAAGTGATCGCCGGGTTCCAGGTCAAGTCCGAGGTCCTGTTCGACGAGGTGCGTGCCGGCGGCCGCATCCCGTTGATCATCGGACGCGGCCTGACCGCCCGCGCCCGCGAGGCACTCGGCCTGCCTCCGACCGCGCTGTTCCGCCAGCCGGCCAGCCCGGCCGACACCGGCAAGGGCTTCACCCTCGCGCAGAAGATGGTGGGCCGCGCGTGCGGCCTGCCGGAGGGGCAGGGCGTGCGCCCGGGCACCTACTGCGAGCCCAGGATGACCACGGTGGGGTCGCAGGACACCACCGGACCGATGACCCGCGACGAGCTCAAGGACCTCGCCTGCCTGGGCTTCTCGGCCGACCTGGTCATGCAGTCGTTCTGCCATACCGCGGCGTACCCGAAGCCGGTGGACGTCAAGACCCACCAGACCCTTCCGGAGTTCATCTCCACCCGCGGCGGCGTCTCGCTGCGTCCGGGCGACGGCATCATCCACAGCTGGCTCAACCGCATGCTGTTGCCCGACACCGTGGGCACCGGTGGTGACTCGCACACCCGCTTCCCGATCGGCATCTCCTTCCCGGCCGGCTCCGGCCTGGTGGCCTTCGCCGCCGCCACCGGCGTCATGCCGCTGGACATGCCGGAGTCGGTGCTGGTGCGCTTCAAGGGCAGGATGCAGCCCGGCGTGACCCTGCGCGACCTGGTCCACGCCATCCCGCTGTATGCGATCAAGGCCGGCCTGCTGACGGTCGAGAAGCGCGGCAAGAAGAACGTCTTCTCCGGCCGCATCCTGGAAATCGAAGGGCTCCCCGACCTGAAGATCGAGCAGGCCTTCGAGCTCGCCGACGCGTCGGCTGAGCGCTCCGCGGCGGGCTGCACCGTACGGCTCGACAAGGAGCCGATCATCGAGTACCTCACCAGCAACATCAGCCTGCTGAAGTGGATGATCGCGCAGGGCTACTCGGACGCCCGCACCCTGCAGCGCCGGATCGACAAGATGGAACAGTGGCTGGCCGACCCGCAGCTGCTGGAGCCGGACGCCGATGCCGAGTACGCCGCGGTGATCGAGATCGACCTCGACGAGATCGTCGAGCCGATCGTGTGCTGCCCGAACGATCCCGACGACGCGAAGACGCTGTCCGACGTCGCCGGCAACACCATCGACGAGGTGTTCATCGGCTCATGCATGACCAACATCGGCCACTTCCGGGCCGCGGCGAAGCTGCTGGAGGGCAAGCGTGACATCCCCACGCGCCTGTGGGTGGCCCCGCCGACCAAGATGGACGCCGCCGAACTCACCAAGGAAGGCCACTACGGCACCTTTGGTACCGCCGGCGCACGGCTGGAGATGCCGGGCTGCTCGCTGTGCATGGGCAACCAGGCCCAGGTGCGCGAGGGTGCCACGGTGATGTCGACCTCCACCCGCAACTTCCCCAACCGGCTTGGCCGCAACTCCAACGTGTACCTGGGTTCGGCGGAGCTGGCGGCGATCTGCTCGCGCCTGGGCCGGATCCCAACCCGCGAGGAGTACCTGGCCGACATGGGGGTGATCGACGCGGACGGGCAGCAGATCTACCGCTACATGAACTTCGACCGGATCGAGGAGTACCAGGTCGAGGAGGCCGCCGAGGCCGCCGTCTGAGCCGCATCGGCACCGCGGACCCCGAAGCCCCGGCATTGCCCGGGGCTTCGTCGTTTAAGGGCACTTCCACCGCGCCCCGCGCTGGCACAATCGGGCGCCGGGGTGCGCCCCCGACGCGACGGACTCCGCATGTTTGACTGGTTCGAACGCCGACTCGACCCGTTCCCTCCGGGACAGCCGTCGCAGCCACCCGCGGGCCTGCTGGCGTTCTGCCGCCACTACACCCGGGGCGCGGAGAAGTGGCTGGCGCTGATGGCCCTGCTGACCGCCGCCATCGCGGTGGCCGAGGTTTCCCTGTATGCCTACGTCGGCTCGCTGGTCGACCGGCTTGGCGAGTCCGACCCGGCGGCCTTCCTCGATGTCGAGGGCACGCGGCTGGTGCTGGTCGCGCTGCTGGTGCTGCTGGTCCTGCCGGCCCTGGTCCTCTTCAACTCCCTGCTGATCCACCAGACCCTGCTCGGGAACTACCCGATGCGGATCCGCTGGAATGTCCACCGCTACCTGCTGCGGCAGTCGATGGGCTACTTCCAGGACGAGTTCGCCGGGCGCATCGCGACCAAGCTCATGCAGACGTCGCTGGCGGTGCGCGAGACCGTCATCAAGCTGCTCGACGTGGGCAACTACGTGCTGGTGTACTTCACCGGCGCGGTGGTGGTGGTGGCCGCCTCGGCGGACTGGCGACTGATGCTGCCGTTCCTGGGGTGGGCGCTCGGCTACGGGCTGTTGATGCGGCATTTCGTGCCTCGCCTGCAGCGGGTGGCGCAGCAGCAGGCCGACGCGCGCTCGGTGATGACCGGGCGGATCGTCGACAGCTACACCAACATCGCCACGGTGAAGCTGTTCTCGCACTCCCGGCGCGAGCAGGCCTACGCCCGCGATGCGATGGACGGCTTCCTGGCCACCGTGCACCGGCAGATGCGCCTGGTGACCTGGGTGAACACACTCAACTACGCGCTCAACATGCTGCTGCTGGCCACGGTGGCCGGCCTGGGCATCTGGATGTGGCTGCAGGGCGCGGCCAGTACCGGCGCGGTCGCGGTGGCGATCGCCTTCGTGCTGCGGATCCTCGGCATGTCGCAATGGATCATGTGGGAGTTGTCCGAGCTGTTCGAGAACATCGGTACCGTGCAGGACGGAATCAACTCGATCTCACTGCCGCCGACCGTCGACGACCCCCCTGGTGCCCCGGCACTGCCGCGGGTCCGTGGCGAGATCCGGTTCGAGGACGTGAGCTTCCACTACGGCCGGGGCAGCGGGGTGATCGAAGGCCTGGACCTGCACATCCGGCCAGGCGAGAAGATCGGGCTGGTGGGCCGCTCCGGCGCCGGCAAGTCGACGCTGGTGAACCTGCTGCTGCGCTTCCACGACTGCGAGCGCGGGCGGATCACCATCGACGGCATCGACATCGCCAGCGTCCAGCAGGACTCCCTCCGGGCGCAGATCGGGATGGTCACCCAGGACACGTCGCTGCTGCACCGCTCGGTGCGCGAGAACCTGCTGTACGGCCGGCCCGATGCCAGCGAGGAGGAGATGCTCGAGGCAGCCCGGCAGGCGAGGGCGCACGAGTTCATCGACGGGCTGGACGACCCCCAGGGCCGCCACGGCTACGACACCCACGTCGGCGAACGGGGGGTCAAGCTGTCGGGCGGCCAGCGCCAGCGCATCGCGATCGCCCGGGTACTGCTCAAGGACGCACCGATCCTGGTACTCGACGAGGCGACCTCGGCACTGGACTCCGAGGTCGAGGCGGTGATCCAGGAAAACCTGGCGCGGCTGATGGAGGGCAAGACGGTGATCGCGATTGCCCATCGCCTGTCGACCATTGCCGCGATGGACCGCCTGGTGGTCATGGACCAGGGCAGGGTGGTCGAGCAGGGCACCCATGCGCAGCTCGTCGCGGCGGATGGGATCTACGCGCGGCTGTGGCGCCACCAGTCCGGTGGATTCATCGACAGCGCCGTCTGAGCGGCGCGCGGCCACGCCTACAGCAGCGCATCCACCGCAGCGCCCATCTGCCGCCTGCGCAGCAGGAAATCCAGTGTGTTCCCGCCCATCTGGCGCCACAGGGTCGCCGAACGGACAGCGGCAAGAAGCACCGCGCGGACTTCGGACACCACCGCCGGCTGCGCCAGGTAGTGCGGATTGCCCTGGATCAGGATCCGCGGCCGCAGGCCACTGAGCGTGTCGGAGTACAGCGCACCCATGGCGGCGAGCACGTCCGGGTTCGAGCTTCCATCACGCGCAGCGGCGGGCGCACAGCCGCGTATGCCGGCCTGCACCTTGGCCACCACCGCCGGCTCGCCGGAGAAGCGACGCTCGAGCTGCATCACCGAGAACGCCAGCTTGGGCAGCTGCTCGTCGCGCGCGGTCCCGGCAAAGTAGTCCCGCAGCAATTGCAGGCCGGGCCGGACCGCACCGAGTCCGCCGTAAACCGCGGCCACGGACTCCGCATCGATCCGGAACACCGAGTCCATCGCGGTGAGCAGGATGGACTCCTCGGCCTGGCCGGTATCGGCCACGCGGCGCACCTGGGCCAAGGCCTGTACCAGGCCGGCGAGGGCAATGACGCGGTTGCTGATCGGGTCGTGGTGGAGCGGGGAGTCGGTGGCAGTCATTCGGATCCGTTGGAAAGGCGTTGTTCAAGCGGTGCGTCGGTGGCGGCGATCACGGCTCCACCCAGGCATACGTCGGCGTCGTACAGCACCACCGACTGGCCGGGGGTAACGGCCCGCTGCGGAAGCTCGAACCGCACCTGCAGGCTGCCATCATCGGCGACCTCCACGCTGCAGGCCTGGTCCGGCTGGCGATAACGGGTCTGGGCGGTGCAGGTGAACCGCCGGCCCGGCGGAGCGCCCGCCACCCAGTGTGCCGGTTCCGAGCGCAACATGGTCGACTGCAGCCAGGGCGAGTCATGCCCCTGGTCGACATACAGGACGTTGGACCGCACGTCCTTGCCGACCACGTACCAGGGCTCCGGGCCGAACCCGCGGCGGCCGCCGATGTCCAGTCCGCCACGCTGGCCCAACGTGAAATAGAACACCCCGGGGTGCTCGCCGACCTCGGTTCCGTCGGGCGTCAGCATCGGACCCGGCCGCGCCGGGAGGTAGCGGCCCAGGAACTCACGGAAGTCACGTTCGCCGATGAAGCAGATGCCGGTGGAGTCCTTCTTCGCCGCGGTCGGCAGCCCTGCCTCGCGGGCCAGCGCCCGCACCCGGCCCTTCTCCAGCTCGCCAAGCGGAAACCGCGTGGCGGCAAGCTGCTCCTGGCCCAGCTGGTGGAGGAAGTAGCTCTGGTCCTTCGCCCTGTCGGTTGCCCGCAGCAACAGGTGCTGGCCCCCGCGGTGGGCAATTCGCGCGTAGTGCCCGGTGGCGATCGCCTCGGCGCCCAGTTCGCGCGCGGCATCGAGGAAATGACGGAACTTGATCTCCCGGTTGCACAGCACGTCGGGGTTGGGAGTGCGGCCCGCGGCGTACTCGGCCAGGAAGTGCTCGAACACGCCCTCCCAGTACTCCCCGGAAAAGTCCCGGAAGTGCAGCCGCAAGCCGAGCAGCCCGCACACCGCGACCGCGTCCCGCCGGTCGTCCTCGGCCCGGCAGTCACCCGAGCCGTCATCGGCCCAGTTCTGCATGAAAAGGCCTTCGATCGGCACGCCGGCCTGCTTGAGCAGCAAGGCGGCGACCGAGGAGTCGACCCCGCCCGAGATCCCGACGATCGTGGACGCCGCGGCGCTCATCTCAGCGGACCTGCCGCAGCAGTTCCAGCGGCTCGCGCCGGCCGGCCAGGTAGTCGGCCACCACTTCCCATACCAGCGGGCTGCGATGCTCGCCGGCGCGTTCCTGCAACTCGCCAGGCGTCAGCCAGACCGCGCGCACGATGCCCCGGTCCAGCGTCCGTCCGGGGTCGTGGCCCGCCGGTTCGCCGATAAAGGCGAAGCGCAGGTAATGCCGTGGCGTCCGCTCCGCCCGGCCGGGGGAGGTCCACTGGTAGGCACCGAGGAACGCGGTCAGGCGGACGTCCCAGCCGGTTTCCTCCACGGCTTCCCGTACCGCGGCCTCGACCAGGCTTTCGTCGGGCTCCAGGTGGCCGGCCGGCTGGTTCAGTACCTGCCGCCCATTGACCATCTCCTCGACCATCAACAGCCGGCCGTCACGAACCACCACGGTGGCCACGGTGACGTCGGGTTGCCAGAACCGGCCCTGGCGGTAGCTCACGTCTGGACTCGTCCTCGCCGCGAATCGGCAAACATGGCATTTTGCCGACCCGGCGCCCTCCGCGTCCATCACCACGGTGATCGGCGCGCCTATAATCCGCCCCATGCCGAACCGCCCGCATGACCCCCAACGCGACCATGACCACGGCCACGGCGTCGCGGTCGAGGTCGACCGGCCGAAGCTGCAGCCGCCACCGATGTACTCGGTGATCCTGCTCAACGACGACTACACCCCCATGGACTTCGTCGTCGAAGTGCTGATGCGCTTCTTCCCCATGACCGCCGAGAAGGCCACGCAGATCATGCTCCACGTGCATACGCGGGGCCGCGCTGTTTGCGGGGTATTCACGCGCGAAGTGGCCGAATCGAAGGTGGCGCAGGGCAACGAGTATTCCCGCGTCAACCAGCACCCTCTGCTGTGCACGATGGACAAGGCCTGAGGCACGACGGAGGGGAACCCGGATCCTTGAACGGGGTCGAAACAGGAAGGTGACATCCATGCCGGGCCTGGCATGGAGAACCACCCCGGGCACCCCCACATCGGGTGCAGTAGTCTTCGGAGGCAACCCAACTCCATGTTCAGCAAGGATCTCGAATACAGCATCGGCCAGTGCTACAAGCGCGCCCGCGAGGCACGCCACGAGTACATGACGGTCGAGCACCTGCTGCTGGCGCTGCTGGAGAACCCCTCTGCGGAGGGGGTCCTCAAGGCCTGCGGGGCTGATTTCCCGCGGCTGCGCGGCGACCTCGAGCAGGCCGTGGCCACGTCGGTGTCGGTGCTGCCGCACGACATCGAACGTGACACCCAGCCCACCCTGGGCTTCCAGCGCGTGCTGCAGCGCGCCGTCTACCACGTGCAATCCTCCGGCAAGAAGGAGGTCACCGGCGCCAACGTGCTGGTGGCGATCTTCGGTGAGAAGGACTCGCACGCCGTCTACTTCCTCAACCAGCAGGACATCGCGCGGCTGGACGTGGTCAACTACCTCTCGCACGGGATCGCCCGCCAGGGCGAGGCCGGCGACGGCGCGGTGGAGGGCGAGGCGCAGGCGAGCGAAGGGGGGGATGGCAAGTCCGACCCGCTGGCCGAGTTCGCCGTGAACCTCAACGAGCGCGCCCGGGAGGGGAAGATCGATCCCCTGGTGGGCCGCGGTGACGAGGTCGAGCGGACCATCCAGGTGCTGTGCCGCCGGCGCAAGAACAATCCGCTTTACGTCGGCGACGCCGGCGTGGGCAAGACGGCGATCGCGGAGGGACTGGCCAAGCGCATCGTCGACGGCGAGGTGCCGGAAGTGCTGGCCGACACCACCATCTACGCCTTGGACCTGGGCGCGCTGGTGGCGGGGACCAAGTACCGCGGCGACTTCGAGAAGCGCCTCAAGGGAGTGCTGGCGCAACTGAAGAAGATCGACGGCGCGGTGCTGTTCATCGACGAGATCCACACCATCATCGGTGCCGGGTCGGCGTCGGGGGGCACCATGGACGCCTCGAACCTGCTCAAGCCGGCGCTCTCGTCCGGTGAGCTGCGCTGCATCGGCTCGACCACCTTCCAGGAGTACCGTGGCGTCTTCGAGAAGGACCGGGCACTGGCGCGGCGATTCCAGAAGATCGACATCGTCGAGCCCACCGTGGCCGAGGCGGTGGAGATCCTGCGCGGCCTCAAGGGCAAGTACGAGAGCCACCACAACGTCGCCTACGACGACGACGCGCTGCAGGCCGCCGTGGACCTTTCGGTCAAGCACATCGCCGACCGGCTGCTCCCCGACAAGGCGATCGACGTGATCGACGAAGCCGGCGCGCGCCAGCGGCTGCTGCCGGAAGAGGCCCGCAAGGAGCGCATCGACGTCGAGGAGATCGAGCAGGTCGTCGCCCGCATGGCGCGGATCCCGGCCAAGCAGGTCTCGGCCAGCGACAAGGACGTGCTGCGCAACCTCGAGCGCAACCTCAAG